>JGI24021J15306_10002150_pt1 | contig 20788 bp, 10 predicted proteins | sample Ectturendosymbi1_FD_15306 | JGI IMG/M metagenome (IMG submission 15306)
CTTTTGTCTGGATTACTGAAACAGAACACCAAGTTTTTCTTCAGACAGGATACCATGTTTTCCTCCGACACGCTTCAGCGCTATGTATGCATGCAGATTTAGCTATACATGTGCAGAGATAGCTATCTCTCCGCAGAGATAGCAGTGTTTGTGCTAAATCTGTCATAATATTTTTACGAACGGCGCCCGATACACATTGTCTTGTATAATGCTGATAAAGTTCTCAAACGCAGACATACGCGGAAGTTAAAGCGGCGGCCCAGCAATTCCGACGTAGGGTCCACTGGCCGATAGAACTCTGCTTGATCTAGAACAGCGCACTACCTTTTAAGTAAGCAACACTTCCGTGCTTAAAAATCAAAACAAGACGATGAACTTTACTCGTGCCTGGTTATTTTCAGCCTGTTCCAGACAACGATCCGGAAAAGAACTGATACATCATCGCTAAGAAAGCACAAAACGATAGTTGCTCCTGAATGAGCTCGACCTGTGCTACAGTCGTGCGCGCAGCCGCATCGCGCGTGTGTGACGTACACTTACTGTTTCAGGTCCAGCGCTTGTAACGACTGTTGAAAGTTTTCTTTTTCCTTGGACATCACNTCCTTCGCAGCCTCCCTCTGAAAATGATGCCATGTCACAAAAGCTCGAGTCATGCGAACAATGNAGCAACTNATGANAAGTCACGTGTNTGCAATTTCATGGATAAATACAACTTGTAGCAGATTTAACAGAAAAACAACCGATGTTTGTTTAGAAACGAGCTGGTTCAGTGGCGACTTATGGCAGCCTCACTAATACACTTGATACGGCAAATGGGTCTCCTGACTTCTACCTAGCCGACACTGGACATAATAAGCAAAGCTGTTTGCTACTTATTCCACTTGGGATCGTTTGATCCAAAACAGCGCAAACAGTAAGAACAACTAAATTTGTCCCGATTTTCGTTCAGGCCAATTATTATTAAATGATGCGGCTTTGGATTTGTACGGGACATGCGCCCGATACATCTTGAGACTGGGCACCAGATGGCCATCATCGCATGTTCTTAATTACTGAGAAATTACTTTTTTCAATAATCCAGCAGCTAAGGTCAGACCAATCGATGTGATTTTCTTTCAGTATTTTACGATGATTGATATTGTTCATCTTACGTTCGAATAGAAGTGAGATTCGTGAGATAAAAGTGAGATCAAATAAAAATGAGAAAAGTTTCGATGCGCATGTGCCAGAATTTCTACACATTGTTGTGTAATACACAATGTGTGACTAATTATAAGAACAGACGACCGACTGGCTAGAAGATATTTCCCAATTGGGCGTTGAAAACAACCACACACTGGCAAAAGCATAAGACTCAATGTCTTGAAGTTAGGTCGAGGTCGAGAACTTCGTAATATTTTTAATGAGAAATCATGGGGGGGTCGTTTGATCTTTGTGTAGAAGCCTCAGTCAACGCTCGCTTGAAATCCAGAAATGAAATTGCATTGACGCGATGGATGCTCGTGGTCTAGGCCTGGATGTCAAACACGAGGCCTGCCTTGCTTTATGAAATTTATAAGTAATTAATTAACCATTAAGTTATTTTATTCGCAGTTGTTTTAAACTTCCAAGCCAGCGAGTTAACAAGTTCTTTTTATTAGAAAGTAGAGATGACTAAAATTGATTTGTCTTTCACCCACGATAGACTTTGCAGGAAATAAACAGAAAAAACAGTTCTAGTGAGGATCAGCTATCACAGGAGTGGGAGAATAGCGGCCCGCGGGCCAAATCTGGCCCGCCGCAGCATTTTCAGTGGCCCGCGGAAGCATTCAGGAAATATGTTAAATCTGAAATTTAAATCTGAAAACTCATCACAGCAAATGTAGTGCTGAGGCTAACTTAACTAAGACTTGCTTTTATTTCCATTAGAAGGTACGACCCTCTGGTAAATGCGGTCTTGTCAAAGTGTCTCCCGGGCCAAATTAATTGCCCACCCCTGAGCTATTACCATTGTTCAATGGTCACGTGGTATCAGCATAGTTCTCATATTGCAGCCCTCCGGTTAGTTCGCGCAATTTTGGGCCTCGGTACAATTTGATGGAGACCCTTGGTCTCGGGTGGACGACTGGCAAATGTTAGTTGTGGTTGGTTTGAAGATAAACAACCAGGCGTCAAGCTTCGCCAATGGTGGAGTGGCTGCACAGCCTGCCTGAAACGCTTCACGAAGCACGCAACCAAACTAGACAACATTCGAAAAATCTATGATTTCAATTTTCACCAACACGCTGAACGAGCACGACATACCAACTCGTTGTCTAAGCCTTGTTCCAAGGGTCGGAGCTGGACGTCATCAGCAGCATGCTCGCCACCTAGTGTTGGCGCTAGTTCCTCCTCAACAGCAGACTTCTCGATCTCACTCAAATGTGACGTCAATTTTCGCATCGATCGATTAAATAATCCCAAAACCTGGAGAAGCAGGTGACGCAGCAAACTAACGGTCATCATCGTGAAAGAGTGAGAATGATTACAAAAACCGGCCGCATCCGAGATATTTCTCTGTGAAATGCTTCGGGTATTTTTCTAACTGCGAGTTTCAGAAGAAATACCTGAACATTATCGACTACAAATCATGCTGAAGTAGGATTTTCGACTGTCAACGTAAACGCTTGTAATTTGCAGCTAAATTGATTCACTAACTCCAACTTGCAGCAGTGGTTCATTGCCGGGATTACCCAGTGAGCATTACGTGAATGATTTGAAGCTGGCGGAAACATAACTTATGGATACCTGTGATGACGGGAGGTCGATTTCGGAGGCGATGCTGTCCACGGACTTGTTCTGCAATCCCATTCCAAGCAAGATGGCCTTCAGACAATGCATCATTGGGTGAAAGCGGAACTTTCTCACAACATCATAAACGATTGCCAGCGGCCTTACAAAACCCTCGGTTTTACCCCCATCTAAGGTTGCTTGCCATAGTGGAAGGGTCTGTCCTGCAACCGGGTGTACTTATTCAGAATAAAGCCCCGCAGGCGGCAAGTATCCTCAACAAGGCGTGACATGAACGAAGACACGCTTCCCGATTGTCTCTTACCTGTTGTCAAGTAACCGCGCGAAACAGAGAGAAACAAGAAAAGATGCTTCACAAAATGATTTTTAAATGACTTCCTTTTCCGTTTCCGCTCACGTCAACCACCGCTTCACCGGTTGGATGGACTGCGGGCGGAAACTTAAAGTCAGCGGCCGCGCCAGGGCATGGTGCAATACACCGGTTCGAAAACCTCGTGCAATGTTGCAAGCCTTGAGAGTATGTAGCAGTGGCCTTAAGTCTCTTACCAGTGGCCAAGCAAAAATTTGGGAGACCGAAACGGTTTCTCAAATTTTACAACGGTCTCTCAAAATACAGCACAAACTCGCTTTATTGCCACATCAAAATACTCTGAAACCTTGCTTTACGACCAATTTGGTATTCATATAGAATTGTTGCGGTCTCTCAAAATATCATTGCGGTTAGCAAACCATAAAAAAACCCACCAACATGCTACCAAAAAACCCTACCAACATGTTGGTCACCCTACCAACATATGTACCTTCTTTCGCGCTATGAACTAAAGATTGCTGGATCGGGCAGAACGTTCAATCAAACAAAATATGAAACTTAACATGGCACCATAGCAGGTTCTATTTAGCCTGAGAACAGCGGTTCAGCAACAAAACAAATTCGACGATGAACCAGAGATATACAAAGATAATTGTTTAATACCTTCTGCGCAACAGACAGCGACACCTTTATTTTCTCCAGAAAATATATTCTTGCAAGAGTTGGCAGGAGATCCATAATCAGATGGTAGTCGACCATGCTTCGCGAGTACATTTCTAATCGCTTCATATCGTAGCTGGTCAAATAAAAATCCATCTCCAGCTTCTTGAGGGGTTGCTGTGTGGGGGGTGCGATCGGCGAATTTGTCTCAGTTTTTTGTTTTTTCTTTTTACGCAACACTTGCAGTGCTGTGGCCGGTTTGAAGTTGGAAAATTGGAAGGAAAGAAGAGAAACGAATCGGCGGCGAAAATCTTTGAAAAATGGCAAGAAAAGAAATGATCGTAATTTTTCGACGACGAACGTCTGACGCAGGGTCTCAAACTCACATTGCTTCAAGGGCTAAATAAGGGCTTATACAGTAACCCAGGGCCGCATTATGATGCGGACGCAACAATGGCGGTACCCGAATCTGACTAGAGACAGCTTTTCCATCTTATTTCCTGCTAAAGGTATCGTGAGTTACAGGCAAATCATTTCTAGCAGTCTCTACATTCATTTGATAGGAACTTGTTCACTCGCTGGCCGAGAACTTTTGAACAACAGTGAGTAAATTAAAGAATGTAAATGTTAATTATTTGAAAATTCCCAAAAAGCATCGCGGGCCACATGCAGTCCGCGTGTTTGAGACCCCTGCCCTAACGCAACTAGTTGGTGTGAAACGCCAGAACATCCCTGAAAGAAAACACGATTCCCGTGCGAGCTACTTTTGTTAGGTTCGCTCACTGGCAATCACAGATCTAAGTGCATCTCGCGCGCCATCGAACGGTGAAAAATTAATTCACAGCTGAACTACAAAGACGTCGACATATTACGCAAGCATATAATTGTAAGTGGTTCGGACAACAGTTGTACGGTAAAGAGCAAAAATCATAATTGATAACAAATAAATGTTTTCGTACAGCAGAAAAGCTTTGCCTTCCTTGAGGTTCTAGCAATATCTTGCAATCAACTCCCTTCCAAGCAACTAAAAGGCGATAATGTGGGAGACTGTGAAGTAGAATGCAACTGTCGTGTGTCTGATGACAGTTTACACAGCGGTAACTTATAGATTGTAACGGTTGAAGACAACAAGGACAATTCATAGACAGACCAGAGAAGTCTTTCACTTCCCAAGATACGTCGTGAAAACTAATCACTCGCAGTATCACGTGGTATGCGTAAAGGGGAATATTTGAATGGGTGAAGAAATAGAGCAGGCTTCTGACATGTCGATCGTTTACTGCTATCTACGTAATTCTGCGTTACCTGGCTAGTCCATTCGGTAGGTCTGGCCAGTCATTCGGTCTTACTTATATATTGTTGTTATTAACAGAATTGAGGCCAGAGTCAGTGAAGCACTCTGGGAGTGATGTACACGAACCAGGGTTGCGGAGTCGGAGGCAAAATATCCGACTGCAACTCCGACCTTTCCAAAATTTCTGACTCCGACTCCTTAACATAAAGGGAATGAAATTTGGCGGTTAAAATCAATGGAAATTGTTGTGCACAGCAAGAAACCTCTGTTTCAACAAAAGTTTCAAAAAACACTGTACCATTTCAACAGGAATTCCCAATTTAAGAGTGTGATTTTAAAAATGATCCAATTGGACATCCGCAGTCGGACAAAAAATCCGACTCCCAGTGTTGTTAGGAATCCGACTCCGACTCCACCCAAAAACCTCCGACTCCGCAACCCTGACACGAACTGACCACAAACTTCACCCCTTGTTCGAATCTCGAGTCCCGGGTGTTTGACGGGGTTTCAACTTGTACATATCAATTCTTATGGCCGTTGTTTGACTCGTCCAGACTTTCGGTCTCCCACCTAACAAGTCAGCTGCGAACGCCTTAACCACTCGACCAATGAGCCGGTCATTCGTTTGGACAACTTACCTGAAAAATATGCGTCTTGCCAACTGCTGTCCGAACCGGTGTTGAGCGCTTTGATCATGATGCAAGAATGCTCCCCGGTGAGGTCATTGGCAGTCTGACGAAGATAAACTGGGGCGTAACCAGCTTTGCTCCAAAACCTGAGAAAAGATGACTTCTTATCGAATTGTCCGACTTCATTTGAGATGCTACCTGCTGGCACATTTAGAAGGTTCAGTGCAATCGCTTTTAGTGCAATTCGAGTACAGTCGCGCAAAATAATATTGATTCTAGCCGAGTGCCAACTCGCAGCACAAATCAAGCGGGAATTTTTTATCCTGTTTTAGGGCACTGTCAAGTTTGTCGGATCTTTTCTACGAAATCCAGCAGCAAATTCATCCCGGTCCGAATTAGCAGAGTGCGCTGAAGTTGATCTAGAAAGAAGAAGTATAAAACAAGACCTTCGGGTTTTCAGTTCTTGATTCAGTTCGAGACTACCTTTAAAACATTCGGTTTTCGAGCAACCGTCACGAGCGGCGCTCAACTTCTTTCCGGTCAATAAGCTAAGTGCAGCGCCGAATGAACGCATTCAACCGAAGCGAAACACAATTTAGCCCATACTTGAGCAAGGACCCGGTCAGACCGTACGACACTCCGATGTAATCCAGGCGCTCAGGTCGACGTTCTTCCAGTTTCCACAACAGAGGAGGAAGATTTTTTCTCGGTGCAATGACTTCGGTCAAGAGCTCTACCTCCTGTTCAAGACACAGCGCGTAAAACAGCAACTTCCTAACGTTCGGCATTTACACAAACGAAGCATGTTGCAAGAGAATTGGAACGGGACGTATATCTCCTCTTTCGTGCTTATCGTGTGCAGAAAAATTGCATTGGATTCCTAGACTGCTGCCTAATTTATTTCTCAGGAACATGAAAAAATGTTTCCGCCGGTTCTCACTTTTATTCATTGCACGTTTCGAGGACCTCCCATGACTTCCGGACATCTACCGCTGTCAGTGGGATAAGAGGATTTCCAAAACAACATAATACACAACACGCGGATGTGTCGCAGCACTGATGCAAAACATTGCTGGAAAATGTATCTCACAAAAACAAGGGTTCTCAAAGTGCTGAACACGCGCACTTCCACTGAGTTCAAGTTTCATGGATCTGTATCTGCCTGACTACGGTTTACTAATTGTCAGGTATGTGAAGTGGAAGTATGTCAGCTTGATTTTAAAAACAACGGGATTGTAAAGTTATTTTTGCATTCTCCACCGTACAGGGGCGTAACGAAGTTAGATGGCACCCGGTGCAAGANGTTTGGCGCCCCCATGTTCGAAACTGAGGTCTTTCGGAAGCAAATGNACTATATTGGAAAAAGTACTTGTGACATTGTTGGAACTTTTCCGCGCCNCCCACAGNCGTTCAGCGCTTCCATAGTGATTCGGGGCCCGGAGAATCGCGTCCCCCCTGCCCCAGTACGTAATCTTGGTATCGACTCTGAAGGTAGTGTCAAAATTTGCTAGTCGAAGAACCGGTATACCTCAACCAACAAATATTACCACAATCAAGAAACATGCAGTTAAAAAAATATTATATCTAAGTATCTTATTATTTCGGTTAGATAAGTACGCGTTCGATCATTATATGCAGCCAAATGCGAAACGACTGACTATCAAGCTTTCCCGTCCACTTTTCCGGTTCGGATGTACAACTGATCTTCGACGGTTTCACAGAGAAACGTTACAGCGGTTGACCACGCTCTTAACGAAACTCTCGTCGCTTTCACCACGATCAAAAATTAAACAACAAAATTCCAAAAAACTAAGAAAACCGCAAACTCAAATACACACGTCAGGACCAGGCATGCGGCAATCTCGAGCGTCAAACACTAGTGCCGTTACTATTGGGTCTATTCTAAAATGACGCGTCAGACAGCGATCAAAAATCTTTTGCCAAACCAGGGTAAAAAAGAGCTGTGCAGGCAACAAATTGAATCATGCAATGCCACATTCGCTTCCACTACAAACACGAAGCACGATGACTTGTACGACAACAACGCTTGTGCAGGAAGTCTGGCGCGGAGAAAACTCCNCCTCTTCGGTGACTACGTTCACGTCTCCTCGCGATTCCGATTTCGCAGATTCGTCGAGACTGGTGATTTGACCTTCGTAATACTTTTCCAACAAATCCAAAGCTCGACTCCCGTATCCCATGCCTTGGTAATCAGGGTGAGTAGCGATTCGAACCTGCGACATATTTTTCCTCAGTGCTATCGCATCAACCGTGGTGAAGATTTACCAAATTCATGAAGTTGAAAACCAAACAAAACATGCTGCTCATACCTGAAGATCACTGCAATACTTGGCCGACATTCCCGACCCACGTCTTGCACATGACGCAAGGACGTGCGCAGCGTCTAAAACTGGGGCGATTTTGTACAAAAGCTTCGGTGGTATCAGTGGCATTTTCGCGCGGATTTGATTACAAATCTCTTCTCGAACAACCCCCCCGTTGACCACAAATATCTAAACGACCGATCGGCGCAATCCTCACCCATAACAACTACTGTGTACTTACGACTCGGACCCCCGACAAGCTGCCAAAATCGTGGTCCTGAAACTGCTCCGACACAGTCCAGGGGATGAGGTCGCCCGAAGCTCGTTTTCCTCGCGATAAGCCGGCCGCTATCGATGTTCTGCTGATTTCACCCTCCAGGCAAATCTGCAGCAAACAACAGTTAACAAATACATCCGAGGTTCTTCTTGAATTTCGAGTGATTTCCCACCCGGTGTTTTCAAACATCAACCGAACTCTTAAGCTCAAAACTATTCATCTCGTTGCTACGAAGCAACGTGCGAATCGGAATCGAACCAAAAAAGTTACATGGCGAAACATAATTTCATGAATTCTAAATTTTTCGTTGTTGTCATAATCTGTTAAAATCACTTCAGCAGTTAATAAAAAAGCCATCGATACTTAAGAAACATAACTGAGCGCATGTTTACAAAAACACGTCGACCGCTGGGAGTCGCTCAAAAGTAAGGGCAATAGCTATTTAATGCTAGTTTTGCTCATCTGATGATCTGCTTTTTTTCGGTCATAGACCAAAATTTTTTTCAAATCACCGTCAAAAACGAAGTCAATTCGGTCAGAATGTCTGAAATTATAGGCTAACGAATACTGTTATGGCAAGGTTTAATACAACTGTGAGACAAATGACCGAAATGTTTAAGCAAAAAATGATCGAAATGTCTCAGCGAAAAAAAAACAGCTGAAGGCGACAAAAACATACAAAATCAGCATTTTATTGTCACGCCACAAGCTACTGTCACCGCTTTGTCAGCTTCGCACACGATATTGCAAAAATGCAATACGACACTGCCACCTAACAAAGGTTTAGGATCCCAACTTGCCTGCCAGTGGAGTCGGTTACAAAACCGCATCAAAAGAATGCTGTAACAGTTTACGCGCAGCAAGAAAGCATTTGACTTTTATTTGCAGTCATTCACGTCACGGGCAGGTTCACATACACGTCGTTGTTCAACAAGAAGCAACCGCGTACCTGTAAAACGCACAAGACATCAGGCAGTGACTTCTGGTCCGGTGCAACAGGTGGGAGGAGACAAAAGACGTGGTGCGCTGGAGCGTCTGACAGCATTTGCAGATCGTTGGGACTGTTCTGTAACCAAGGCAACGGTGCTAGTTGGTAACCAACGAGTTTACCAAGGGAAAGCGGTTTTACAAATGCATGCCTGCAAGTTCGGAATTTTTAAAGATAAGCCCTTACCACAAGCGACACTAAAGGTCTGACACATGTTGGACATAAAATAAAACCGTTCAGGAAAGCATATAGCAGCTTACCTTGTAATGCGAAGCGACGTATAAAGACATCAACCTTTGCAGGAAGGCTTCAGAAGCTTTGTGGTAACAGAAAAGGGTGTCGCGGTTCACGTAGTACGTAAAACAAGAAAAATGCAGTCAAGGAACCGAACTTGACATTGACATGTTTTTGCGATGTTCGCGAATCGCACAAGAACGACCTGCGGTTTTGTGGCAGCCATGACAGGGAATGAAAAAAAAGTTGACGAAAAACAGTTACAAGAAACAAAATGCAACACAAAAATTCCAACCAGTTTCACAGCTGGTTCACACAATATAGCACCGCTTATCCCACAAGAACTCTACGTACAATCTTAAATACTATGGCTTTTTTAAAGAATTTTTTCACTGAAAGGATATAACTCGCAAGAGTCCGGTGGCGGTAGACCAATGGATATTCGAGAGAATGGAGACGATCCGCAATCCAAGCACAGTAAGTTGTTCAACCACTCTTCGATCGGGTCGCCAGGAGCATAACGGACAGATTCTTGCAGAGCTATCTCGTGTAAACTACGAGTCAGTGATGCAGCGCCCACCTGCACAAAGAAAAGTCGACCGCGAACGGTGAGTTGAAAAACATTTCCCCTCAGAAAAACTAACAGTTGTAATTTGCACAAAACCCAGACAAGCAGCGGGAAAAATAGCAGCTGATTCCTGTCGTGTAGTTCGTGGAGGCGGGGGCGCGACGAAAAAGAGAACAATTGCGTTCGTCACTGAAACAACTCACCGGTCTCGATGCGGCATTTGAAGACACGCTTTGATCACGCAGCTGCTTGACGAGCTTCAGCGACAATGACCTTCCAGTTCCCTCGTATCTGGCAATCGCACAACGAACAAACTTGACATGTGCGGGAAATAAAAGCAGCGACACGGGAATATAAGGGAAACACAAACACATAGTGCTCAGGAATGGTTAGCGTGGACGATGCAAGCAGAGCGTGCCTTTCATACAACGATAAAACACAGAAGAATCACCCGTTAATTGTGGACGACATAAAGACGAGATACGGTCCGATGAGCTTTTGTACCAGGGGCAAAGGGATGGCGGCAGCTTCGTCGATCACTAACAGTTCCGCCTGACTAAGCTTGGCCGAATCGCTTGGGTGAATGTACTAAAGAAAGCAAAACACACATAAACATATGAAACCTGAAGGTGCGACAGAACAAAAGGATTTAGCAAGTTGATTACAATAAAGTACACACCTGTACTGTTTGTCGGTGTTCTTTGAAGATATTCACTCGGACAACGGCTTTGTTGAAATCCGGATTTGTGGATTGCAAGATTTCATAATCGAGATGTTCCTGGATAACGTTGCAGCGAGTGTAAACGATAGGCTACCGCAATGCTCTAGAACAGGGGTTTCCAAAATTTTTTGTCAGAGGACTACATAAGCTTCTGCACAACAGTTCGAGGGCTAAACATCTTAGGCCATGTGACTGTTTCGGGATATGTTACATTCTACCAAATAAAGAAGTATTTCGCAGATATATTAATTTTTCGTTATTGACAAATTGTCCTTGCGGCCGGATGGGATGTTTCCGCGGGTCGTGATTTGGAGATTCCTGCTCTAGAACCACATATAGGTTTGTTGCGGAGTTAACACTGGATTAAGAATAGCAGCACATTCGAGCTACAACCATCGATGCATCCAGCTGTGGTGCAGGGGGTACAGTACAATCACACTCGTAAGGTTAAACGAAATTGCTACGAACTATGGTTTTGCCTTAATGCAATTCATAAGACTGAACAAACCCTGCACACGACCGGCAACATTGCACTGAAGACAAACCACGCTGCGGATTATCGTTCTGCAAAGGTGTTGCTGCGCACAAATATTCATTTGTTGCACTGCCAACGCTTCAACACGCAAACGGAATTGTGACAGAGATTCAAAACTTTTCATCGCAACCGCTCTAGACGTGATCGCTGATCAGAGTTTTTACTCACAGAAAAGATGATCAGCGCAATACGAAAAATCTGAAACGAATTACACTGCAGATTCACATGAAAATAAAGCTACAAACCGAAGTGCACCGCCGCTGAAAACCACCTGCTTTTACCTGATAGCCCAACGCATCAAATCCTTTGAAAACAAACTCAAACAAAGTTTTAAGATTTTCAGGACTGGGAGATGTCACGAAAATGTTGGAGTAGCTGAATGCCACAGCCGTAGCAATCGAAAGGCCCAGTGTGGCAGACTTCCCTCTTCCTCTGGCTGAAAAAAAAGGTATGGTGTGTGCACATTAGTCCGACACTTGCGAAAATCTTATAATCAGTTACTGCGCAACATGCAAGTCAACACAATCGTACATAGAAATGAGTTGTTGTATTTTGATTTGATAGATTTGCAGCAGCGAGTTCCACGAGCAAAGCGCATATGGGACTTGCACGGTAATGTCGGCGCAAACTGAAACAGATAGAGATGCTTGCTGACCACCAGGCGTGATTACAAAGCAAAAAAGTTGCAAAGAAAACCGTTACGCTCGTTGGTATACGTCGTCGGCGCATTTCGACGCAATGGCTGAATTTAACAACATATACTGTACGTCAAGTGCAAGCGAAGCTCGAGCTCCGCTGGTTGACAAGTCTGCGTTGAGAAGTGTTTGCATTTCACAACAGCTAGAAAAACGTCGCATACTTCATTTTCATAAACGATTTGCCAATGGCGAAACTAGTTCATTTTACAACGCTTAACTGACGTGTACTCGTTTGCTTAAAAAGATTTTCCAATTCCGTATCATTAAAGCTAATATATCCGAATGTCGAATACAATCAAGACTTGGACAAAAATTACATACCAGCAGTCATAACGATAGTACTTCGCAGTGTTTTTTCTGAAATCGCGTCCACAAATTTCAGCAAGGCTTTTCCTTGATCAACAGTTCTGCAGCAGTTAACAACGACACCGACAGGTTGCGTGTCCTGCAAGATGACAAGTAAAGACATCAAATAGTAAAAAACAGTGGTGGCATTCCTTAGATCAGCTGAAGTGTTTAATGAGTTGGGAATCTTGATTATGAAACACAGCCACTTGGTGAAAATTTTCTGTGTGTTTGGTGACTTGGTCTCGGTAAAATGCACTTCTATGCCGTGCTTCCGTTGAGTTTTCAACGACGAACTACTCCATTTAGAAATAAACACCTGCGTATGAAATCCAGGCACATGTAGGAACCTAGTCATTTGAAATTTCAAGCAAACAAAGCAGAGCACAAATAAACCCGTCTTTGACAACTCCTTCATTTCCGAACTTCCAGGATGGGTTTATGAATTAAAATTCAAACCTTTCAGTAATTGTAAAAAAGCAGCAAACAACAGCGCGGCATATGAAAATTAGAAAAATTGCGTTATCTGTAAAAATAACACGACCAGATACAGGAAAGAAAATTACACACGCCAATAGACGCAATTTAGACGAGAGCAACGATTAATAGTTTTATTTGCTGTTTCTTCAAAACTGTGATGCATTTAGCCAAACTTTCATCCAACACATCATGATCGTTGCGTAAGGTGTTGAGGCCCAATTAACACCGAATTTCAGGCGGGTACCCACAAAAAGTATTTGTGTAAGGAGAGAATTATGAAATTTAATAAATGACTGGCTTTATGCGTTCATGACATTTTCGCATAACAGTTCAATAATTACCTTCCAAAATTGGGGGACGCGACCGTGCTTTCACCCCAGGCTATGCCCATGGCTGAGTTACCTGAAGCGATTCTTTGAGTTCAAGTAATTCTTGTTCCGATGGTGATAAAGGCTCCTCAGCAGTCTTCGGTGGAAGAGGAGTCACAGTTAACGCATGTGAAGAGACTGGTAGGATATTTAAGTCATCATCAATAACAAGGCAATTCTTGCATGAAGCCACAGATAAAAGGAATCTGACAAAGACGAATGAAAATCACTGAAGCGAATAATTTTTACTAGAGTAATTTAGCCTGCACTAACCTTTCGTTAAACCTTCCAACCACATCGTGATGTGACTCAGTTCTGTAGCGGGCATGTACATCCTGCAGCACGCACAAACATGTGCATAAAAGTGGAGGAAAATGCATGAACACTACAATAGCACACAATAACGGTGGTATAATTTTTAAATTCTACAATATTTGTAAACCATGCTTGTTTACTGCCAGCTTCTTCTCTTAATGGTTTTCCTTCCGATCTTAATTTTATAAATTCAGCTTTCTCCACATTACAAAATTTAGCCTCCTAAGAATATTTTCTCTTTGACTATGAAATTAAAACTTGTTGCACAAGCTGCCACTCAAGCAGAAGTTTCATCAGAGGAAGACAATCAACCAATCATTTTATGATGCAAAATAATTGAGACAAAGCTGACATATGCATCAAAAAGCTCACCATAGTCAGAGTATATAGTTGTTTTAAAGACTTCATAGAATGTAGTAAAAAGCAAACAATTCCACCTCCTTCAACAGTTTCAATAGTACGGGCCAGTAAATTTGGCGTGAGAGCTTCAAAATCCTGAAAAGAAAACAACTAATCTCAACAAGACTGAACATTTTTCACCAACTTAGCTGCTATATAATCACTTCAACACAAAAGATGAAAAACCTCTTCGACAAACCATAACTCTATTAGAAGTTTGGCAACCAAGCATTAAAAAACTTAAAAACTCCATTACATCTTTGCTTAAATATTTTTAGTGAATCATCAACTCTTACCTACATCTAGGGAGATAAATAGCCCAAAAACGCTGAAAACCTTTTTGGCATAAGTTTTCAATTGGATTTATTGTCTAATTCTGCAGGCAACCAATCTCTGATACAGTACTCAAACTCATTTTATGCAAAGTTGAAAATGGAGAACATAACAAATACTGTATTGCTTTTAATTATGCTCTAGTTTAAGGGTTTCAAGTTTCAACATGTGGCCCGCGATGTTCTCTGGGAATTTTCAAATAATTCACATTTAGTTTATTTACTTTATTGGCCAGTTTTTAAAAGTGCTCGGCCAGCGAGTGAACAAGTTCCTTTCAAGCAAATGTAGAGACAGCCAAAAATGATTTGCTTATAACTCACAATACCTTTTGCAGGCAATAAGATGTAAAAGCTTTTTGTAGTTAGGTTCAGGTACCGCCATTGTTAGGCCAGCATCATAACACAGCCCTTGGGTTACTGTATGAGTCCCCATTCAGCTCTCTCCACATAAGATATTCATTGATATTCTTCTTACTTACTCAAGTCATAGAATGAAATCAGCATAAAAGCTCACTTGCAAAACACACATTCCATATGTGTTTCCAAGAATTTTGTGTGTTTCATGGTAGTAACAATACCGCACATTTGTTGCAGCAACAAACAATTCAAATGGATTGTTATCTTTAATGTCAAGAGTTCCACTGGATATTCGTTTTTGAAGTTGTTTCATCTTCTTTTTCCTGTGTCTGCATATGGTAACAAAGCATGAACACAAAATCTAGGTGTGCAACACCGTTCCAACAAACTAATACAGAGCTTCCTACATTATAGGTAAGCCATTTCTTTACATAGCTGTTAGCTAGCTATGATGTACTCTGAAGCACTATAACAGCACATCAAGAAAGATGGTTGATTTTACTCATTCGTGGCACATCAGTTGATTTCAAATTATTTTACAATGCTGGGATGTTCTAAGGTAGAGGAGAACAAAATATAATCGCCCTGCCTCTCTGATAAAATGGGTGTTGTAACACAAACACTCTTATTCAGGTGTAGTGATTGCTGCATGTCTCCTCCTGCAGTAGACACAATGCAAGGCCTCTCCTACATGAATGTGCCTGAAGCTGTATTTTTATGACAAATTTCTCCTATTAAAAAGCACAACAGCTAGCCTCAGAAATTGTCGTCACATTATCTGAACAAAACACTAGTCAAGCATTGTATTTCAAAAAAATATTTATTGGCATGAACACTTGGCGACCCTGTTTGCTGTGAAAAATACTACTTTCCCGTAATTCACTTTTACATCATGATGCAAAATCATCATAGCAATTGCACTCTAGTGTTCTTGTCCATATTGGTTTTGCCTAGTATATTTTTGACAATGGCCTAAAAACAACAAAACAAATAATTAATGCCCAAGTGAATTTATTAATTATCAATTTTTATTGTTTCTAGACCAGTGGTTCTTAACCTGGGTTCGATTGAACACCTAGGGTTTGACAGAGCCGTTTCAGGGATTCGACAACAGTCATGAGAATCATGACTGTATAATTAAATGTAAATTGTTCATTGATTTCATTTCCCTAACACATTTTTACTTTCTAATGTATTGGGCAAAAAATTGGGTCCAACAAAAGCTTGGAAAACTATGTAAGGGTTCGGCATGTTTGCAAAGGTTAAGAACCACTGTTCTAGACCAAAACTTTTGAACCAGAAACGTTAGAAAACCAATCAAAGACTCAAAAGACTCGCATTATAGCCTAGTTTCCAATAAACGCTTGAGTCAAAAAATTCCTAGGGCCAGGTAACATGAGCCAAAATGGCCTAAAGTGTACTCCACCTAGCCTTACAAGCTACACTATCTGGAGACCCAGATTTTGATTACAACTGAGACCTAACTTGTGTCCAACTTGAATGGAATTCATAAAATAGATGAAGTCAGATGAAGTTTGTTAAATCAACAAGTTTGTAATATTTCAAAGGGCTATTGCTTTCATCAACTTTCCACGAACCATTGTAGAGTTTAAAATTAAATTAGTAGTTTGCTTAAACTTGGTTTGAAGCAACACAACACTTCAAGTGATAACAATGAAAACACTACTAAGCACATTATGCCAAAACGCCAAACAAATCAAAGACCAAAGTGTTTCTGTTCATACTTACAAGCTAAACCCTAATTCTTTTTTATAGCACCACAATACAGAGGGTCTTGCTTTCACTTGAGTTTTAGATAACATGTGATGTAAAATCACAACTTGGTTCCGGCACTGGTTACCGACAATGAAAAACATACTCCTATGCTTTTGTGCAACTCCATTTTCAATCAAAGTACGAATTCGATTGTCTACTTTTTTCCGAACCATGTTGTGTGGTTTTTAATTATAGCAACAACCTGCAAACAAGAAGAAATATACATAAATACAGATGTGCGTATGTACCACAGGTCATGTTTGTAAAGTCTTAAATTGACCAGCATAAATAACTAAAACTTACACATATTTTTTAAGAAAAATGGGCACAGATGAATCCAATTAATCTCATATTAAATTTGAAAGATTTTATGCAATTCACCAGAATGTGCTATAATCCAGTAACATATATTATAAACAGCGCAACCACCATCTCCAGGAAGTATACATATGCTAGTGACCTAGCCATCTCACATGTTGGTGGAGACTGGCAGGCAGTAATAGGGGTGCTGAGCAAAGACATGGCAACTGTAGGTGAATACCTCTGGAAGCAACAGCTCTACAACAAGTGTCGGCAGTCTTCTACCTCAACAACAAGGAAGCTAGACATGTGCTGAAAGTCATGTACAAGAACAAAACCCTGCCCTTCTGCTCCAAGCCCAAACACCTTGCAGTAATGTTGGATAGGTCGCTCAAGTATCGCTGATGCCTCAAGTTACTTCACAAAATGTTGACTAGAGCTCAACCGATGCATCTGCATGCCGATATATATCGGCCGCTGTGACGATGTTGCCGAATTTCACCGATATATATCAGCACTATTTGCTCATAAAAGCCACTACATTATTGTTAACCAAAGTTGCCACTTGGTCTCTGACTGATTAATGCAAATTATCTGTCCTGTTCTGCAAATTCTCTGTCAACAGTACACAGCTATCTGACTGCATCAAGTAGTGTGTAATAGTCCAAGGTAATCAGATCACCACGCAAATGTGAAATGTCCCGATAAACTGCTCTATGACATAACATTCACTTGTAGGTTTTTGTGCGGTAAGCAGATCACTGCCTGTGAACAAATCAAGTTGTGTGCTGTGGTGGTTGGTTGTTTTGCTTGGCTGTAGCAAGGCCTCCTAGTGAGACAAGGCGTTCAGTGTGCATCAAAAAAGTGCCTACATCATAGTGAACAGTGAGTCAGGTTTACACAGAATTTGATGTTGTACAGGTCTTCATTGAAACAAAGTGATGGTTTATGTTGGTAATGCGTTGTGTATTGTTGTTTACCTACTTGTGAGATGTGCATCTGAGCATAGGTACATAGGCCTACACAAGGGAGTACTTATACACAACACATGTTTGCCTTTGTGCATTCACTTGAATGCTAATAGCTACGACGGATGAAAACATCCCATAACAGTGCATGAAAACATTTGGTGAGTTGATTTATGTATTGTAATGTAGCATTATGCATGATATCCACTAATCTACTGCTGAGGCAAGGTTATAAAATATTTTTTGGGAAGTATTGCTTAAAAATAATACATTTTACAGACATCAAAATCAACATGCATTCCAAACTTGTCATGTGACTAGTTCAACCAATCATGTTTTGCTGAATGCAAAATAGCTCCAGGAGTATTCATTTTGCCTCACAGGCAAAATAGACACTGCTTGAGTATGCAAAAAGATCAGTATTGGGATGGGTTATCGGCAATGAAAAAATAAAAACGTAAGTATCGGCCCAAAAACACTTATCAGTCAGGCTCTACTATTGACATTATGCATCGCACTCTTGAGGTGGCTTGCTGGCTCTGGCTGGAGCAACAACCTTGCCTTAGCAATAGATATTGATAACAGCCACCTTAGCCCTGGTCCATTCAAGAGCAGAACACAGAGCTTCTGTCTGGTTCCACAGTGCTCACACCTGCCACAATGACCCTACCATCAATGAAGCTTTGCGAATTGTGACTGGATGCCTACATCCTACAACAGTAGACAATCTTCTTATCTTTGCAGGCATTCAACCTGCTGAGCTTTGTCACAAAGGAGCCACACTGTCTATAGCATGCTGTACCATGGATCCTAGACACCTGCTCCACTCAGTGATCACCTGTCCACCAAGTGGAAATGCATGGCGGCTCAAATCGAGACACCTATTTGTACCTGACCCACAACGACTCAGCAGTTCATATGACAACATCATCAGAAGTACAGTGCTCTGGGCAGATCATCCATGAAATGCAGGGTGGTTGCACAACACTGAGACTCCATACTTTCATCCCCGACATCGGTACCCACCTTCCTAGAATGGCCCTTCTATGGTAGTATGGGTTCAGCTTAACCACTTCTACACTGGTGTCAGATGTTTCCACAAGAAATTGAGGTATGGCCACTTCTGAGGACTGTGAGTAAGAAAAAGAACAAACTGTCAACCATGTTGTCCTCCAACGTCCAGTCCATTGACCTTCCCATGTACTGCATGGTTTAACAGTTCTGGATGATGAGACAATTGAATGGCTGCTCAACATAAGCCATGAGAACTAGTGTGACCAAGCAGTGGATTGTAACAACTCAAACAACAAAGAGGCGTGTATTGTTAAATAAGTGCTTATTTACACTTCCCCAGCTGAGAAAAATTGTGGCCCATGTATGCTGTATCAGTTAATTAGTTTTCCTTCTTCTAAAGGTCTATATACAATGCATTATAGCAGGGGTGGGCAATTATCTTTGACTGGCTCACACAAAAATTCCAGAAAATGGTTTTATTTTTTTCAACAAACGAGTATCTTTATCATGAAATTGCCCATATTCTGTCTTGGCAGTTCCCTGAGGGTTTATCAAACCTGGCCTGCCATGCCTGAGAGGAAGTGCTATTATTTGTCTTTCTGCATCATCTATCCCTCGTCCTATCAAAGCAGGCATTAACTGATATATGATGGCGTTTTCCAGTGGTTTAAATAAACCACTCATGTCTGGTACTGTTCTTTAGAAATGGGTCCATCTGAAGCATAACCCTTTGTTGAACGCTGAGTAAAAAAAGTAAATGAAAAGTGCTCCCATTAAAAGTGTCACATCCAGCAAGACTCAAGACCCGAACTGATGAGCATTCCCAGAACAGTCATAGACACATCTTTTCAACTACGTACACCGTACCACTAGTGTCACAAACACAGCATTATATCTGGAGAAAAGTGGATGCGGTTGGTAACAGTTCACAACCAACGAGTTCAAATGGCAAAATATATCCAGCAGAGCTGTTGCCGCTCTTGGCAAAATAAACACTACCAATTCAGAAATACATGTATCAGACCAAAAAAGTCTTAATGGTCCGAGCTGATGATCCTTGGAGCGGTATCAGTTCAAACATACAGTATGTTGTATGGTGTAATAGCAACTGATTCTAAACAAAAATGAGAAAATGTTGTTTCTGATCTGGGACCAACATGAATGTAAAGAACGAATGCCTGTCAGCACAGATATCATTAACAGATGTGTGATGACATAACAGGAGTGTAAAAATTCCTTGTTATACATAGGCCCGTGGTTACAGGGTAGCTTTAATTGGTGGGCTTAGCCCCTCGAAACAAAGCTCCAAGCGTCCCCAAACTGAAAAATGAAATGCTACCAGTGTTTTTTGTCAATTTTTAGAATGTCAAGCCCACCTGCAGAAACGCAAAGCCCTATTCTATTGACAACTTTCTGGCAACGGTTCTGGCTACACATTGAATAAAGGTAAAAATACAATAAAAAAATATTTTTCGTTACAATTTAATGCAATCTTCCTCTGAAAACGTATTGCTAAAAAGTTACAATCTTTTATATTTGTATATTTTCACAACTTTTGAGACCTAGATTTCAGTCCCACTGGAGCTTGTTGTTGTTATCAAGAATGGAATGATCTTGTTGCGGAGGGATGGCCATGGTCGGGTGGCTGAACATAAGTGTATGCTATGCTAGCAACAAATGATATTTTAACTAACGTTGTGGTCATAGGTGTAGCCAGGGGGGGCCAGATGATCATGACCCCCCAAATAAATTTTTAGCATAATACTGACACCACAACCAGTGGCATAGCCAGTCCAAAATTTTGAGGGCAAAATGTTTGATTTTAGGCAAATAACACTATTTTGTTTGGAATACTCAACTGCCTGTCAAAAAGCACAAAATGACCATATTACTCACCGCAAAATTAAACATTGGTTTTCGCGAATCCGGGGATAACACTAAACGGAGGGCCGCCGGGCCGGGCGGGCTGGAGGGCCGTGTTGCCAAATGAAAAACATGAATTATCCGCGGGCTGGCAAGCTGCACAGAAGAGCGGGCCAGCAGGCTACACTCAGGACTGGCAAGTGGGTTCCACATTAAGGGGGGGCAGCGGGCTGCACATTAATTTAAACTGGGCTGCGGAAAAGG
>JGI24021J15306_10002152_pt1 | contig 20787 bp, 12 predicted proteins | sample Ectturendosymbi1_FD_15306 | JGI IMG/M metagenome (IMG submission 15306)
GCAAGAAACACTGCAAGGTGACCAGTTGGTCCATTCCAGCTTACCGCAACACTGATTGGTGTTGCACTGTTCCGTTTCAATCTTGTCTTCTAAACCACAGTTATGAATCTGAAAGCAACACATAAATACTCTATGTGGCGATACACAACACCTTTCAAGTTGCTACAGGAAGAAAAGTTTCCACGTCTTTAACTTCATGTAGAATTTTTTGAAAAACCAAACATTTCCGAAATATAACAGGAAATTCTAAACAGATGTGTAGGTGAAAAGCACAGTTCCTCAGCCATTTTTGCTTCAATACACTCACAGTAGGCCGAGTTTCTTTCATCGAATCATGTGCAAATCTACACTTCACTTTCTGAGGCTTCTGTAGACTTTTTATGGAGAAACAGTTATTTCGGTTGAATTTTTATGAGTTAATACGTTCTTTTATTATATGGAGTCACGTCCTTGGCAAAAACAGGGTGTGTTTTGTGTAGAAGGCCATAAGTAATGGCAATATGAAACTGTAACACCTCACCTGAGTTCTTGTGCGTGAGCCTGTTCCACATGAGGCGCTGCATGCACTCCACAGACCCCACGGCAAGTAACTTCCGAAGTTGTTGGTTCCATCGTTACATGGCACAGATTCTGACGATGTCTCGGTGCACCCTGGCGTGTAAAACATATTATCAGTAAACTTCAGATGATAAGGTATTAACTATTGCTTCGTTTTTTATAAAAAAGCGAATTAAAGAAAACTTTATCTCGTCAAAGCTTGCAATCAACTCTTGAAGCTTGCTCATGCAGGCTAACATGTTTTGAACACGTTGTTTCTTCACATAAACATAAACACGATGTGTTAACGTTTTTCTTCCTTAGCAACATGATCAAATCTGATGACGAAATCAAGGAAACTGAGCAAGCGCCCTTTACCGACCTCAAAGAGTCTCTGCACCCACCTGTTTGGCCAATCTGTCCCCCAATACATGTTCGCGTCTTTGTCCGAACGCCTGGACCGCAGGAAGTGCTGCAGACACTCCATACTGACCATCCACTCCAGTAGCCGCAGATCTGACCGATAGGATTCGCACAAGCCCTTGATTGACACAAACATACTTATTTTACCTCATAAAAATGAACAGAAAATGAGTTCTTGCTTACACAAAAGTCTTGCTAAAAAACATGTCAAAATTTTTCTAACCTGTATAGTTGGCAATTGCCTTGACAAGCACCGGTACCAGGCACACAACCTTTACATCTTCGCATGCGTGTCTGCACTCCTGCACCGCAGACACCCTGGCAACGACTCCATCCTCCCCACGGATACCAGCGACAACGATCTGAAAAATATTTTCACCTTACTGAAAGAGCAACTGAACAATCGCTTCTTCAAAACAGTAATCTGGCCAACTAGATTTGGACGAATCCTTCTAGTAGAGTGGTGAAGAAATAACGACTTGCAAAATGATCGAGATATTAGAGTGAAGATCCCTTTGATCATAATGCGCATTGACACGATTTTTGAGTAAAAATTTTGCCAGCTTTTTTCACTTTTTAAGCGTTTACCGCATTGTGCTTCACCGTTCCTCGTAAATATTGCACAAACCCTGGGTACCACCAGAAGGTTGATGTTGATGGTATGCGTGGGAGTAATTGCGCCCCCTTACCCCTTCTTTACGCCCCTGCTGATTGAACCATAATCCAGCGTGAAAAAGCTACAAATGTTTACGTAAGCAAACAACTTGCCGTTGTGTGACAAAAATGCATTAAACGTGCTCGATTAGCTCAAAGAATTATGACCTACGTAACTATGCAATTGTGCAACTCCTCACTTCATATACATGGACAATGCAGATGAGTACTGATTTACTGTTAGGGGCGCAACAAGGTTAGATGGCGCCAGAAGCAAGTTTGGCACCCCTATGTTCGAACCTGAGGTCTTCCGGAAGCAAATGTATTGCACTGAAGTTCCTGTGACATTGTTAGGACTTTTCGGCGTCGCGCAGTCATTCGACGCCCTCACAGTGATTCGGCGCCCGGGTAATTGCGCCCCTTGCCCCTCGTCGTTACGCCCCTGATTACTGCGCACAGCCACGCGCCTCTACAAATCATGGTACACAGCTCTAACCAGAGGCATACGGGGACCTTGGGCTTTAGGCGGGGCAGAATTTTCATTTCTCCCGAAATTTTGCGCCACTTTGAGGAAAAACGAATAGGAGAATTTTGCAGGGCGATGGGTCTGTTTCAGAAACTTGCCCAAAAATAACTGGAAGTTTTTCCGGAATTTTTTAAATCTTGTCCGAATCTCCACCCTACTTCGCACGCCTATAGCTTTAACGCAGAAACTTTGGCAAAATACTAGCTACCTACAGCTTAGCGGATTGAATAATTGGTTTTACGTGGTCATAACAATTTTTGTTCAACACTTGAATATGTGCAGTCCAAAATTGGTGGAATGACGGCGCCTTTTACCTCCACCTGGCGACGCGTCAGGCAAGAATTACGGGTGGCTGTGTGGTTTTGAACCTTTTGTTGCAATTGCAAACCAGTAGACAACTCACGCTGGTCATGAAAAGACAAATTTGGCATGGTTAGCGAAATCCGCAACCGACAGCAAAATGCATAGCTTAGTGGTTGTTAGATCATTCCGCTTGCATCATATAAATTTGAGCAAAAAAGCAATCTTTTGCTGAATCTTTAGCTTTTTTACCGATGACCGTGGTGTTGGCGAAGGTTCGTGGTTTTAAATTGGTGATAGACTGATTCTCCTCTGCGTTTTCTGGCCTGGCTGGATAGAAACAGATCCATCGCCAGATCAACAGCATCGGGGGTGGCTTTGAGCTTCTTCTGGGGCTTCGTAATAGTATTCAATGAATTGAAAAATGACTTCATGTAAATACTAGAGCTTGACTTTGGAGGTATTGATTGTGAATTTGGGGGGCTCAGCCCGCTTGCTTCCACTTCTGTTGAAAAGTGTCACAACTTTTTTAATGACCTGGTCTAGTGGGATTGATGATATGATTTTTTCTTCACATCAGCAATCCAGTGTCGAAAAATGTGAAACGGTATTTAAAGACTTGATTGAAAACCTACCTTCATAAGCGGCGGTAAATTTATTTTAGGGCAATATGCTTTAAGGCCCAGTGTAAACTTATCATGCGATTATAAGATCGTTTTTTACGACAGTCAACAAAGCTACCTGAAATGGGAGTAGTGTCCTGGCAAATGCGTTTCATTCACGTGTTGTTTTTGAATTGTCGCTTCAGCAATAAATAAGTCTTTAATGTACATGTAAATGCATAAACTTGGCTTGGAAACATGATCGTTATTTAGCTTTTATTTGAGTCCTATCGTGGGACATGAGTTGTCACTTCCAAGTCTAAGAAGAACCGTTCTGTTTCTAACCAGGTCGGGAATGCGTTTCAAATGCTGTTCTTCACTGATTTCGCTAGGGATAGCCAAAACAGTGGCAAACGCTTGCGCGCAGCATGTTTTATACCTTTTAAATACATTTTGTAGATATACGAGATCTGTGTAACTTGTGAAAAACGAGGCCCACTCTTTGGGTCCCGTTTCAAACGTTTTCTGAATTAATCATACAAAGCGCTTTCAAACTGTGGTTATTCTCTGAAAAATAGTATAGTTCGACCAACAAAAATAGCCACTTTTTGACCTAAAAAAGATAGCCTCTTGTGTGACACACAACGATTGTCGCAGACAATCTTTGGTATTTAAGCAAGTGAAGATATTTTTGGCGCCCCCCAATTTGACTGCCCCCCCCCAAAACGCCCGGTCTGGATCGGCCACTGCGCTTGAAATGTACTGTCTAATCAGTCCATCATCCCTTTTTTGTATATTCGCACATTTTTTGCTTACTCACCTGGACTTGACTGTGTTGGAGGTATTGTCGGAGGGGGAGGGGGGTTGGTAGGTTGGGTTGGTATGGGTCCTGCAATTGAAAAAGGTGTTTTGATCCTTATTTACATATTAACATGAAATCTTAAAAGAGTAAACTTAACGCTCTGAAGCTTTGTTAAACTTCAAAACTTTCATTTTATTCAACAATGCAAAATATTTTCAAACTCTTAGAAACACCTAAAAACTTATGAATACTCAGCAGAATACAAATAAACAATAAAATCTTTCTTTAACATCGAAAATGATAATCTCTTTTCACTGCGAGTGTGTGTTGTGCGGTCAAACGAAGTAGAATTTGTCTCTCTCCATAAAGCGGAACGCTCAAGGTACAAAACTATACGTGAGCCCCAATTAAAAGTTCTAGATTTGCTGTAGGCTCTAGAAGAATGAGCCGATTCTGCTTTGCTTTCTTCGCTTTGCGACGATTCAGACTTGCACATATCTGCATTCAAGCACCTACTGTAGTCTTCACAAAGGCGACGCAAGTGTATCTATCAGCACATTTTCATAGGAAGTTGATTTCACGTATAACAACACCCATCCTCAGTCCTGAAATCAGCAAGCAATGCTTACGGATGAAAGATTTAAAGGCTAAAGCAAGAGGAGAGAAAGCAGCAAACCCAAGAATGAAATTAAAATGAATCCATCAAAACACAAGCTGCGGCAATTGAAAAACTAAAAAAGAATTCGTTTTTGAATAATTGCCTTCACTGCTCTTGCATTAGCATTTCAACCTTTCATCCAAAAGCATTGCTTGCAGATTTCATGACTGAGGATTCGTAGTGTTACGTGAAATCTTTTTCCTATAAAATATTTGCAGGTAGAATCACTTGTTTCACCTTTGTAAAGCCTAGTTTCTTATAGATAAGACCCGTGTAATGGTATTAAGAATTGCGTAAAATTACAAAAGTAAGCGAAATTTTCTTGAATGTTCGCAGACTGTCAGAACGTTTCGCAAAATTTAGTAAAAAAATTGACTGAGGGCATTTTTATTTTTTCTTACAGTTTTACTCTCCTATCCTTATCAACATTCCCAAAAAATACATTGAATTTAGTTTTGCATTTTGCTCTCTCGGAGTAGGCCGCAACAGGCGTCACCCCCAGGCCCGTAGCCAGGTTTTAAGGTTGGGGGGGCAGAATAAATTCTTAGCGGAACAACGTTTTCGTTTTTATTAGATGTTTAAAACAAATTTTTCTGGGAACAACACAATTTGGGGGGGCACAGAAAATATTTTGGGGTCACTTCCCCTGAATGTCCCCCGTGGCTGCGGACCTGGTCACCTCTCCTCGCTATTCGTGACGCCACTGTGTCATGAGAGTGTGTGAATTTATGCAAACTGTAAAATTTACCCGCCGTTGAAAGCGCAGGTTGAAGCTCACGTGTTTATATTTAGGACTATGTGCTCGTGATCTTCTTACCACAGTACGGCGGCAAGTAGCACGGGTAAGGAAAGTTTGATTTTTTCAAGTACATGCTCTGGGCGGTTCCATTTGAGTAGAGCTCATCGAGACGTGCACGAACGTAAATTTCGCTCTGTGGTTTGGTGCAAGTTGCTTCACCAGTCTGAAAAATAAAATAAAACAATATAGGATGAGACAGCTTTTAAGAGCTTCAGGCGAAAGAAATACGCGAACGTTGTTGAAACACCTTCAGTCTACTTGCACAAAGTTACGGAGTGTTTTTTTGACATTAAGTGGTTTTGTATTCATTTGCAGTTTCCTGTTTCTCAAACCCAGTGCCATATTCTATTCAAGATGGAGTAGTAGTTCCGTCTGACCGCAGCTTTCAGTGAAAAAGCGAAATTTGCTTTGTATACCACAGTTGCCACAAACCGTACATTTTTACTGCTAATAACGGGTGACAGTGCTTGCTTAGCTGTTAGAGAGAGGGTGTTTGTTACCGTTAGATCGGAAAATAAAACAGGTTTGGTTACGCTTTGATCCGTTAAGGATAAGGTCTCCCACTTTAACTATTTCCTGAAGAAAATTCACTTGCTGATTTATTAAATCGTAGCAAATCTTTCAACATTATTTCCGTTGTTAAATTAATATTTTGTAAAATTTAAGCAAAATTCCTTTCAACACTGATTGAAATCGTTTATATGAACTGTATCAAAATTTTTTATTTGTTATAAATTTGCGCTGCTTCATAGCATCGTGTAAGAATTGTTTCATTTTTAAAATACAGGATAGCATTTCTTATTGTTCAGATTTTTTATTTTGAAATTCCGCCAAAGCTGGTGGAACATTGGGTAAAGTTGCAATGGTGACCCTTTTCTAATGGTTTAAAGATTTTTTTTGAGAAAGTAGAAAATAGTTAAGGAAGAAGATCGGTGCAATAATCGCTAAATGTACTTTCGAACAAAACTATTTGCTTTCCTAAAGATCTTCGTCAGCGTATGCAAGCAAGCTTTGAATGACTTTTCTTTAAAGAGTATCGCGATTTATACTGTGGAATTTTTAGATAACTTAGTTGCCACTCCTTTTCGATGTTCAGTCCGGGTGACTTACTTCTTCATCTTCTCTGTAGCAGCAGTGTTCTTTTTCACAATCGTCTCGTGTGAACTGACCCTTCAGACAAGTCTTCGGGGTAACGAAACCGGCAGAAACGTCTCTTTCAAAACTGCAAGCGAATCCTGGAAATTGAAACAATGTGTTGTTAAACATCGGGATGAAAACATAAATTTGGATGTCAGAATGCAAAAGATGCGACAAAGCGGCACTTTTTTCACATTTATTCAAATCATTACTTTATGTGAAAACAAATTATGGTCTAACTCCTTTGGACTATTTTCTTCGCACTAGCCAACAATCTTATGCTTGGCTTAAAACTGATTATTTATTTTAAACACAGTTCATAGTGACTTCGTACTTCGTGCACTCTCAATCATCTGCTGTTCCAGAAGCATTTTTTCTAATTCTTTTTCGTTGAGGACGGATACATTAGTGATAGCGTTGACAGTCCTGTTCTTGTCCTGCTCACCACGAGCCGAGTTGTCGGCTTCAGCCAAGCAGCAACCGACCAAAGCAGTCGCAAACGACAGCGCTACTGCGACATTGACTCGCATTTTAATGACAGTAATTTCCTGTCCTGCAACAAACAAGCATATTTATTAAACAAAGTAAGCTCATCCATACGAATAATTACGAGCGGGTGCGTCACACAAAGCTTTTCGCATGGATAAAAATCTAATATGACTTGATCGTAGCATTGGAACAGTGGTACTCAAACTGTGGTATACGCGTACCAGTAGTGCTACGCGAGGGCTTTTCAGGTGGTACGAGGTCAGTTTTTCGGTCATATTTAAAAATTTATGCAAGTCTATTATTGCAAGTGTCGCAAAGTACAAGTCTCTTTGCAAAAATATATTCTTGTGTTATACTAATGTTGCTAATTCGTTTGTGTGCTATAGTAATTTTAATTACATTTGAGCAAATTACATTCTTCTGAAACCAGGTGGTAGATTCCAACATTAAAAAACACCAGGTGGTACGCGATCAAAAACAGTTTGAGAACCACTGCATTCGAGGCAACCAGCTGTTAATTTTAGATCAGGGGTCTGCAACGTTTCCCGAGTCGCGTGCCAAAAACAAACTCTGCCAGGTATGGCGGACCGTACTAATTTTCCATCAACAATTATGTTCCCTTTGCTGTTTATGCTGTTGATAAAACTTGGGAATTTAGGGAATTTCAATCAGATTAACTCCTGATTTTCACAATTCATAACGAAAGCCCAAAATGCGATGTACAGCACATTTATCACACAGTGCGGTTTCTCATAAGTATCTCTTCATAAATATGCCATGCAAGAAGTTGCAAGGAGGGCAGATCTGTAAATTATAATACCACTAGGCGGGCGATACAGTTACTACAATTTGGTCAAGGGGTTGCGGGCAGGATGATTTTGCTTGGCAGGCCGGATCCGGCGCGCGGGCCGTAGGTTGCCGACCCCTGTTTTGGATGCTTAGCACACATCCGCTGCAGTGGGCATTTTGTCTGCGCGATGATCTCAAAAAGAATTTACAGTTGCTTGAAAATGTTTAGCGGCGGAAGACCATGTTAGAGAAGCACAGAGGGTTGTTGACATGAAGTGCTCAGTTCGGAACGGATGTACTCACTTGTACAATCTGAGCCTAGAGGCTCTAAAACAGTGGTTCTCAAAGTTTTTTTCACATTCCTCCCTTACAAACCCAAACACTATCAATTCCTACCCAGTAAAGATCACAATTGATAATTGCAAAAATTTCACACTACCTACTGTGAAGAAACAGTAGAAGATGAATAATTTACAAAACAGACTCTTTCATAACAAGAGTCACTGCAGTAAAAGCAGCTTGTATCTGCAAGTTACTGCGATTGCTACCTGACGGGCGCATGGTCCGGAGATGGTTGGTCTAGGACATTTCGGCGACGAGCCGTTTCGGCGATGGTGTTTGCAAATGTTTTATAAGAAAAAAGTGCTGTTGAAATGCAGTAGAATTGCCCTATGACGGCACTTCAAGGACTGGAGAAAAAACGTCGCTAACGGCGAACTCACCTTACAGCCGAACTACAATAAATCGTTCCTCAAATGGCGTTTTAGTTGAAGGCCAGAGCCTGGCAAGGGTTAAAGGTGTTCCTTGATTAGGATTGACGCTTACTCTATCGTGTTTTCGGAAATACTCTGATAAGAAAAACTCAAACAATAATTTGAAATCACTGACAGTTGTATTTACCTGCAATACAGAGCATACATTGGTACAGTACTGCATTACATTCTTGTCACCTTCTACTCTATTATCGTCTTTACGCGATAACTTTAAAAGAGGGTTCCATTTTACCACCATATACTGTAATTGAACATGCGATCAAACATTGCAAAGACTATTATAATAGAAACGCTTTGAGCAAGTCTTCTAGAATATAATTTTTTTTACAGTAAGTCATTTGTTTTTCCCACAGGTGCTGCTGGAGCGTTTAATTCTGACAATCCCTCCGTTCATGCCTTGCTGCTGCTAAACCAAAGAAAAGGCCCATAGCCTTATAATTAAACCAGAAGAATGGCGAGGAACGAGATTACCATGGAATTAAACCGGACATGAAAGCAGCTGTGCAGCAGGTGCGATCCGCACCCTGTCTGCAGGTGATGCTTTTTATTAAGTTCAATGGGCGATTAATATAAGCGTAACACTTCCGGTGATGTCCTTCGATGCTGCGAGTGCCTTGATCCAAATTCAAATCAATGCAACATGTTTCAAAGAATTTTCAAATATTTGTTAAAAAGTTGAAAAAGTGTTTTTGGAAAATTCGAACATTTGAAAACTGAGGGAACCAAATTTCTTGTTTTGTATCTAATTACAAGAGCAAACTTTAAATATGGAAAAAGAATTGCATATCAGTAATTTTTTAAATCCCATCAATTTTTTCAGCATCATGAACAGTGTCATTGCGTTAATATTCTACACTTATTATTCAATGGTCTTCCTATCGCTCCACACCCTTGCAATTGAGCTGCTCGCAGATGAAGTTCCGGAATGGAACTGAAGCTCCGAGACGACGTGGATGCGTTTAAAGTTTGCCGACCTGGCCGAACGCCTTGTCTATTGCACGAAAAATGCTTAGTTTTGCTTCAGGTCACGATCAAATTGAGACCGATCTCCCACTGACACCGAACGATCGATAAGACCACTATCGCCAGGCAGCTGAAACTTTACACCACAATGTCGGTGATTACAATTTTGATAAAACTTTTTCCGAATCAAATGACGGCTCAAACATTCGGCATCGAATGAACAGTAGAGGATTGTGTGGAAATGGACAAAGTATTGACAAGTTAAAATTTTGTTTTTAATCAAATTACGTTAACTACTGATACGTTAATGAAATACAACAGCATACAGGATTGATGATCAAACCTATTTCTTATGCAAAAAGTAGTTTCTCCCCTAAACACACGCCATCAATGAAAATAGTTTATTCATGCAATTTTTTCTCAAATCACTAAGTAAAACGAATGCAGCAAGAGGAAAAGCAATATCAAAAACCAGAAATTACTTTATTTTTGATGAAAGTATAAAACATCAGAAACGCCGGGTTCAGCTGATTGATGATTGTAGCTCTAACATGTTTGAATCACAAAGGTTAGCGAAAGATGGAATGGCTTACTTTCTCAGACAGCCCTAATCATCCCACAAAAGTCAAAAATTCCAAAGACTTAAACTAATACTAGAAACTCCATTAGTGAGAAAACAACGGTTTTTATAAGCGTTTCAAAACACATTCTGTCATTAAAAAAACAGGTGATACATTTCCTTTATATATTATTTTCAGGCTTCATTGAAAGAGTTACCCTGTTTCTGACCGATGATGATACTGACATTAATGCGAGTGAAAACCTTCGACATCGACTTTTATTGTTTTGTCTAAAAACAGTTTGTTGATATGTACAGAGCTGATAATTTCGCAATGTCCTGCATTCTCATTTTGTTGTTCCCGCCACGCCCTGAATCGATAGCTGCCTGTCCGCTAGGTGTCGCTAAAGGTCATATTCTGACTTGGCCAATAACATCTCGTTATGTCAGTTGCTTTCAACCTGGGGTCCCGCCCCAGAGGGGTCGTGAACCATTCTTGGGGGTCGTAAGTAGATATTTTGTTTACGCAGCTGTATTACATTTGCTTTATTCCAGTTTTTAATAAGAGTCGTTGGTTGATAATAATAGGTTGCTATAATGGGTCGCGGTACAAGAAAAGATTGAAAAACTCTGCATTATGTAGAAAACTTAACTCTGCTGCATTCAAGCTTGAACCGCTACTTGGTGTTTGCAATATGCTTGGCAGTGTGGTGTAACTAGAGGTTTGAGCCAGGGGAGGCAAAGCTTAGCTGAAGGGGGCACACTGGTCACCGTAGGGGGATCCACTAGCCAAAACTCTGAAAAAGGTTAAGAAGTGATAATGAATCTCTGGATGTCGTGGATGTCCTTACCAGATAAAAAAAACACCCCGAAAAACGCAAAAAATAACAAATTAAAGAATACTGAATATCAAAATGTCAACTAAACGGGGCCCAGTTTTTACATGTAGCTTGCTAGGGGGCCGACTCGCCCCCTTGCCCCTCCGTCAGTTACGCCACTGATGCTTGGTATTTCGCTTGCCCTGAAAAACAGAGTTACCCTGAAATTTTTCACTATATTGAAATATTCTTTATCATTCAGGATTTTTGAGCAGCTTGCGCTTGCTCTAAAAACAGAGTTTGGCCTGAAAATGTTTAAGCCGGAGGCCTGCCGCCCCCAACGCCTTGTACGCCTATTATGCCTTTAATGTAAGCAAGGGAATAAGGCAAGGGGGAATTCTGAGTCCATTTTTATTTGTTGTTTACCTTGATGTACCTCCAAACTAGCTGGTCACAGCCAGAGTAAGATGGACTATAGGAAATATGGTTGTGAATCATTTAATGTTTGCTGACGATATATGTGTGTTTGGCCCTGGCATTACTGCACTTCAATGTCTTCTGAAAATTTGTGGTGATTGCAGTGCTGAACACGAGATCGCTTTTTTTTGCATTGAAACAATTGGCGTACTTTTTCGTCCCAAAGACTATAAAGAACCTGATCCATCAAATGTTTTTCTGAATGGTGTGCGTGTACAATTTTCTGATTAAGTCAGATATCTCGGGATATCACTAAACGCCTCACTGAAGAATGACGACTACATCCAGAGACAAGTGAAATCGCTGTACTTTGCAGCAAACAAGCTACGAGGCACCTTTGCTCAGTGCTCAGCTGCAGTAAACAACGCACCATTCCATGCCTATCGCATGCCAATGTATGCTTGCCAATTGTGGAGCAAATAAACGAAGGCTAGTATGAAAAGCTTACGAATGGCCTACGGCAATGCCCACCGAATGATGCATGACATACCACGACTACTACGTGCACCATTTTTTGCAGAACTTTGCACCAACATAACTCGCCAGCAGATTGATCTAGAGAGCTGTTCAAACCATCTACGGATTAGGAAAGTCTTCTAGTTTAGATTTTTAGAATTTTTTCGTTTTGGGTTTCTCTGTGGGTGACGAGTAACGGGGGTATGTTTTCGCGCCTTTGTAATTGAGGTTACCTGGCCGTGGACGCCAACCCAACTAGCCATTTCATTTGGAATCTAGGCTATCATCCGAGTCTTTAGAGCACTTGATTGGCTTGCTAGCATATCTGCAGCCAAAATTATGACTCAAAAAACAAAAATTGGTAAAAATTCTATTCCCACAAACGCTAACCCTGGGTATTTTTTATCCATGGCTATAACTCGCCGGCCGGTTGAGCTAGAGAGCTGTTCAAATCCGCTAGAGATGCGGAAAGTCTTGTAGTTTAGAGTAAAAGAAATTGTTTAAGTTTTGAATGTTGGATTTTTTGTTGATGTTGACAAGGTGTGGGTATATTTATGCATTTTTTTACGTTTGTATGACGTCATGAGGCCCTGCAAGACAACGCTATGAGCCATTTTGACTCGCGTTTTTATTGGATATCAGACTATCATACGAGATTTAAAGGGTTTCATCGACTTTCTAGCGTTTCCGGTTCCAAAATGATGGCCGAAAAAGCATATTAAATAAAAAAATCTCTGATAATCTCCCAGGGAATTCCTAACATGTTTGGAATTTTTTTGGCATAATTTTTGAACCAGAAACGCTAGAACGTTAATCAAGGGCTCGAAAGACTCGTATAATAGCCTAAAATCCAACAAAAGTTTATACCAGAAATTCTGCTCATTGAATCAGCTGATGATCATGATAAAAACGCAAAACCGACCCCAATCATTACGTCATCGAACAAAAACCCCAAACCCCAAATTTAAATTTATTTTTATTCGAAACTACAACACTGCACGAGTTTTCAGAGGGTTTGAATACATCTCTAGCTTAATCTGCTGCCGAGTTATGGCTGAACGAAGTTTGCCCTGAGAGGGCAAATTATAGCTTTCGTTAAACCTTTTGACTTTTGTCAAAAACTGGGTTTTTGAGCCATAATTTTGGCTACAGATATTCTAGAAAGTCAATCAAGGGCTCGAAAGACGTGGATTACAGCCTTGTTTCTAAAAAATTTTAACTAAAAAAATGGCTCGCTGGATTTGCGCCCAGGACCAGGTAAAATTAGCCAAAAACGTGAAAACACGCCCACGTTATGACGATACCCCCAAAGAACCCTAAACCCAAAACAAAAAATGTTTTTAATGTCAAGTAGAAGACTTGCTGAATCCGTAGAGGGTTTGGACAGCTCTCTAGCTCAATCGGCTGGCGTGGAGTTGCAAACTATGCAAAAATGTGGGACATGCGGTAGTTAAACGGTTAACCATTATATCAGGGCTTTAGATGCCTTGTTGAGAAGTTCAAATTTCTTTATCCGATCACTTCAAAGGTCTGATACTTTTTACAAATCTTCCTTTTTCCTCCAGTATTTGCTGTAATGCTCCTGCATGATGGTGACTAATTGCACTAGTTGCTGGTGGGTTGCTTCCATGCCTTTCCGTAGACATCAAAAAACTTTCCGTGTGCTTCATAGCGCCACATGATTTCTGTATTTTCTTGTGATTCCTTTATCACCTCAAGCACGTGGACGATGTGTGCAAGCCAAACACGTAAAAAGGTTAATAAATGAAATTAGTAAAATACCAAATCTTGCTTAAAATTCAGTGAAAATAAACGGTTGTCCGCATCAAGCTACCTCGCAAAAACATGTGAAAGCTTAGTCAAAAGAATTCACATGCTTTTGTGCGTCACTGAGCATCCCCAACCGACCTTTTAGCCGTTTAAGTGAGAACCTGGTGTTAGAATGCCTTCATTTCTCTTCTCTCCCACAGCCTGATTCCTGTATGACTATGACTGAATGCAGTTGTGGCCTGTGCTCTGTTTCAGTGTTTTGCTCCTCTCTCATTGATGACTGTGCTTATCAACTAACACCTAGTGCGCTATGACTAACCATGTTTGTGTTTTTTTATGATTCGATTACCCTTGTGATATGGACCATGAGTCTGAATCAAACACGAAAATATAACAAAAAGTACTTTCGTTGGCTTCAGGCCGTACGCCATCAAGCGGTCATTATCAATCACAGATATGCGCCGCAAGGTGCCATTTCCTTTCCTCGAGGTGTTTTATTTTATGATTTACTTTAAATCGTAGTTTTGCCTGTTCCCTCCTTCTCCAACTTTGCCGCAAGTTTAAGTTCTTTCTCTTCCAAGTAGCCTCCATTTCTACTGTTGTCGAGTTCTCATTTAATGCTGCTGGAGTCCCCGATTCTACTTTCGTTTTGGATGAGCCTTGCAAGTCTGCAACGTTGAGGACCCTAGATATCAAAATGGAAATTTATGAAAAGCACCGACAGTCTGGTCTTTCATTATGGAATAAAGGAAATAAGCATTGCTGAAATAGTTTCAACAATACATTTTGGCNGAATTAGCAAACTGGAAATACTTTTCTTTCGAAGCGGTGTCAATAATAATCTTTGTGACTGCGCATGCACAAAGTGACAGTTTGAGCGTCAAACCTCATTTACACTTCGCCACTCTTCTGTGAGACACAGAGTTTGGAGTGTTTAGTAGCGCGCAGAAATAAAACACCAATTGCAAAATTCACAAAAACAGTACATCATCATGTGCTACAGCGTAGATACAGAAAAGTCTGTTGAGAATTTGAGAAAACAAAATTTTGTTGCGGCACAATTATATCGGATGCAAAACTTGACAGGATTCAGCAGTCTGCTATATCTTTCGATTTCCGTTTCGGCGTTCCACTTCGCGAAATGCTTCTCCTTTTTCTTCTTTGCTTTCCTGGAAAAAAACTTCTTCAGTTTCGCTTCTTCTTCTTGCGTGCGACGTTGCATGACACGCTTGAGTGAGCACCAGGAATTCAGCGTCCGGCTGTCCGATGCCAGGATCTGGCAGGGTCAAAGTTATGATGAACACCAGCTCACTGCGAGCGGGCTAAAATTTGATATCTCATTTTCGTACGTTGATAGTTTCAAACGATGGAATAGCATGTAAAACATCTGTTTATTTGAAATCGTGTGTTGGAACCTATCGGATAGCGTGGTGTTGAATGTGTGATTCACGACGAACGGGACGTGGGCGAAGAAGAAAACCCAGATGCACGTGGCGCAAACAAACAATAATAGAGTAATCACGGCGCGGGGTCTCCGTTGTTGCTTGCTGCCACAGTGTGAAGCTTTGCGCACATGCCGCTCGGGCTTTCCGATCGCAACACATGCAACAAGAAAACTTGCATCCCCGTGACAGCAATTAATTTGTCAGAAGAGCTGGATCGCTTAACCAGGAGCTTGTGTGGCTGAACGCGTAAGCTGCTGGAAATAAACAATCAAAGACAACGTCAAAGGTTGATGATATCAATAGTCTCCTATCGACGAGAGAACAACCAAAGTTATCTTGGCAAAGATCGTTCCCCCTGTTTCTCATAAGCATACATCCACATTTTTCTTGAACTCTGATCAAATTTTTTCAAAGCGTGCAAGCAAGGGAGGGTGGAACATTTAGGGTATTCCCCCTCGAAAGTTTCAAAACACTGCATAGCAATTTTGACATTTTAGAAACTTTCAAAGAATAACGATGAAATTTTATATTTTGATCATTTTTAAGAAAAATCTTATTTGAATTTTTCTTTGTCCTACCTGTTCTAAATCCCTAACAGGATTTATCTTATAAAGGCGATCTGATCGAAAATTTCGTAAATGGTTGGATTTAACCACAAATATGCTGGAAATGTCAAAACATGGGAGATAGTTTGAAATGTTGGTATTTCTAAGGCAATGTTTTATCCTTTTGTTTGTGTATTTCTGATTTTTTTATCCTTTTGTTCTGGTATCCTTTTGTTCGTATATTACGCCACTATTTAAGAATTTGTGCATTTTATGTTCAGTGCTTGACCGTTGCTGGGGTTTCACAGCCAAGCTCTAATGTTGCAAGAATAATTCGAATTTCGTCAGTGCCTCAAAGTTATTAGGTGTTGTTTAGGTACCGTATTTGTTCGATTGTTAGCCGTCCTTAATTGCAAGGCACTCTTGATTATAAGGCGCAGGAAATGGTGTTAAAAATTAATTTAAGCCGCCCTTGATTGAAAACCGCACTTGAACATAGGTTTCCTAAGCCTCTGAGATAGTCATACCATATTTTTTTGATTGAAAACCGGGACGCTTCAGAACAACGAGCCTTATCGGATAAATGTGGTTCATATCTTACTTGGATTATGTTTTGCTACTCCAAGTAAGATATGAACTACTAGTACAAGCTTGCAGGTACTGAACTAGCCAATGCGCTGACATTCAACCCACAATTGGTCCAGTTATCCGTTACAATAACGTAACCAATACCTCTAATCTAATAACTATTTATACCTAAGACAACGAAACAAAAAAACACGATCACGCATCACTCTTTAGCAAGTTTGTTAAACAGTTCAATCACAACATGCTAATATTCGTGTAGGGCTATACTTGGGTGGCTGAATGGCTAACTGGGACTTCTTGGTTGACTGACCGGGACGCCGGGACTAAACCTTTCAAACCGGGACTGTCCCGGCTAAAACGGAACGTATGGTAAGCCTACTGCGAGATACTGTAATACAGGGGTCCGCAAATACTTTTTGGAGCGACCCTAAAAAGTAGTTCTTAATTCACGCGACCCAGTTATTTCGTAAGCATATTATTTTGTGGAACATACTTTATCATTAAATATCCCTATGAGACTGCTATTGACAGTAGCAATTTTCTTGCACACAGTTGTATGAAATTTAACATATATAACAGTAAATGATTGCATTTATTCTGTCTGTGCATAATTACACAGACGCCATGCTTACATTTATAGTAAATTTAAATTATTTCGCAACCAGCTATGTTCGGACCCATGCTGTAGTGCATTGTTCGTTTCACGTTTCCCAACCTTGGTAGTGATGCTCACACCACTACATCTGGCCTTCTGTTCATCACAATCCCTCATGAGACCAAGCGAGCTCGTGTGCACGTGATGCCGAAGAGAGGAAAGCCAATGCAAAAAGGGAGTTTGGTCGACAAAACGTAGCCACACAAAAGGCTGAGCGTCATCTAGACCTTTCTATAACCTAAAGAAAAAAATGTAAGCCGCCCTCGATTGTAAGCCGCCCTTGATTGTAAGCCGCACGAAATGATGAAAAAAGAACTTAATAAGCCACTGTTCACAGTCGAGTAAATTCGGTAGTCCTGGCAACAGTGGCAAGGCCCACCCACGTCTGGTGGCGAGCCTGGCGCTACCATTTGTAATAAAGTTCAAGTTGCATTCCTGTCTGCAATCTTTTCAAAAGTGTTTCAGTTGGGAGACGAAGACTCGTGTCTACGATTGAAAAAATGACATATGTGATTAAATAAATCCTGACATTCATAACAGTCTCTTGTTTCTGACTTCACCAGTCGCAATATCGTCTGCATAAATTATCTCACAGCAAATATATTCAACTGAAGTTTCAAAAATCTAGATAATGGATCAGATGAATTTGCTAAAACACGACGAAAAGTTAGGCATGTTTACTAGTAGCCTCTACATCCGCCACACTAAAGCCATGAGTGCGTTAGTTGAGTACGGAACCAGGTGTTTCTATAAGACTACTAATTTTTACTCTGACCTGATCATTCTGTCTGCATCTTGATTAAAACTGAAAAGTTCTCATTTTCGGAAATGTTGCGAAGAGAACTTTATCTGTGACCGTTAGCGAAAAAGTTGTACCACAGTTGAATAAGCACGATGACGTCATCGAATGAAATTTCATGAAAATGGTTTGTTGCTTGCATGGACAAGTTGAGAAGTTCGCAATAGCTTAGAAAGCTTGTCTGTCCTCATTAACAGGGCGAAAATCACCTCTAAAAAAATGAACTGCAAAAAATATGCTGAAAGATCTCGATTTCCTTTCAAAAATTCTAACTGGTAGAAAACAGTATCAAGACAGAAGCGTTTGCTCAGGCTATCATTGGAAACGTTGCCTTCATGAAATTTGTTGATTATACGAGAAGGCGAACGGGAACCAGGATAGAAAAGATTATCAATCACCTTGGAATCGTTCTTCAAAGATGTTAACCATCGCACTGTGTTACTCTTCAAAAAGAGAACTCTTCTGAACTGGAAAGAGGAAGTTCAAATTGTGTTTAGAGCAGAAGCACTGATGTATTTCGGCAAGAAAAAGACGAAGCAGAGAAAATCAGCGAGAAAGGGGTTAGTCTGCGGTGCAGGAAGATCGTTTTGGTGCAGGATTTTTTGGGAATTGGCTGTTATCGCTTGAAGGAATGTAGCGTTATCAAAGATATAAAAGCATTGGAAAATGCGATATGCACCATAATAAAGTCATTCGATAGTGCATTTTCACCAAAGTATCTTGTAAAGTGAGCATTATATTACCAGTTAAGGCTACACATCACCAAATTGCACTTTCATCAGGTCCGTTCCACGCACACCTGCGCACATCCAGAGCCGCCAGTGGCGAAAGTCGTTGTCATTCGAAAGCGGGCCCTTCTTTTTCCTGATAATTTTTTTTACCGCACTGCTGTCAGCGCAACATATATTGTCTTGTGAGAAAGAAGGACGAGTGCACAAAGCACGTTCGACAGCAACTCAACAAATATTGCAGCCAAGACGAGCCCAAGAACAGGAATTTTGCCTTCGCAGTCTTGCTTGGACGCGCTGTATCGATCAAGCTATTTCTTTTTTAACAGCATTACCCCGAGCGTTGACGCTGAGCTCAGATGACTTTCCAGCGCTAACTTAATGTAATAATCTCGACCATGAAAACTGCTCGTCTACAAGCGCGAAATATTATTACAAACATTGCTTATACTTCTGTCCAAATATTTATTTTTAGACGGTTATACTTTATGAGAGTTCGATTTCTTGTTTGAAACTTGTTATAACCCTTTTGCGTAAGAACACGTCTTGCCAGATAACATCATCGAAATGCTTATTTCATTTGGTTGAGCATATTATCTCTTGATAATTTTGTCCAAAATTGAAGTTGGTGGCAAAAATATCTCGTGGTTATGTCGTAAAATAACTGCTTGCTTTTACTCCAGTGCCTGGTGGTAAAACGTTTTGCGTTTCTGCAACCTTGATACGATATCTGGCCGAGGGATAAACACTTGCATACTGATTTGAAAAGAAATGTTTGAACCACCAGGGTAGCGAAGTAGCTGCTGATGGTTGTCATAACGACCAAAATCGACGGTTTCAAACTAAAGTAGGACAAGCGAAGCATCTTGTCAGGATCAGATAAGAGCCGTATATCGTGTCATCAGAATCAGAAAACCAACATATATCGTGTGATGGGATGGAAATTGACGCCTGCGATTGAACAAAATGCAAGGTATTTGTCATAGACATCTATGCTTTGTTGACATAGCATTCCGCCTCGGACTGCACTGCTAGAACATGAATTTATCTCATTGCCGACATCTTCAAACATGAGGAGGCGTACTACTAAAACGTCTACAACTTAGATTTTATCGCAACGCAAATTTTAATCTTAGTATAAAAAACTCGTTCGAAAAAACGCTGCAACTGCGTATTAAAAAAACTTGAATATGCGAGTGATCGTCTGTTTGCGAAGACGATCTTTGTATTTCCTATCAATATGTCGCGTGATTCAACGCCGGATTAAATTGCACGGAGCCTGCAGCACATTAATAGCGCGGGACCTCAAGTGGAAAATGCACTTGAACACCTGTTAAATCATAAAGTGTAGAGGAATCTATGCGACTACTATCACTGAAGCCTACTGTAATTTTTTCGAGTGTTAGCCGACCTTGATTGTAAGTCGCACGAAATCGTGTTAGAAAATTAATGCAAACCGCTCTTGAACATAGGTTACCTGAGCCTTTGAGATACTTCCGTGTATAGAACTTTTCGCGTTTAATTGGCAAAGCTGTTTTTGGCAAATCTGGCAATCACACCACTACAGCTGCTTTCGGATGATCATAATCCCTCCTGTGACGGAGTGAACACATGTGTACGTGATGCTGAAGAGACGAAAAATAATGCGAAGTGTTTGGTCAACAAAACGTAGCCAAAAAAAGAATGGGCGTCATCTCGACCTTTCGATAATCCAAAGAAAAAAATGTAAGCCGCCCTCGATTGTAAACCGCACGAAATGATGAAAAAAAACTTTATAAACCACGGCTTCCAATCAAGTAAAAACCGTATTGATATCGGAAAAAATGAAAAACCTGGTCCTAAATAGCAGCTGATGGACATTATGGAGTACACATCTTTTTCATGAAAAGCAACATACGAACTTCATGAGTTCACGCACCACCTCCAGAAGTTTGGTTGTTATCGCTTAGATATAAAAGCATTCAAGAATGCGAAATACACCATGATCAAGTAATTCGATAGTGCATTTTCACCAAGGTATCTTGTAAGTTGTAAGCGAGCATTATATTACCAATTTAAGCTACACGTAACTACACTGCAATTTCATCAGGTCAGTTCCACATACACTTGCACACATCTCGAGTCGTCTGTGGAGGAAACCGATTCGAAGGCGCGCGTCGCTAACAAACAGGTGAAAAGCGTAGCTGTTCCTCGGACTTAATCATAATTTTGTGATGAAAAACGATCCAGACGTTATTTACAACATCTACATCTTTACTGATTGTACTACCATAATCATGTGCACATCAAGACCTACGAATGAAGGCAATAGTACTTTGGTGAGACATCGATGTGCTCTTGAAGAGAAAATCATAAAGAAGGAAGCTGCATGATGCTGATACACACTGCCGCATTGTGTCTTTTACAGAACGTGGGGTTCCTTGCGAAGGCCGAGCTTAATTCAGCGCAAAAACATTCATTTCCAATACGACTTGGTGCATAACGGAAGTCCGCAC
>JGI24021J15306_10002153_pt1 | contig 20786 bp, 10 predicted proteins | sample Ectturendosymbi1_FD_15306 | JGI IMG/M metagenome (IMG submission 15306)
CCGTAGAGCAGGGGGGGGGGGCAGAAAAACGTTGAGGGCAATAGAAACTTATGAAAAACAAAAAATCGTTACCAATCATGCTTGCTACTGTTCAACAACAATGGTGACCTCAAAAATAATAAAAGAAACTATAGAAAATTTGTTTCAACTCGATCTTGACAAACCATAAAATTACCTATCGTATTGTTATGAAAAAGACACTTTTGCCCCCGTTGTAAGGTTGCCAGATAGCCGATATTTCACCGTCCCAGCCGGTATTTCATTGCTAATTTAGCAAAGGCCAGTAAAAAGCCGATATTTTGAAAATCGGTGCCTGAAGCCGATATTTTGACCGGCTATCTGGCAACCTTACAACGGGGGTTCTGGCAACCTTACAATGCAGAACCTCTCAAATTGTAATGACTCTAGAAGCAGATCTTGTCAGCACAGTTCCTTCAACGATGTACATGTGATAACACTCATTGTCTCGTCGTTTTCACTCGTCCTTTGTTTAGTCCAGCTATGTCCAACCCACGGCCCACGGGTCTCATGCGGCCCATTCGAAGGTTTTGTGCGGCCCAGTCTAGGTGTTCGCTGTAGTAAAAGTATCCTGCATACCGACAACCTGTCCTTATTTTGATAATTTTGAATTTGACGTTTGAATGCAGGTGGTCCTCAGCGGCACTCTATCACGTCTGTTATCATTGCAATTAGGATTCGAACGGTTTCAGTATATTAGCCTAAGCTAAATTTAGTTTGCTAAGATCAAAATAAGCCATTCAATGCGCGGCCGTCAATAGTATGTCATTCAATATGCGGCCCTGGTCAAGACAGTGACTTACTTTTTGGCTCAGTAAACCATTTGGTTTGGACATAGCTGGTTTAGTCACACTTAGCATCTTCCGTCGTCCTAAACGTGATCTGCATGAGCATTTCTTTTGGCAATTAACCGTGTACCGGCGTAGGTGGAGTTATTGTTTGAACTACTACCGCAGGCTATAGCAGGCAGAATACAGGAAAATCATGGAAATGAACACGACGACAGTAACATTGTGGACACTAGCGAACCTTTCACAATCACGTGAGCTGCATTATTTCTTTCACATTATTTCTTCAGAGGACTATGACTGGCTGAAGCAAAGGCCAGCGAATCAACTGTGTGTTCATCTCTCTGCCATTCTTAGTGGTCAAGAAAATAGAGAGAAATTTTTTGAAGAGTTTCAGGTGAACTAGAAAATGTTTGTTGCAACTGAAGTGAATGTAGCACGCAAAAAAATATTAGTTGTGCTATGCAGGGCCGGATTAAATGAACGCGAGGCCCCGGGCAAAGTCGTTACCGCGAGGCCCCCTAAACGTTTAGCACAACTGCCCAGCTATCACATGCCCTCATTTCAGCTTTGCAGAAGCACCGGTCAAAAACAAAAAAATTGATATGATTGGTAGCCTATACCTTACAGACAGTTGGGGGTGACCATGTACGGCGGTTCGTAAGTGGTTAATTTGTTCAAACAGAAAGTTGTATCACAAAAAAACGATCTTTTGCTGCCGTGACACTACACAACAATCATTTTTGTCATAGACTCTCTGACCATCTTCAGTGCACAAATCGCCCATTCACTTGTGTATTGAGGAAAGATATTTCTACACTCTCTCGCAGTCACAGATTAAAACATAAACCGTTTCCAAAAAAATGTTCTCAACAAAATTCACGCAAAAGCAACTTGAACCGTACTACTTGACCCAAGTTTTACGATGGGAGCTTTACAATAGTTACATCTGTTCCGTGATGGAGTGGACAACAGCGAGCTTCGTTTGATCTAAGACTGATACCCTCACGATATCGACAAGAACTTCGCAACTAATTGTTACATCAGCGCATTGTACGGTAATTGCAAAGGCGTTAGATTGCGAAGAATACTTAGTAACGAACTTATTGAAGATACCCTGACCTCTGTCACTCTGTGAATGTGTGCTTTTTGAAAGTCAGCTACGAAATGTATCATGACGCCGCACTTTTTGCACGCACATGAGCGGTTGAGACTCACCGCTCATGTTGTTCTGGTCGTTGATCATTCTTAAATTATGACTTCTTTGTAGAAAATTCTCGAAAAAATGGATATTAGGTAGTTTATGAAAAGATCAAGCATTTCTGATAGCAGAAGTGTAGAAAACATTTCAGACAAAAGATTGAGAATTGAGGTTCAACCTGCACAGACTAATGGGTAAAAAGAGTAAAGCGTTTTGTGAATCTCCGTTTGCATTGCATCGTCAACCTGAAAGGGATGAGCAAAATTTCGACGTTGCTCCCCTGGAAAAAATTCTGCGGACGCCCATGGATGCACTGATTTTGATGTCATAAAGCGTGGTGCTGTTTGGTTCAATTCTTTGAAGTCACTTAGAAGCGATAATGCCAAAGTTGTCAGTTTCCTTTTGCATACTAAACCAGGGATCTCAAACGCGCAGGGGCGTAACGAGGTTAGATGGCGCCCGGGGCAAGGAGCAAGTTTGGCGCCTCCATGTTCGAACCTGAGGTCTTTCGGAAGCGAATGTGCTGTATTGAAGAAAGTACTTGTGACATTATTTGGACTTTTTGGCGACCCCGCAGGCATTCGGCGCCCTTACAGTGACTCGGCACCCAGGGAATTGCGCCCCCCTTTATCCCCACTCGTTACGCCCCTGCAAACACGCCACCCACGAGGGCATTTTGTGTGGCCCGCGATGCCATTTGGGAATTTTCAAATAATTAACATTTATGTTATTTAGTTTATTCACCGTTGTACAAGTTCTTTTTATACTTAAGCAGAGACGTTTAGAATTGATTTGCCTATAACTCATGGTACCTTGTGCAGGAAATAAGATGTGCACAGCCTGTCTATTTCTAGTAAGGTTCACGTACCGCCACTGTTGCGTCAGCGTCATAATGCGGCCCTCGGGTTGCTTTATAAGCCCTCATTTGGCCCTCAGAGCAATTTGAGTTTGAGACCTCAGTACTAAACGGAGTAATCAACAAGCTCTACAATTCTGACGCGTGGTGAACAGCTTAAATACATGAAAAACCAGTAAAGGAATGTTTTGATATTCAAGCGCGAGGCCCCGGGCATTTGCCCGGTTTGCCCAATGGTAATCCGGCCCTGGTGCTATGGTGTTCATACAGGCAATACTACCGTAAAAAAGCAAATGGCATCAAATTGTACGGACAGAAGTTCACTTTCCGTACATGTAAAATTGGAATTTTACTAAGTGCATTATTTTTTAGAATTTAAGAAAACGCCTCCGCCACATTAAACACTACAGTTATCGGTTTTCATTTTTAATGAAAAAAAGGGTTAGTTTGCTGATGCTTACCATAGAGCTATAGACTATGCTCACAATGCGTACGTTTGTACAATGTTTGAAAATTTTTCAAACCAACCATTGTGGAAGCTTCGTGAAATTGTAAAGAAAATAACACGAAAATAATGAATGCAAATGTCAAAAATGTTTTTTAATGCTTTTCGAGAATCCAGTGCCATTAAAATATGCGTTTACGAATGCAGCCTAAATTTGTCACTGTTGACAAAATGGCCGGTATTTTTACAAAACACATCTGGCAACCCTACTCCGTTGTCCCTCTTTTGAAAGGTCAGGGGGGCAATGCCACCGCTCTCCGGCGTCCCTGCTTACCGCTATTAGCAGTCACTGTCTCGCTGCATTACCCGGTACCTGCCCAGACGTCTGAGTTCAACAGTCACATGCGGCAAAACGCCAATATTGTAACTTGAAGTGAACATTAGAAGATCTGTTGCAATGTTATTGTTACACATTAAAGATCAACGTTAAAGCAATCCGCTCGCAAGTTTGGCAATCTGCCCCAGGGTTGCCAGGTGAAAATTTCAATAAAAAGCTAAACAGTGCTAAAAAGAAGCCAGAAAAAGAGCCTAACCAATTGATTAAAAGCCAGAAAAAAAACAAACTTTATTTGTGATATTGCCCTTCCTTTGTCACAGAGAAACATATGAATTACAAGAAATAATAAGAATTTATTTTCAAAATTGAGATTAAGGCAATTTTGGCATTGTATTGAAGCTCATTACCGATGCTTCTCTGACTTTTCATGGTTTGTGACTGTGAGATTGCACACTTCGGGTGTGTGCCACAGTTTGCATACTGCTCCATCGGCGCCTTGCTGCACCCATGCCACAGTCATATGCATTCACCCCTGTACTTAGGACCAGAATCATAAGAGCTCTTCCACTTCTTCGACATCATTGTCGCATTTATGTCGTGGAGACACAGACCAGTCTGCAAGCGTTGAGCCTGCTTTGTGCTTTCAACGCAATACACACTACGCGAAAACTTTATTTCAAAACTCGCACCCCTCAAATATAACCTACATGAGAACGTAGGTGTCGGGTCAGTCTGATACAGCATTTATCAAAAAAGTTTCGTGTTGCCGAAAAAAAAGGAATAGTAATATTTTCCTTCAGAGGTAAATTTTTCAGCATAAAAAAGCCAAAAAAGAACCAAACGGCCAAACAAATTTCTAAGGCTAACCAACTTGAGATGATGCCAAAAGACCAAATAAAATTTTTTAGGACAACCAATTTGAAGCGAGATTTCTGACATTTGGCCTACAAAGGCCAATCTGGCAACCCTGACTTGCCCCTGCAGGCAAAGGAGCGGGCACGAGTGATCTGCAATCTCATCACTGCATGACACCAGAACAGTGAATCTGGCTCTTGTGCAATGTGATTGTCATACCGGCAAATAAACTGTCGTTGCAAGAAATAAATCAATTAATCGGAATTGAGCTCGAAAATTTTGGTTCTTAGTCACAATTTCCAGGGAGGGGCATATTCCCATGGTTTTCACGCACCACGATTTCAAAACTGTTTGCTTGAGTTCAATGAAAAAGCGCACCCATGATAGTCATTCTGTCCGCATTTACATGCTCAGCAACAATGTTGACCTCAAAACTAACAACAGAAATTATAAAAACCATTCTGAACTATATGTGTGCACGACAGCTGCAATAAATTTGTTTCAAGTCAATCTTGAAATTACTTGAAATTAGTTATGATGCTGTTCATGAAATTGAAATTACGTATTTGAAATTACTTACTTGAAATTAGTTATGATACTGTTCATGAAATTGAAATTACTTATTGCTTGAATTCAATGTAAAAGAGCACCCATGGTAGTCAACGGGAGCACAGGTGCCCTTACATAACAATATCATAAGTAATTTCATGATCATGAAATTACTTACGATGCTGTTATGTAAAGGCACCTGTGCCCCCGTTGCCCCCACTTTCAAAGGTCAGGGGGGCAGTGCCCCCGTCATGCACCCTCGTTCCGGCGTCCCTGTGTGCACCCGAAACGTAGGTTTTCTTTACTGTCAACGTGTTACATGACGTCCGTTACTCACGAACTGCCCACTTTAGTTTAGTCACAGCCCCAATGTTATGTGAATGGTGACCGACAGTTTGATATGTCATCACTCAACGGTTAAACAACATTTGTTAAAAATCTGTTACTTGGACAGATTCAACCAGATGAAACAACTTTTTTTAATATTATTGTGTGGCGCGGCGTGTTGCCACGCTGGTGGGCCTGCTTGCTCGGACAATGTCGAGTTTGGCTCCAGCTTTTACAAATACTTCGGACAAAGAACGCTGTATGACGTAGTCAGAGGCAACTTTCCAAATGCAATTGGTCGCACGCAAAGAGGTAAGTTTTAGATTCGTTTTTGATCACTTTCAGTTACGCCTATTGTGTGTTGACTGATTTACTAAAAGGAGGTACCGGCAGTTAAAAATTTTTTAAAACTTTGCGAAGCACACACTAAATTATAATTTCTTTGTTCTGAGCCCCGAATTCCCGCTTCATAGTTTCATAGTGCTCAACCGAGGCTCAGACAGCAGTAAATCAAACGTTTTAACAAGGAAGAGTTTCTGATGATCTTTTGATGAACCTATTGCCTGTTTAAAGCCGGTGCACTTTTGTAAAAGTTAGGTAAATTGTCAAGACTTTTTTCCTGGACCCAGTGATGCATAAGTATCTTCACCCCGGTGGCTTATCGATAGACTAGCCTTCAGCCCAGGCAGCCTACTGGGAGCGTATGGACAGGTGGGAAAAATTTCTCCACTCTTGCAGCCCCTGCAGCTGAGCCTGAAACCAACGTGTTGGCCGAGCCTTCCCTCCGGACTATCTGAAGGATGTTAAGTCCGGCCTGCTGATGACTGGGCAACTCAGTGACCCTACCTAACCCTTGCCCAGACTCGCGTTGGATTTGTTTCAAGGTCATCATTCTCTCTCTTGTAGATTCTGCCATTCACTAATATTATGTACGACTAGAATCTAAAAAACTTTCTTTATACATAGAAGTGAACTGATGAAATTTTGAATGTGTTGCAGAGAACTGCACTGCTATTTATGTATACCTTTTCACACGTCATGGAGCGAGGTTGCCTCACAGAGACTCCCTCGAATATCAGATGAGGCTTCGCACATTGGCAAAGCAAGTGAATCACACTGGCCACGCAACACTTTGTTCTCGTGACATTCAGGTCCGACCCTATGTTTCTATTGTGTGTGCACTTTTTCTACGCTGAGAGACGTCAAATGCTTGACAACACTGCTTTAATGACTTTGTTTTGTTTCCTTGGCAGCAAATGCTTTTCAGTAAAAATGGTGAAATCAAGCAACGAGTGTTCAAAATGTTACTATTTCAATCATTTTGTCATCACAAACATCAACCACCTCGATGAAGTGTATCGAAAAAAAAACACACCAGACTTTAGAAACTAACACACAGGGAAGTACCCATCAATTTCAAGTGGGGATCGCTTTGATACTTTCAACAGTCCGAATATTTATTTTTTGATCACACTTCTTAATTTATGTTACGAAACATTCGTATACAGATTATTTTGTTGAACCAACTGGAGCTGCTTCATTTTATGTTTAGAGTTCATTCTGATTTCTGCTATTAGATGCCCGATAGAAATAAAATTATTTCAAGATGTCACTGTGTCGCGCCATCTATTCAGTTAAAACAACTTGTCTATACACCACATCGGCCCTGCAACTTGATCGAATCCGCTGAAACAAATTTCGAAATATGACAGTCAACTGAAATTGCCTTTTCACATTTAAAAAATGTGTTCAGGCATGCATAGTAAACATTACGTGCGCTTCACGAAAAGTAGGTCACAGAAACGCAATTTCAAACGCAGTTTTCCACCAACCGCAAACTCCCAACTTTTGCACAATTAAAGTTATCTCTACTCGGTTATTTATTTGTTAGCATAAGTTACATTCGAACATGCTCTACGGAAGTGGTGGGCAATTAAGTTGGCTCAGGGGCCACTTTGAGACAACAGCATTTTCCCGAGGGCTGTAAATGCTAATGGACTTAGAAGTAAGTCGATGGAATAGACGCAAGTCGCTGTTCAGGTACAGCAAGTTTGAGGAACTTTCAGATTTGAAGAATTTTCCTGAATATTTCCGCCGGCCACTGACAACACTGTGACGGGCCACGTGTGGCCCGCAGGCGGCTAGTTGCCCACCCCTGTTCTACGGTCTTCGTAGAAACTATTGCCTCAAACTTTCGCCTTCTCGACTTTTCCGCTGCCTCAGCCTCCCTGCGGCTTGCGAACGCTAAAAGTATAAATCTGCGTTTGTTGCTAGATTGCACTACAAAAGTAACTGGCTTCCTTTAATATCCTTGTCAAAATAGAACAAACAGTTTTTGCAGTGATATGGAATTTATCAAAATGCCCGTGGTTCCACATGCAGAACTCTTCACAAATTTGGTTCCTTGGCTAAAAAGTGTTTTGACAGCTGCAGTCACTGGTGAAAACGGGAGCTAAGGCAATTATGAGGTTTTTACTTTGTAGTTTATAAACAGGACGCGTCTTGTTGTGGACAACAACACTTTACGTCTTGTTGTGGACAACAACACTTTACGCCAAGTTTCAGCATCTTGAGGCTTACAAGGAACAATAATTACATTGAACAAAGCTTAATTGCATACACAGCCAACCCGAAGGTATTCTGACAAGTAGTCCCGTCAGTCACTCTGACTACTCACAAAATAATTTCACTTGAAGCTGGTCATCTCAAAGATCTTTTCAGGAGAGTGCAGAGATAAGCAGGCTATAGCACAAAGCGCCCCGATCAGAAATGTAGCACTAAATTTCATTTCACTGCTTCTTGGATTACTGCCTCTTGTAAACTGTTAACCCTGCATGCATATTAGTACTTTTCGTGAAAATGTTTCTACAACTTAATTATCCATCAATTAACTCTTTACCCAAAAGCAGTGCTAAGCATAGTTCCTGTTGCCATGAGCGTCGGAAAGATTTTCCAGGGGGGGTGAATTGCGAACTTTTCCGGAAGTAGCCTAAAGATTTTCCAGGGGGTCAAAAGTGGTGAAATTTAATTTTTCCTTCTCGAGACTAAGAAAACGACCTTTTTTGCTAAAAATGTANTNGCAAAATGTCATTTTCAAAATCAAGGGGGGCCAAGCCCCTTTGCCCCCCGTCCGACGCCCATGCCTGTTGCATANGCCAACGTGACCTTTTTGGAGTAGTTGCAGTATATCGNCGCATGCCAATGTTCAGAACAGAAAAAGTTTCCTTTTCGCAAAAATTATCTAGCTTCATTTACGTCCGGCTTAAAATGCTTATTTTGTCACAGATAAATTTATAAATCATTCAAGAGCAGTATTTGCAAAATACAACATGTATTTATTTAAGTTCTTAGAATTTTGCTTTGAACTTATAATACCTTGCTGATCATTCTACTTGATGTAAGTCTGACACCGGCAGGCGATAAAAAATTGGAAAATCTGGGTAAACGAGTACACCGACAAGAATCAGACCGAATATGGCGACAGCGAGATTCGTCAAATTGCTGTGAGGCTCAAACGTATGCTGCCGGAATTATTTCCAAGTCGAGCTGCGGTTAGAAACTACAGGTGAGTGCTTGTGTGCAGAACTTTGCAATTGTGGACATTGGGGTTCTTGTCGTCGTTCGTCGCATGTACTGCAGGGTCATGCACGGGGAAGATTTATTCGCGCGTTTTGCATCTGACGTGGAACTGATGGTGAGGTATTGGCGCTGTATTCCCTCCGGTGCAGATTAAAATTTCTGCCGGGTTAAACAGCTTGCTGGTGATATAAGCTGTGGAAGGTATCGTCTAGTCTGCAGAGAAGATTCTAGTGACTGTTAAATCAAATTCAATCCATTGATGCTGCGTGCAAACAAATTCTGGAAATATTTTCAAAAACTGTTTTCATTTCATTGACACTGTGTGATTACCTCACAACAGTGAAAATGCCATAGCTTTCTACAACGTATATTGGAAGAACAACAGACTGACGTGTGTAGAGACGGGCAAACATTAAGTTTAAGACTTTTCTTGTTGCAGCGCAGCGGGTTAGCGACGTGTCTGGGTTGAAGCCATGTAGGACTGTGGAGCCGGAACTGGAGCCCAAGCAATTGTGTATGATTGGCGCTGGAGCCGCTGTCGGAGCCAAAAACCTTTAGATGGTGGAGTCGAAGCCGGAGACGAAATTTGTGTTCCGGTTCCACAGCCCTAGTTTGTGGGGCAAGCGAGTTAACTTACAGTAGTGCGGGACGGCGTGCGTTGTCATATAGGTATGTGTACATAATTTTCTTCGTTTGTGTATAGATCAAGGCTTCTGCAAATTTTTGCACATGTTCTTCTTTCCATGAGATGTATCATTTTGCGACACCTCATCTATGCTGGTGCAATAATACGGTTGTAAAAATAATACGATTTTCTTCAGTTTTCATTGGACCAAATCATATTGGAGCCCGAGCAAAATTTTTTACGTATTGAAGCAGAGGCAGGGTTAGAGCCAACGTTTTCGGATGCCTGGAGCTGGAGCCAGAGTTGGAGCCTGAAATTTGAGTTCTGGCTCCACAGTTTTTGTTGAAACTGTACTTCTGTAAAAATAATTGTATTCATTTATTTTTCTCCTGACAAGATCTTGGCAACTGGAATTGGCAAAGATTGAGCATGATCAGAATTCGGTAGTGCTGAATAGCAGATTTTGAAGAATCTTCTCATTTAGATTAAACACTGCCAATTTCAGCAAAGACAAACTATTAAGTGGATAACGAGCCGAGACATTACAAACTTTTCCGCTGGTTAGAGAAAATTACACGTGCAGTTCATCCACTTGAGTATATCAACATACCAATTTCGATTGTGAATGCACCAACTTTCTCCACAAGCAGGCTTTTTCAACATGCAAAAATTCACAATCATACTTTATTTGCTCCCTTCGCATTGTGGATCTGTCGTTCTAATTTGAACATACTTCTACAAGATTCTGGCATGACCCGACTATTGACAAAATCATAGACTATGACAACGTGTTTGCGATTAAAGCAATTCCACCACGTTCTAATTAATAATGGGTAATGTGATCAAAGTGCAGGGCCATTCATGTTAGTTTCCTGAAAGTATTTCTGAAAAGTTACTGCAATGACCGCGCTAATCTTAAAGTTTTACGTTAAAATATTTGTTGTCAAACTGCATTTTGACCTAGAATTAAACTCTAGTTCATCACCAAACCAAAACTTTTCTTACCTTGGACTTAACTCTTGTCACATCTCGCAACACTAGGTACGTATAACAAAATGGCAGCACCGTTTTAGTATGTGTACCTAGTGCTAACAACTGACACTCACCTTGCTAAAGTTTGTCTTATTTTTAAAATGTGGGTCTAACACTTTCTTTGTAACAAACTAAGGTCATGGTCCTTCTGTAAACCTTGTATGTTTTGAAATTTACGAAAATGTTCTACTCCGACGATAGTCCTATCTTCATAAGCAAATGCAAAGCATATAGAAACATTTTAAACCTTCATGTTCGCATCAGTAGGACATAAGCAACATTACAAGCGTTTAGTCGCGGCTGTTGCTCAGCTCTACGCTCCTTTTAAATCCAACTGACTGACCTGACATTTGAAATCCTTGTCACGCCACTTAGAAATCTGTGACGTTTGACGCAATCTTTTAAGGCATGATAAATCATTTGACGCTTCTCAACTTACTTTGATATTGCGTGTATAAGCTACTGCAATCATTTACGAACTACATTTAATTTGGTCCAGTTTGAGCCTGCGTTCTAAGCAAAAACCTGCTTTGAAGCCTTTTGGTTATGTTTTTGCCAATGGCTACTTTATGCTTGCTTCTGGGTTGCTTTTAGCTGATTGCTGACTATGCTTTCTCCAAGAGTTGATTGCTAACTATGCTTTCTCCAAGAGCTGACTGCCAACTATGCTTTCTCCAAGAATGCACAGCTGCAAAGCATGTTTGCAACCTTTTCTTGTCTTTGCCGGTGACGTTTCAATGCTGGTTATGTCTAATCGCTGTTTTGATGAAGTAAAGGCAAAATTAAAAAATTTTTTGCATTCAGAAAACTTGTTTGGATATTAGAAGGATTTTTCCCCATTTCAACAACGACTGTAATGTTTTAAGCTAGTCCCTTGTCTATCATAACTGTAAAAGCATACGTGAAAACTGTAAAAAATGTAAAAAATTGCCTGAAAACAAAAAAAGTAAGTATATCGAAATTTGCATGTTATAAAAAATCCTGTAATAACGACTTCTGTGGGGACGTTTTTCAAAAGAGTTGAAATGAATTCTCCATTTATTCATAACAGAAATTGTGATGGCGGCGGAGACTGCCATTTCTAACAAAAGATTGCAGATATCTCAGTTCATTGCCAGCACGTAGTACTTTACATTACCTGCAAATTATTGAAAAGCTATTTGTGTGATAATTTTATGCAAATTTCAAAACTTCCTAGTTCTTTTGAGCATGAATCGTTATTTTCAGTAATTAAAGCCCTTTTGGTGCGTATTTCCAAACATCTCTTAAAAAAAGGGGTGCTTCGACGGCGAAAATAGCATTTGCAGCTTATTGACTTTGTTCGAACTATAAAGCCAGCAATTCATTATTCAAGCATGTACTGGTCCACGGCCAGCGCATGTTTTAATTTTGTGGTGCAAAAGAGCGTGGCGCAGGACCAACTTTACATTATTTTTTGTCGTTGTCTGCTGGACGCGAGTTTGCTCTCCTGAGTAGCAGGACTGATGTGGTCAAAAAGAAAAAAAAAAAGAAATTCGTACATGACCTTACCTGGCTGCCTATATCTTCTAAGGGCAACAAAAAACTTGCCAGTAGAAGTGAGTTGATGACCTCCTTTCGAGCAGGTTCCGCAGCAGTGATTTTCAGCGAACCATTGCTTCCATGCGAGTGTTTGCCAAGGAAATTTTTTCAAGTGGAAGGACGGTAGAGGAAACAACAAGAGCAATGACAAACGCAACACTGCAGGTATCTCAGCAAGGGCTAATTCAAGCTCCAGGCTAACTCCACCAACGTTACTTTGTCAAATATGACCTAACTTTTAACATCAAGCGTTCTAGTCCCATCGCCATTAAAACCTTTGTTTTTCCGCTTGATTTACGTATTCCAAAACGTAAGCTAAAATCGAAACGTGTTTCATGTCGCTCTCTCACTGTTTCTCTCTGAAAGCTATTCGTTTATTTGTCGTGGTGGCTTAAGCTGCATTACTTGAGTTCGTGACAAAATAGGAATTTCAAACAAAACCAGAGCTAACCACGAGCGTTCACATCAATTACAGCCAGTGTTGTGTTCAACGGGAGGCGAGGGAGGCTCAAGGTGATTCGCGCGTAAATATCACTCATTTGAGGTGAAAAACTTTTTATCCGCTCATATAATCTTTTCAAAACCACATCACACTTAAGTACTTTGCCTTCAAAAGTGCTCCCTAACAGCAACTGTAATGTGTAAGTAGGTTACTCTGCTTTCAAAGGGGTCAACAACAAGTGTTGTGCAGGTACTCTGCTTCAAAAGGGCATCCAACAGCAGCTACAATGTGTAAGTACTACGCTTTCAAAGGGGCCCCCAATAGCAACTGTAATGTATGAGCACCTTGCTTTCAAAGGGGCCCAAAAGCAACTGCTATGTATAAGCATGTTGCTTTCCAAGTTGTCCCCAACAGCACGTTTAATGTATATGTACTCTGCTTTTGAAGTGCCCCCAACAGCAACTGCAATGTGTAGGCAGTCTGCTTTCAAANGGGCCCCCAATCGCCACTGCAATGTGTAAGTAGCTTACTCTGCTTTGACAATGCCCCGGCCAGCATCTCTAATGCGTAAATAAAGAAACGCTTCAAACCAACTTCAATATTTTTTAAAAAGACTGGGTTAAAATTTATTTCAAAAAATTCTGAAAAGACCTTATAAAGTAAGAGTAAAACTTGATACAAATGTACTTTTTTCACTGTCAGAGAATCAAGCTTCCCACAATATACCGCAGTGTGGACGACTGTGAAAAAGCGNCGCAGCTTTNAAAGCATGTGTAGTANCAGTGCATATAANCTCCCAAAGTTTAGTTGTGTTCAAACATAGACCTGNTTTATTCTTTGTTTAATAGAGCATTTTGTAGTCAATGAACACTGGTAACTTTTTACAAAAATTACACAGAGTTCGTCAAAGATTCCTGCTAAATTTTCCGGGAAACCTAACACTAAACTTTACAACTATTTTGAACTTTAACACTAAAACTAACTCTACCTCATGCTCTAACCACAACCCCTAATGTGACATAGAGAAGTGCATAACACCGTGACCGGCATAACCCTTTCCTAGGCTTGATCAAAAGGTCTTATCACGGTTGGCCGAGTATGAAGATGTCATCAGAGGGCTCCCTTTGCAGCCTTGCCTCGGGCCCCACCAACCCTAAGCCCACCACTGATTACAACAGTCCACCTTGTTGAGCATCATACAATGACATGCTCATCTATCAAACGCAATATTTTTGAATTTTAAAAATAATCATGACCAAGAGAATGGTCTTTTACAGAATTGTCTGGTTGTACTTTAATAAGTGAGCTACTGTTTACAATCAGAGAATAATGCCAGCACTTTTGATGCAGAGCTTCTGTAACGACAGCGTTTTTTCAAATGTTTAGCTGCGGAGTCCTACTGTTAGTCTTTGCTTTCTTTCTAACAGGTTACTCCCAGAGAGTCAGACAACTTCATCCTGTTTTACCAACACTGTCAGTCTTTCCAGAAGTTTATGAAGCATCCCAAACTTAGGACCGTTGAATACAGGAAGTTTTTAAAAGGCAAGTAAGAACGCGCGTGAAACGCAATTGAGTTGCATGCGCGGCATTCAATTCCCACTTATTAGAATGCTGCAAGGAAAGGCGTGTATTAATCACTTTTCCCACACCCAGTTAGATTAGCAAAAAAACTGCACTGCACAAATCAAAACTATAAAGCTTTGGGGAATANAGACAAGGTCACGGATAAACCTGAAAAATGCAGAAAATTGCGTCAAGACAAACCTTGGTATCACAGGTTGAAGNAGTGTTTGTTTTAAGTTTTTTATAAAGGGTTTCGTGGTGGAACTTTAAGGTGTCAATACGATTTTCCCTTCCATGTCTCATACTTTTAACTGATTATCACAACAAACGCTAGTTTCCATTCATATATGTTTACTGTAATTATTTTAATATACCATGCACTTTGGCATACAATATAAAGGCTATTTCATAAATAGAAAGTTTCTATGTCCATACTCCCTAAGTCTAATTGTGAGGAAATGCTGAATCGCGACTGTACTGATGTTTCTCAGTTTCAGGACCTTGTGTACCCTGTTTCATACACACATTGCACAGTAAGCCGCCGTTCGTAGCAATAACAAAAACAGTTTGCCTGGAATCTAGATATTTGCTGAAATATTGGAGCATAGCCTAGGGTAAAGGAAGCGGGTGTCCTATCCACTCACTTTTGAGAGCACTGGATGAAGTCTGTATATCTATAGTTGGAGTGGCTTGCTTTGTACTCGACCAGGAGCACAACCAGGAGGAGTGGCATTTGCCCCCCGAAAAGTTCAAAATATTACATAGCAATTTTGAAAATTTTAGATTCAATTCTAGATTCAAACAAATCATGAAAATTTTAGATTCAATTCTGAAATGTTTTGGAAATGCAGTGTGTGTGTACGCTTTGATTTTGTTTCTTGCTCATCTTCTGAGAAAGAGAGCTTGCATAGATTCTCGAAATTCCAACAATAAAAACTAGAGTGCTATCACACCAGTGGAGCAAAGTTTGTATTTGTAGCCGGGAGACTATGCCTGGTAACAGAAACAGGCCAGGGATGGAGTCTGGAGACCTGGTCTCGGTCTTGAGACCCATTTTTGCGAGTCTCGTTCTCGAAGGTTTCAGGTTTCGTCTGGGTCTCAAAAGCTACAGGTCTCGAGACTTTAAATATTGCAAAGAAATGGTGAAGTAAAATTTTTATGATTCAACTATTTTCGTTTGTTGTATTTGCAGGTAAGAAGCAACCAAAAAATGTTGGAAAATGCCAAAAATTTGAAAACAATTCAACTCAGAAGTGATGACAACATTTCATTGAAAAATTTCGGTAAAATGCACAAATTTTGAAGTCTCGGTCTCGAATTTCAAGTCTCAGTTTCGGAGTTTTTGATGAAGTCTCGGTCTCGAAGTTTTAACCAGGTCTCGGTCTCGAAGGTTACGGTCTCGACTCAACCACTGAAAACAGCATACTACTGCAGCGTGGTGATTCGCCACATATAACGTTGAATTTGTAGCAGCAATCGCAGAGACTACCTAGTCGAGTTGCACCGCCTTGAAGATTAAAAGAACACTCTGTTATTGCTGTTACGCGGAGGGTCGTCGGTTCGACCCTCTCTTTCAGGGTGCGCGACTTTTCGGTCTTGTCGTTTCGGTCTGGGGACATTTCGGTCAGACTATGAAATCTTGCAGAAATCTTACCTGTTCACATTTTAATGCAAACTAACTTAAATCAACGAGAAAGTTTTATTTAAAAAAATCTACAAACATGACCGAAGATCCAACAGTTAATCAGCATCAACATATGAATTCCATTATCACCAGCAAGCAAATTAAATCATTATCGATATTTTACAATTAAATACAAATTCTTCAAAGTCATAATTACAATTCAGATTTAATCGCAGTCATGACTCCTCAAAGGGAGATGATATAACACCAGCTAGAGTGACATTCCGCCTGCCTATGTAATCATTTCAATAAACGAATGTAATAAGTTGTTTATGTACAGAAATGCTGTGACCGAAATATCCCCAGATTGAAACGGCCAGACCGAAATATCCCGTGACCGAAACGGCCTAGCTAGACCGAAACGGCTCAGACTGAAACGGCTCAGACCGAAACGGTCAGACCGAAACGGCCAGATCGAATCGGCCAGACCGAAAAGTCCTGTTCCGCTCTTTTAAGTGGCTCAAGGGGACGCAGCATTGTGGCTGTAACACTATGTTCACATTGTGTTAGCTTTACGTTTGCATGGGATTACTGTAGGCTACTATTTTTTCCATTTTATGTTTAGTACCTAACCGTTGCTGGGGTTTCAGAGCTTAACTCTAACGTTGCAAGGCAAATTAGAATTCCACAAGGGCCTCAAAATTATTTGGTATTGTGTAGGTAGTCCTGGCAAAAGTGACGAGGCCCACCTACATCTGATGGCGAACCTGGACCAACCATTACTAATAAAATTCAGGTTGCATTCCTGCCTACATTCCTTTCAAGAGTGTTTCAGTTGGCAAACGAATTCTCGTATCTACGATTGAAAAAAATGGCATCAGTGATTAAATGTATCCTAACATTCATACCAGTGTCTCGTACATGACAACTTCACCACTCGTATATCGTCTGCAGAAATTATCTCACAGCAATTATAATCAACTAAAGTCTCAAAAATCTAGATTTAACTGGTTTGATGAATTTGTTAAAGCAAGATGAAAAGTTAGGCAGGTTTACTAGTAGCCAATACATCTGCCACACTAAAGCCATGACTGCACTATAGTTGAGTACGGAACCAGGTGTTGGTAGGCCTATGAGATTACTAAATTTTGTCTGTCCTGATCGTTACGTCTGCATTTTGATTAAACCTGAAAAGTTCTCATTTTTGGAAATGTTGCGAAGAGAACTTTTTGTGTGACCGTTTGCGAAAAAGTTCTATCACGGTTCAATAACCACGATGACGTCATCGAATGAAATTCCATGAAAATAACCCGAAATGAAGAGCTGATTGCGCCCCTGTACTCGACTTCGGCTTGTACCCACCCACTTTGAAAAAGCTTCCTCCATCGCTGGACATAACTATCCTCTCGAATATAATGGCTGTCCTTTCTTCAATGCATGATCCTGCATGGCAATTTTTTTGGAGGAGTAACTGCTTTGCACCGAAGTACGTGGTCGGTTTCGAGTGGTCTGTTGTATGAGTGGTCTGTCATGAACAGTTCTGTTTTTAAAGGGAACCGGCTGAGACATGGTGAAACATAAACCCTTGCTGCTAAAAGCGTACTGCGTAACAATTATCACCACCACCTGGAGTAGAGGCGGATGATCCAAGGGGGGCGATTGGGGCGATCGTCCCCCTCAACCCTGTGAAAGGAGCTTTAATCACCATGATTTTGTACAATTCCGAAAACAGCATTCGCGAAATAAAGCCATTTTGCCGTCCACTGTTTTGTCACAGCAGTGTTGTGAAGTGCACTTCATCTCTTTTACAGCAGTGAACCCGTAATGAGACTCGAGTAACAAATATTAGTGAATTCGAACCTCCCTAACCTTACTGGCTGGATTCGCCCCTGACCTGGAGTAGTGGCCCATCGCACTACGAGGTTTATCTGCAAGTTCGTCGGGAGTTTGCGTTGCGGGCACTGGGCGGTTCACTTTCCTGCAGGGTTGAGGCAGAACGGTGCATGCTATTGGAAAGGGATTTCAGAATGGAATGTTGACATGCTGAAGTATGGAACGGAATGGAAGATTTCATATATGGAATAGAAGAATCTTCCATACCACCTCGTTTATATTTTGCTTTCATGTTGGTCAACTCGTCTTTGTAGCGACACCCTGACAAAGAACAAGCCATTGCGAAGACGTGTGTTACTTGAGGAGGAGTGAACAATTTACACCCCGTGCGAATCTGCGATCTTGATCAAAAAAGAGTTTGAAACAATGGTCATTACTGTAAATAGTTTCTGTCACCTTTCCATGTGGCAACTGACAGGCACAATGCTTGAAAGCTTGGCAGTCTGCTTGATGTTAATTAGTTGGGCGTGTGTTGAGACATAACTTCGGGCAAGGATAATGTCTTATCAAGCATGTAATCGGCTTAATGGCAAAGGTGCCGCCCTGCCAATCTGTTCATTTTACTCCGGCTAAAGGTTAATGAAGAGTTTTTCAATGCTATCTGAACGCATACTCCTATAGTTTCGTGACTGGAGTCAGACAGAAGTGTTTCCAATTTAGAAGAGCAAAATACACGATGGAAATGCAACGATATTTCGGTACGGGTAGTGGGAGTGCCAGATAAAGAAGGTTGGTCTATGGACATGATATTCGACTATTACTTTCTTAAAGATTTGAAGGTGTTAAAGATGTGAAGGTGTTAATCTAAGGTATTGGTAGGCTACAATTAGAAAGTATCAAGAAGATATGGAAGAATTTTTGCATGGATTGGAATGGAATTGATGATTTGAAGCATGGAATGGAAATTGTGCAGAAGATTTTGCAAAATTTGGAAAGATTCTGTTCCGTTCCATAGCATGCCCTGACGCAGAACGTCTTAACAAGCAACTTCGCGCGTAGTGCAGGAAAACATGCTTTCCTCAAATCGTTTTACTTCAGTGCAAGACAAAACCATACCTTGACTTACAAAATTTAGGGCGCAATTGAAAAATTTTAGGATGTTACTTTGATATAAAAAAACGGCTTGAAAACACTGATTTGAAGTATAAAAACCTGCGACTTTATATAAACATTCATGCTTGTCCCAGGTTGACGTTATTGTCAACGCATTTGATATGGCATATCTAGTCCAAATGCTCGAGAAACTGAGAGATGAAATTTTTGAACTCTGAATTGCTTCTATCATACAATACTTTCCAAAAAAGTTGCAAAAACAAACTGTATTTGTGTCAATCAAACAGTACAACTTCATAGTTTCGCAGAGCTGTAATATTTCTGCCTGTTATTACAGGACCACGCTTTCGAAAGATCTACCGCAATGTGATTCAAAGACTGGGGGTGTCTCGCAATACTTTGCCGAGAAATTTTCTGTACAAGGTTTACGCCGAAGGTTGCTACTTACAGCAATGGGCGGAAACTGTTAACGGACCTTGGTGTTTTCCTTTCTCCAGCTCCGACTTGGAAGGTTTGTATACGATTGATACAGCATACAAAGAGCTTTGCGCTTGTGTTTAACACGCTGGGGTTTGCAACTTTGGATTAATCGCAACAAGGCAGTAAACTTGAAAATGTAAAATTAAAAAAGTTGTTGTGCTTGAACGTTCCCACTTACCTAAGCAAGACACCTTTGGAGCATGGTCGCAATTAGGTGGGAGAAACGGGGGACACGTCCCCCCACTTTTTCAGACAGTGAGGATATAATATGCCAGGTCCCCCATATTTTACTCTTTAGGTTTCGTAATATATTGGCTTCACACCAAGCTGTCCCCCTCACATTTTACAACAAAATTGCGCTTATGCTTTGGAGTACCTTAGATTATAAAAAGACAAAGCATGTTTAGCTCTTAGTATGCTTTATATTTGTGACTGAACAATCACAGTAGGTCTACATGCCGTCACAACTAAATATGGAGAATAATTTATGTTGTTGCTAAACAGTGTCTATGGCCTAATTGCGTAATAAAAAAGACTGAAACTGAATTGCTTCTTAGCCAATGCTTGAGCTTCAAGGCATACAAAATATCGTCACCATATTCACGCATTTACTTGTAAAACTGCAAAAAGCAAAAATCTACAATGTTCATTTAAAGCTACGGCTGATGCTGCAGTCAAGGGCAAAATATACACCATTTTAGCATGCCAGAGTTTTCAGCGAAGAATTTTTGCGATGGCCTTGAAATGAAATTTGCATCACCATTAGATCGGATACAGCAAGTTGGTGCACCAGCAACAGCTGCGAAAAGTGTTACTCCTTCTACTTTAGGTTAGTGATTTTTTTTAAACTATGTCCAATAGTTTTCAACTATGCCCAAAATATTTTTCCAGGGTCGAAAAATTTTGCATGGGGAGTTTCGCATCCCCCTCGCACCCCTGGTTACGGGCCTGTGTAAAGGTCAGGCATGGAATGTATTCTCCAGAATTTACACTATACACAATGTTTGATTAATCATGGGGAGTTGATAATCTATACCGCTTTGATCAGGTTCTACTAAAAGTTGAAGTACAGTAGAATAGTTTTTTAAGCAGTTTCGTTGATTTGCGCTGATGCATTTCTTTGGCTTACACATCAAATGCTTGATTAACCTGAAAATTGCTAGTACTACTTTCAGAATTGGGGGGTAATTGCCCCCATTGTCCCACCCTGGCTACACGCCTGATCTGTACCCGTTTATTTCTTCATTGTTGACTTCAGGTGTTCATATAGAAGAAATAAGGTAAAACACCATAAAAATTGATAATTACGTTTGATTTAGCGCTGGTGGAACTGTAATCAATGCAGAAGTTGAGTCCCTTTTATTGCAAAATGTTTTTCATGGTCAAAAAACAAATATAATGCAAACATGAACGAGAAGTTTTCATTGGCCTCAAAAAAACAACCACTGATAAAATCAACTTCCTGTTATAGTGGACACATTAGTGCTTTAATGTTTTGTGCATTCTTACTGCGTAATTCCCAGTAATATTCCATTCGTGATTCAACGTGATGTACTTGT
>JGI24021J15306_10002156_pt1 | contig 20783 bp, 13 predicted proteins | sample Ectturendosymbi1_FD_15306 | JGI IMG/M metagenome (IMG submission 15306)
GGTTCCGGCAAACCAACTGACGTCTTCGCGGAAAAAATCTAATGCTACTAGATCCATCAAAGACCAAAAGGTGTTTTACTCAGCAATGAGGGGATATCCTTCGCACATGGAGAGAGTGTTTCAAAAGTCTTTTGACCCCAGTCACTATCATACCATAAGACACACAGGAGTTTCCAAAGTCCTCCTACTTGTCAAAACACTGAAAGCAGGGAAGGCTGCAGGCTGTAATGAAATCCGACCTGAAATCCACAAAGCCTTTAATCGAGGAGTTTTTTGGCTAACTCGTGTGTGTTGAGTGGCATGGAGTTCTGGAATGGCACCGAATGGTTGGCATCAAACTGGGTTGATCATCCCCAGACACAAGAATGGGGAACAGAAAGAAACTGAGCAACTACCTTGGCATTTCTCTCCTTAGTCTTCGAGAAATATATGTGCCAAGTGCCTTGAAAAATATGTCGCAAAATTATTTAACCTAAGCAAGAGGATACCCACAGTGCGGTTTTCGTCCTGGGCACAGACGAAATTTTCACTTTTTTGGCAGTATGCCAAAGATGTCTACGCCTGTTATACAGTAGTGCTTTGTCGACCTCGAAAGAGCATATACGACCCAAGCTGTGGAGAGTGTTAAGTGAGTATACGATGTTGACAGCCGTCTGTTACAATACAGTATTCCTGCTCAGAAGTTTGTGTTCGTGTCAGCGTCGTTCAGTCACAACCGTTCACCGTGGGTATTGGACTTCGGAAAGGGTGTGTGCTTTTGCCACTACTTTTTCATAGTCTATATGAATTGGATAGACAGACACAGTCTGGTCAAAGAGGGTGTCACAGCTAGAAGGCGCAGAATCAAGCGTTAGCTTTTTGCAGAGGTTTTGGTGCTGTTTGCATTCCGCTGAACAGGGTGTTCAGTATGCACTTGGTGGTTTTCGACTGCGTGCGATCAAGTGGGAGTGAAACTTACCACTTCAGTGAAAAGACCGAGGTATTATACCTCTCTAGAGTCACATCTCAGTGTGTGTTAAAACTAAGCAGTCTAAGCAGTGATAGGCTACACTGCAACAGGTGGAGACGTTCAAGTACCTCGGCGTGGCATTCACGAGTGACGGAAGGCAGAACACGGAAAGAAAATACAGTGCTACATGAGCTTTATCATTTCGCGCTCACAAAACGGGAGTTTTCAGCCATCGCAAAGATTTCAGTTTTGAAATTTCTACGACCTGGCTTAAGATTTCTATACGACCCGGCCCCCGTCTTGGTGTGGAGCTGGCAGAACGATAAGAGGTTGCCGAAAATTGTGAGGCATTTCGAGACCTCCTAGGGCTGCTGCCCCCACGACCCTCCCGAGAGAATGAACGGATGTGAAAATGAATGGTAAAAGGCATATGCTTAGCAATACAAAGAAAACTTCGGTTAATGTTTTTTAATCCAGCTCTTGGATTGCGATATCCCGTTCAAGTTGATACGACTTGACATGTGAACGTCACCATTAGTTTCTTAGTCGTTGATTCATACCAGTTCATTTTTGTGTTTGCCTTGCTTCGATCCATTATCGTGTATCTCATGGACTGGCAAGTGTCAGCAGTATGAGTAACTTCATGGAAGGCGTGGAAAGTCATCAAAACTGTAGAAAAACGGCCTTTTTTCTTTCGATGAAGTTGCGTTAAACCGCATGTTTTGATGGAATTGAAACGGCTGCACTTCTGATATGTTCTCTGGAAAAGTTGGTGTTGGAAAAAAGGTTGGAAAAGTTCTCTGGAGAGTGGTGGTGGTAGTCGCAACAATAGCAAGGTCTACCGAAGGCCTTCGAAGAAGTAATGATAATAATATCACTAACCTGCGTTTATTAGATCTTGGTGTGGAGCCAGTGGAGGCAGGAGGGTTCGCTGACAAGCAACAAATAGCAGGATTCTAATCTTCTTGAAGAAGAAAAAGGATTTAGAATGTGACTGAACATACAAGATGATTTTGTACAGTATGTAGCAAATAACTCAATATTTGTGCTTTGCTATTAACAAATATTATGTGCCGTCAAAGTGAATACTAAACTTCGGTAGCATTTCAGTAATTTATCCTGAATGTTTTGAATAGTCATGAGGCAAATAGCTAAAGAAGGTGGTTTTGATGAGACCTGAGGATCAGGGTTTTATTAGAATGGGGATTAGGTTGGAAGCGTTGTTCGCGTTTTTTGAACTGTATTCTTTTTTTAGAAAATGAAATATTTTTCCTGAGAATTAAGCAGACCAATTTAATTCACATGAATAACCGTTTATAGTCTAGAACAGTGTTTCTCAAAAAGGGCGGAATCGCTCCCTTGGGCACGATTTTGAGGGGCAAGGGGGCAAAAAATCAAAAGGGGGCGATAGGGTAGCAAATTAACACAAAGGGGGCAAAAATGCTCAACCACTAACCGTTCATTGAGTTAACTTGCGTAGCCTACTACTACGACTTGCTAGTTTTTTGCAAATTTTAATAGACTATGACATGATCGCTGGAGGTTGTTGCTAAAGCAATTTATCTATTAAATTTTTACGCTGGATCGTCTATGTGCTCGGCTATAGTGTGGACTGTTTTCAAAAAACTTCTGAACGTCATATTAGCGTCGTAGTAGAATTGCTTAGTTCAGCTAAATTACTGGCTTGGTTCAGCTATTTAATACTTTCTTTAAACAAAATTATTTAACTTTACTACCTTGTGTTTGCTTTATCAGGCTTGGGGGGCGAAAACGACGTGTCGAGAGTGAAAAGGAGGCGATGGAATAAAAACGTTTGAGAAACACTGGTCTGGAATCTAGATAACCGAACATCTACTAAGCCTATCCTTGGGAGTAAACGGAACGAAAAAACACGCTGTTTCACTCACTGAAAGTTTCGCTAAAAATACATAAAATATTTGATAAAACCAATTCACATCGAACAAAGCGCATGTCTTATCAAGTAAACAAGCACTCTACCAAATGAATGTAAATACCTGATAAAACTCTTTGCAAGCACCAGGTTTTTGGAAGGGAAGTGTTGTTAATGCTTCGCCATTTTTGAAACATCTGTCTGCAAAATTGCATTTTATTCTGTAAAAGTCTAACGAATTCTAACGTAAGTCAAGGTTTCGAATAACTACAGAGCTGAATGTGAAAACACCTCTTCTGTTCAAGCTGAAATACGATAAAATCAGCAGCATAGTCTATGTTTTTCATTTTTCTCCAGAACGGTCATGCACGTAAAGAAATCTATAAACAACTTGGCCTGCTATTTATCGCTGAATGCGTCCAACGGAATCGCAAGGCGTCTACCCAAAAAACTGTTTCGTTTGAAATGGCGTATTTGGACATTTCTCGCCTATTAAATATTCCAGTTTAAAAGCTTGAGAGAAAATATACAAACGTTTGTAAAACTTGGACGTTTCGGTATCTATTGATGTCCTGAATCTTTTTGGTTCAGCTTATCTTTACATGATTTTTGAATATAGATAATTTCACTGGTAAATCATATGTCATGCGTAGTTCCATCACGCAACTTAATCATATTTTCTATAATGTATAGCTCACCATCTATAGCACCAATATTGTACCGTTTTTCCACCTGAAACAAGTTTTGATTTTTCACCAAATATTGAAATAGACGTAGTGCGAATATCAGTTTTAAAGTTGGTTGAAAAATCGCAATAGCGATTGTAGATAAGCTTTTCGAAATTCAATAAAACCCCTTAAAAAAGTCTTCCATCAAAATTTCTCAAGTCGTGCTGTTTCACCAAAACCTTAAGAAAACAACTTCTGTTAACAAACCGCAATTCTTCAGTGAAGAGCATTACTACCAGCAAAACACAAATAAAATCCAATGAAAGTGGTGCTGTTAAACTAGGCAGAACTGTGCAATAGATAATGACCTCTGCAACTTCAACATTCACCAAGTTCACAACAGTGTATTTTTTAAATTTAAACCAATCAATATAAAGTTACTTTTGGTGCTCTCTAATATTGAACATCTAGTGCCAAACACGAGTTAGATTATTGATAAGCACTTTCGCGAAAACATGTTTGGTAGGGAGGTACAGGATAGCTATAAAAAATAAGCTTTAATTATTGTACAGAGTGAGTGCAAATATAGACCTCTAAAAGCGGAGAACCATCACTGAAAACATCTTACCGATTTCGCATTGCCGATCGACAAAACGATGGCCAAAAGTCCAACCTGAAAAATCTCTGAGTTTCTCATGTTGCCTTCTTAAAATGATGTCGATTTTATCTTCAGAGCGCCTTTTCTCAAATCCACTTGCTGAAGTCAAAACACTGAGATTTATAGTTGCGGGCGTGATTGATGAATACCGCCCTCGGCTAATTTAAATGACGAAAACTAAGCCGATCCTTACGTTTTGAAGAACTTTTCTAAATAAGAAAGTTGCACTATTTCTTTTGCGACATGAACACTTCAAAACCAACGCCCATACAAGCCTTACGAGAACGTTACGCCTTTGTGCCGTTCTAAGTGAAAATGTAATTTTCTAAAAGCGATACACCCAGAACAGCCAAGAATAATACAAGTTAGTTTGCGCTTAGTAATTGCACAATGTCTGGTTAATCTACTCTTGTCTGATTGTTAGGTATGCTCGAAAGAGGCGTGGCAGTAGATTACCCTCATAGTAATTAAATTCTCGACAAGAAAGCAGACAATCGCTTATCGTCACAGTTATTTTAATGCTCAGGCCGCGCTTCCGACCCAAGGATGGTGTGAGCTTAACAACATGTAGTTCTGATCATCGCCGCATATTTGGCAATTAAATGTTGAAGTTCTAAGTCATTTGCAAACCTGGTGACGTTGATTAACTTCATCTGCTCTGCAAAGTTCTGTTTCGCGCCGGGAAAACTGTCCTGTGACTCCCCGGTGGTGATGGCGCTTTCCCAAAACAGCACAAGCTGTCAGACAGAAAAACAAGATTGCATGTACCTCCGTATCAGGTTTAATGTGCGTGTATCGTTTTTTCAGGAATCTTTACTTTCCGCAGCAATTTTGTAGCCGTCTCATCATAATATGCTGTCCTTGTCACGTGATTCCAAGTACATATTTCCACTAGTTTGTTTGTAAATGGCTCTAAAGACTAAGCCAAATGTATTGCAAAACGCAAAAGCTTCTGTGGACTCCTTACTTGATTCCCACAAGCAGGGCCGGCCCTAAGCTGATGCAACCGATGCAGCTGCATTAGGCCACACGCCATCGTGTTTGGACACGTTTTTCATTTTTGCTAGATACACCTTGCGCTCAAGAATTGTAGAAACGACTTAGAAATCTCATTGTTAGCATAAAATTATCTTGTTTGAACAAACGATGAATTTCTTCTAAATCGAACGTTATCAATTCTCAAGAGGGCGTTGTATCTGCGCTTTAGAATGTCCGACTCTTTATAGATGGAACTTGGTTAGACCTACAACCACAGTTGTTGCAAACAAGGTGCGTACTGCGGAGTAATTCAACTCGCAATGAACAAGTCGAGACGAGTGTCTTTGATGGCAGTTCGGCTACCGTAACGTTGTTCAGTTCTCGAAAGATTCTTCTGTTTTAGAAAGTTTTGGTTGATTGCAGGTCATCTGCATTTTGACAGAGGCTTGCAGTTTTGCTTCATGGCAGATTTTAATGTAGATTAATAGTTTGCAAGAATAAAATTGCCTCTACCATATTAAAGCAAATCACAAAAGATGAGAGGTTGAACCAGTGGAAGCCAAAAATCTCATGCAAACCAACGCAAAATTTTGTGATGTGTTCGCACCTCAATGCGCCTCCTTTTCTTTGTCCACAAATTTGTTCCGCAGTATTTGTTGGTCGTGCAAGAACTTTTATCACTTGCCGCTCCACCAAACGTGCACTGCATTTTATTTGCGAGCGTAAATAGATAGAAAAACTGCTACTTCAAAGTCTAGGTTTATAAACGTAAAAAGCACTTAAAGCTGGCCTGCAGTCAGTGACGTAACTGACAGGGGGCGGGGGTGCAAACCGCCCACCGTTGCAAGCTGAATGTAAAAACCGAGCTCCCACTTACCTTATATTTCGGTTTTATTATTCTTTTGGTTTTTAGTAGGTTGCTGATTTTTGTGTTTTTCTAAGTATTTTCCGGTGGTTTAGCGTTTCAGTATAGCTATCCACATCCGGGTTCACCATCAATGCTCAAGGGTTTTTCTTAGCGTTGGCTAGTGGACTCCCTACAGTGGCAAGTGGGCCCTTCCAACTAAGTTTTTCCCCCTAGCGCAAACCTTTAGTTACGCCATTGCCTGCAGCTTAAACAGGCAAGGCAAAAGTTATGAATGTCATCCTACACACTCGTCCCTGTTTGTCATTATACTGGGCGGCTATATGCTTCTATTTCATCACTCAACCGTGCGCATTATACATTACGTTTGATAAGTGTTTCTACATCTGTGACGTGGTAGTTGTAAAATCTTTGTATATTATATTTCTAATTCATAAAGAACAGTTTGCATTACAAGTACACAAATTAAGAATAACTATAAAATTGGGCTTTTGGGGAACTTCGGGCGGATGCATGAGTTGCCCTCTTGTGAAGTCTGTTTTTTTGTGCATTGCGTCATAAGCCGGATAGTTGATCGTGCGTCCAGACGTTACCTTCATACAAGAACGCGTCTGCGCTTGTGGTTAGCGGAAGCGAGAAAGGTAATCAGTTGATGTTCGCAGTTTTTCCCAAGTCAGTTGTTTTTCGAACGAAAGTGCCATTCAACAAGAGTGAAGTAAGTAAGTGCATGGTAAGTTTAATTCGCTTGTCAGTTCGATTTGATTGACGTAACTTTGCACTTGCTCCCGCCGTTTGGATCTCCATTGCAGAGCTCCCCTCACCACAGTCGGCTTAAGTACGAGTGGTAACGGTACACTTGTCTATCTAATGTCCACCACAGCAGTATGGTATTAATCATAAACATAGACTTAACTATGAGACACATGAGCCATGCCCTCGAAACTCACAGGTCGACTCTAGTAGTTTGTCGTCTTTTTATATATTCATGAAGTTATTTTGCTAAAACATCTCAATCAAAAAGGTCGTAGCACGATTGACTGAACACTTTGACCTCATAGCGTCACTCATCACTGCTCAGCTCAGAGTGGCCCCGCGTCTAGGTTATGCAATGGGCCCCGCAACTGCTAGGACCGGCATTGCCCACAAGTTTCCAAGTGAATCTTTGTAAGCAGTGAATCTGGCTAATACATCCGCAAGATCTTTAAGTTGCTGGAAACATTACTTGGATCACAGCTACATTTTGGCCATTTGCAGCATGTACAACTTTAGTCGTATTTTTTAAAAATCACTGTAAAATTTTTTAGAAAAAAATTTCTAGTAAAAAATTTTATTTCTATCAGGCTAAATCGTACAAATGATTCAACAAGCACCCAACAAAACTGGTATGCTGGGTTAGATTCCTGGTTTGGTTATGCCGAAGACTTGAAAAACGGTACTTGTGGCCTGCCCAGTCTCGTGCACAGCGTTGCGGGGTGGGCGCAAAAGAACGGTTCACACGCTTTGCCGTCAATGACTCGCCACCAGCGCTGTATTCACTTCGAAAGCAGCTGCGTGCATAGGCGTACGAGGCGAGGGGTTTGCCGCCCCGTCCCCACGGCTTGAAAATCTTCAGGGCAAGGGCAAGTTGCTAAAAATCCTGAATGATATAAATATTTCAAAACAGTCAAAAATTTCAGGGCAAACTCTGTTTTCAGGGCAAGCGCAGGTTGGTCAAAAATCCTGAATGTTAATGGTTTATTAATACAGTGAAACATTTCTGGGCAAATTGTTTATTTTAGGACAAACTGTTATTTTCAGGGCAAATTTTTCCCGCCCCGCTCACGGTAAAATGTCTTCCCGCAGGCCTGTGGCTGCGTGGCCTACAGAGATGGGCGCAGCCGATCACTCGGGACACTATGAAAGGAGGACTAAAACGACTATAACGAAACTGAACTGAAACTTTTTTTCAAAAGAAATGAAAACATTTTTTCATCAAATAATTTTAATTCAGAAAAGATTGTTTCAATTGACAAATTTTCTAAAAATTTTTTTCTTGAAAAAGTATTTTTCAAAAAATTCGTTTTCAAGAAAAACTTTCACAACGAAAACTTTTTTCGTTACTGAGCCCAGCACCACCAACAAAATTTTTCAAGCCACATTTTAAATTCATATGTTACATGTTCGCTTCATACCGAAATTTCTTAAATTCCAGTATGGGTAGACAAGTTGATCAATAAATGAATAGCTTTAACAACTCTGCTTTAGATTTTTATTTCGACAAATCTTGCCTTTATCCCTCGCCAGAGCTCATTAAAAGTCTTCAAAATGCAGTGAATGCAAAAGCGGCTGGGGTTTGATGCTTCCAGCATTCCCCCAAAATCCCTATCTGCATTTGTCCTGGTTTTCATGCAAGAAACTAGTTATCCTACCGCTAAGCGTCGTAAGCTCTAAATAATCAAAATCTAACCTATCGGTTCCGTGAAAATGGGAAGTAATCCTTCTTTCATTGATGTCAGAGTTATCCAGTGCTACAACTGACGCATTTGAAACCTTTCTAATTGTAGGGCAAGGTCTGCTTCAAGCGTAATAACAAACAAGCATGATGGCCTCTCCTATTATTTGTAATTTAGTATTCCACGTTGCACCTATGACATATATCTACTGCACTTAGACTAATCTCACTGTAAGGTGTGAAATGCAAACAAATCTTCCAAAATGTTTTAATTCCTGGCATGGATTTTGCAATTTCCAATTACCGTGACAACATCCATGCTCAAAATAGACTTCAACGAAGAAGAGCGCATTAGACTTCGTTGAGAGAATACAAAGCAAGATACAGCATAAGAAACAAGAATAGTCATGATTTATTACATAAAAATCTGTCCTAAAAAGGACCGTGCCTATAAATTTAAAAGATGGCTTATTCGCAAATTCATTGGTAAACGCTTCGTTTACGGAGATGGCCTCAGTCACGAAAAAATTTTTTCGTCACGACATTTTTTCTTGAAACAATTTTTTTCCGTTTGAAAAAATTTAGCAATTGAAATGATTTAAAATATTTTTTTTAATTAAAGACCTTTTATCACAAAACTTTTTGTGAAAAAGTTTTTTTTTTTACACGGCGCAAACGAGACACCGTGAAGCTTCGTCAGAGAATCTATTCAAAACAGTTAGAGCAGATTTATTCAACAATTGTTGAATACTACAAAAATACTTAACAAAATAACTTGCTGAGTTGAACCAATATAGACGTTACGAATAATTGCTGGAGAAAGTTACCATAATTGCTAGTCATACTTGTCTGGTGTTGTATCTCGCGAAAGTAAACATTATGTGCGGCATAACAGAAATAGAACAAATAATTTTTAGAACTGTTAATGTGTTTTTGCAGCACATAGATACCAGACACCGAGAGAGGTCAAAGAAGAAAGTAGCTTTCTTCTTTGTCAGAGAGAGAGTAAAATTACAGGAGCCTATCATTCTTAGTCTTTTATTAGTGAAAAATACCCTGTGCAAACTTTTATATACGCATTATTTCAGCGACGTTTTTTCATTCCGCGGGTCAAATCAATGCAATTTGCTCAAGATTTCCAGTTACCACGAAACGCTTGTAGCTAAAGTCGTTTGATCAGTTTTTCCAAACCCTGTCTTGAGATGTGTAAAATACAACTGTACCCACCTAAGTCTACAGAAAAAATGATAACGTGCGCAAGTAGCATCATGTCTGCATTTGGTAAAGCTCTTTTTTTGCAAAGCTTGCAACAGAACGTAATGGTCAAGTACAAAAGACCTGGTCCTTATTTTCAGTTTGGTGTCATACCATCGTATTAGTAAACCCAGAAATTGTTAGTGTTTAGCCATATGTACGACATGTGCGTGCAACTTCGTCATTTTTATTAGCGAGGAAAGTTGTCTGCAGTCGTTATATCGGTCGTCCAGACGGCAGTATTTCACTTGTACATCATTTGATATTGTGACGAAACAACTATTACACTTACTGCTTTCCTGAAAGTCGGCCAGGTATTTGAATCTGGTGAATGCAAGGCCAAGCCACGTAGAACGCATTAGCTTACGTCTCTACTCGTTACTGGTAGATTTTGCGTCTAAGTTTTGCNCAGGTCGCATATGAGTAGCGTTGTTAGTAGGGCTACCATACGTCCTCTTTTTGGAGTAGCCTACATGTCCACTTTTTTCATGACAAATGAAATAATATCTGAGGACATTCAAAAATGTCAAAACATCCTCCTTTTTACATTTCTTATTTTAGCTATAATCAGCAGCGTAACAAAAGGTTTGAGCCAGGGTGGTAAACTTAGATAAATGGGGCCCACTGGCCATTGTACGGGGTCCACTAGCCAACACTCAGAAAAAAAATTGAGAAATCATGGTGAGTCCAGATGTGGATGGCTAAACTAAAACCCTGAATCACCGGAAAATAATCCGAAAAACTCACAAAAACAACAACCTACTGAAAACCAAAGAAATGCTAAAACCTAAATATAAGTTACTTGGGAGAGTGGTTTTTACATTTAGCTTGCGAGGGGGGAATTCACCCCTCTGCCCCCACCAGTTACGCCACTGGCTATGTTGTATCGTAATTACATACAGGAAGCTGTCCCTATACTCCACTCTGGTGGCGTAGCTTCGTTTATGGGAGGGCCACTTTAACCAGATTCCTCCGTTTGCAAACAACTGAATGGGAAAATGTTGAACCATGTGAGTAGTATCTGCTTGAGAGAAACGTTTCTGTTGATGAAGCTAAACTGTTTGACCAATACCAAAACTTGTTTGAGTTCGGGCAAAAAGAGCATCAACCAAATGCAATTTATTGAAAAATGATGGAACATGAAAGAAGGCAAAATATTTTTCAACCTGCAATGCCATTGAATGCTTCTCCGAACTGATGAAGATTGCACAGTTTTAGTTCAGAGTTATGTTGCATTACGCTAATGTGGAACGAATTTTTGCTTGATGCAGCCACAAACCTAAAGGAAAAAGAAACTTTTCTAATTGAACCAGTTTCTACACCAGTGCTTTTCAACCTTTTTGCTGCAGCAAAATCTACCGCAAATGTGTGCATTGCTCATGGAACTCTGTGCAATGATCCAAGTGTCTATATTGCTACAACGGCATAGGTCTGTGGTTGCGAATTTCGTCCCAGGTAATTTCGGTCTGTTTCAGCGGAACCCCTGGCAGCCACTCGCGGAACCCCGGTTGAAAAACAATGTTCTGCACTATTAAGGCTGATGTGCAATTTAGAACATCTTTCATGCATTTAGTTGGTTAAGTGTCCGCCTCTCAATTGGAAGGTTGAGTGTTCGATCCACGGCCACTGAGTGAAGTGCCGTAGCACTCCTTGGGCAAGAGCATTCACCCAAAATCGCCCGGCAGGGGGCAAATTTCAGGCTTCGGCCTGCCGCTAACTGCCGTCACCAAAAATTTCAAAGTTAAAAAAAAATCGAAGAACATGTTGTGACAGACTTAGATCTATGCAACGATGAAAACAGACCTAGTTCAACCAGCAGTGCAGCAGCAGAAGGACGTCAAGATGTATAATCGAAAAACACGACAGATGAGATGGCTGACGCTATCACTTGAGGCAACGATATCGGTCTCATCACCCAAAATACCGGAAAAATGCGGGAATATTGGTTGAAATATGAAACAGGTTCTTTTTGACATTGTGATGAAAAGTCATTTTTAAAAACATGATGTTCCACAACACAGAAAAGACAGAAACTTGTCACAGAAACGTACCACAAGTTATCGTCGCCAGAACCACAATGGCGAAGTAGCTGACAAAAGCTGGCTCTGTTTTTTCCTTCACAAACGTGTGCTAAGCGTTTCACTTGTAGACTGATGAGCGTCGATATGGATATATGTTCGCATTTCGTCATTAGAAAAGGAATCTTCGACTGGAAGCACGATTGAGCGCCTGAGGAGCCACGAGCATTCAATGGAACATATAGATGCCACGTTTACATTTAATTGCAGATGTAATTAATCACTATATGAAGAATTGATACAGAACTAGCCAATCATGTCAATCAATGCGAACAATATCGGAAATCGCCTCTGCCTGCAACGTTTGGTTGCTGCCATAAAATTTATTACTGAGCGAGGTGTGCCATTTAGAGATGATGAAAACGTTGGATCGCCCGGAAGCTTTTTCCAAAAAATTTTCAAAGGTATTTTCAAGCAAATAGAAAAAAAGATGTGATGCTTCTAGCGACTGGTTTGGCAACAGTTTCACAAATCGCTAATCCTTGTCAAACACCATGTTGCATCACAACGTCCTGTTACAGTTGAGCGCTGGTGTAGGAGGTGGGGGGCAAGCGCACCTCCAAAAGTTTTGATTTGGTGAAAATTTGGGCAAAATCCGAGAAAATCTGGGCAGAATCTCTGAAAACCTTCACAAAATTCCTGAAAATCTGAGCAAAACCTTGAAAACCTACCTAAAGATTGTGTGGGGCCTCCCACCACGCCTGGGCCCCAGGTCCCCCGCCATCTAAATCCGGTGCTGGTGTGTGGAGTTCTCGCCGTAGTGGAACATGAACTTGTAACCTTACTGTTGGACATGACTCAGTTGCTTCGGTTGAAGAATTTGATGATAGCACTGCATGAACGAAAGAATTTTACTTTTACATTGTGTTTGTCAAGCAACTTAGCAGCAAAAACAGTTCTTTCCTTGTACCGTGAAAACAATTGCTGCCTTGGGCCGTTTTCTTTCTGTGCATTGTTGCTTTGCTGTGACAACATAGATTTTTTGACTTGAATTACCAAACAACAATTGCAAACACCGTTTGTGATTTTTGAAGTAGCTGCCTATAGACAAATGTTCTAGTTAAAGATGACCAGAGAAGTTTTAAAAGTAATATAGAATTTTGGTTGTGGTGAAGTCTAAGCCTTAAAATAATTTTGTAAATGCTGTGTAAAATGCAACGTCCTGTAATTTTACTCATGTAGTCGAATGTGCCCAGGCTGAAATCGGTGAATAGATGTTACGACCTCTTTGTAAAGCCCAGCCATGCTGCTAGTATTCTTTGAACTTACTCTGCAACAGAAACAAAAATGTTAGCTGTGCGTGACTTCCTCTTATCAAAAAAGTTTCCGTAACAACTTATCTGACTCAAAATATCGAAACCAGTTGTGACGGAACTAAAGCTTTTATGCTAAACTGTTCAGGATTTCAAGGGTAAGTGCGACAAATTAGCTAATGGCGATCATATTTTTGATCAGGGGCCGATACAGGGGGTTCGACTTGGGGGATCGTCTCCCCTCAAACCTACAAAAGTAACTTTTGTCACTTTGATTTTGTACAATTCAGAAACCAGCCTTCGCAATATAAGGTCTTTTTGCGGTCCATTGTTTTGTCACAGCAGTGTTGTGAAGAATATTTCATCTCTCTTACAGTAGCGAAGTGGTTATGAGACTTGATTACCTATTATTACTGAAATCGCCCCCCCTAACCATATTGCCTGGATCCGTCCCTGCTTTTTGTGGGGTGTTTCTAGACGATTACACAATTGTTACGTGTCTTGGCGAAATCATGACTGCTTATAAAACGTCATCACCTGGTCCTATACCAGTACTGAAAAATATGTGATCGTAAAAGAAGTTTATGAACTACTTTTGCAGCTGGATTGCTGTGCTGTGAAGCGCACTGCATGGACGCAATACTAAAGCTGGCTGAAAAATTCCTGTTTACATCCAAGTTGCAACACGCAGTTTATTTAACAAGTGTAAGCAGTTTCAGCACAAAACGCTACAAGTATGATCAGTTAAATAAAACTAATTGTTTTTGTACTGTATTAGTGACAAGCAATCATTTATAATAATTGAATTTTTTCAAAAAGCGCATAATTGAATAAATTTCTGCAGCATACGCAACTACGCATGCGATGGAGACCATAGTTATCTGTACTATCTGTTCATTCCGACTTTGACGAACTATCCTCATTCTCATCTTCATCAGGCTCCTCAACTTCAAAAGAATTTTTGTCAGCACAGTGGTAGACCATTTTCACGTATTTGAACGTGCCTACGCATGGGTCGCCAAACACGTCATTGCTCGCTTCAATCTTGCATTTCCTCTTCCCATTGCATTTTGAAGACAGAAAGGATTCCGAATCGTCCGCTGCACATGTCGTTGTTTTAATCGGTCCTGGGCAGCTAAAAGCGAACAACTTGTGTTTAAAAAGCAAATCGTCAAGCCGAAAATCGTGTGATTTCTCATTTGATACAAACACACTGCTGCTGTAGTGCCGCAAAATCTCATTTGAAAGTCACTAATTTTCTAGCGGCTTGAGGCCAATTTTACTCTACAAAATGTTTTATTCATGGAAACATTTTTATCTGAAATTTGTCCAAAAGTCCACAAGCTTTTCTTAGATTTTTTGTTATTCTAAACTCATAGTGCGTAAACTTACGTCGTGTCATCATCCCGCCCGTAGAATCCACTTTCCAACCGGATTTTTTGACCTTTGGGACATTTCACTTTTTGCGTTTCATGTTCGCAAATGATCGCGGTCTCACCTGAAACAACACAAGATAGATCACAAGGTTTGCTGAAGAAATAAGAACACTCATCAAGGGAGAAATCCACATTGGTGCCTTGTAACGTGTTTAGGTCGTCATCGATCTGTTTAGAAGATTTGTTTCTTTAAAAAATGCTAAAACATTATAGCTTTTCAATACTAAACTATATTTCCAGTCAATATGGTATTTCCGAATGCACGTCATCGTGTTCTTGCTAACGAAACAGTTTCAAACGAACATTGCACACAAGAAAACTTTTACAGCGCCGCAACTAAAAAAAATCTGCCACGTACAATTCAAAAACATTAAGTCAAAACGAGGAAAATCTTGGAGAAAGAAATTAATGCTTTGCTTATCCTCACTTTGGATAGGACATCCATCAACATTGCTTGGCCAGTCACAGACGCTGTTTGCTGGGTTGAAAGAAAGTCCTGGTGGACACGGCATAGTGTACAGGTTGCCATTCGAACACTGTAACACATCAGCACGAGGTCAACGTTATAGAATATACACTTGTGCGCATTTTTTACACAGTATTTTGTACAACCTGATTGGTACGTGAAGTGGCAGAATGTGCTTAATGTGCGAGGATCAGCCAATCCCTAGCGAGGTGAAAAAGGGAAAATAAAGCAATATAGAAAAATGTCGGTGTATTTTTGACGGCAAAACTTGCAAACCATCAGAGCACTCGAGGTAATGAAAGCTAGAGGAACAAGTTTTTTAATAACAGCGATGAGGCGATGATCCATGAAAAGATAAAGGTAACAATCAAAATCGGTAATCTTTTCATTATTCACTTTATGTTAGTGAAAAAAATTACAGAAATATTCGCCAAGTATCAAAACATGTACGTAGACTATTCAGGTAAATTTCTAGCCAATGTTCGGCCTCAGAAACCAGAGCAACCAAAGGTTTTCAAAGTAAATAGTGTTCAACTGTGAAACGTTTTCCCGTGCGACTAAAGTTCCGCATTTTTCTGGAATTTCAAGGTTTTGATCTCTTTTCTGACAATGGAATCTCTTTATTCGGGGGTGGTGAGTGTTGTTTGTTTTTTTGCGAATTGTGAATTTGCTTAGATTTTTCTCAAGGTGATAAATTAACCGTTGAAGCTCGTTTGCTGCAGATATGTTGGGTGTTTGTGCAATACGGCTGCAAACGTTCAGGTGGAATAAGAAAAGTTCCTCAGGTTATTGACGATTTATTTATCTGCAAAATTGATAAACAATCACTTCATGTATGAATGTACCAAAATGCAGCACGTTTCAAGCTCTGCTGAAGACTATTTGTCACCAAAGAATACTGCGATAGAAAAGCATTAGAATGAAAGGCTATACTGGAAACCAATGCAAAATTTGCACAATGCACATGATGGATTAACCCACTCAGGTTTCATTTGTTTTCTGCGGAACAGGTCGATCGATTGCTGGAATTATATTAAAAGACATCAGTCGGCTGCAGATCCGGATCTATTCTTTTGGAGGGTTAATAAGGAAAATAACCAGAGATGATCCATAATTTCGACAGTTCAGTTTGCTGCGTGACAGAGTTGTACGAAGCCGAAAAACGCGTTTATTGAGTAGGGCGTTTATTAAAGAAGGTAAGTGGTAATTCGGGGGAAACTCTCCAAATTACATCCCTAGATCTACGCCCAGTTGTACCACGGAACAAAATGTCTAAACTCGAACGTTTCATTGAATGAGGCGACTGGTAATGTACGACTACTATATTGAAAGAGAAACAAATTTGTTCTACTGCTATGTTGCTTTCCAGCAGTGTAAGAAGTCTTGGTTATTCCATGGTTTGTTTCAAGTTTTGGCAAAAATGCCTATTTATAACTGAATTGGTTGCGTTGAGAGTATGGATAGGTAGAAATGCAGCGGCAGGAGTTGAATAGGCACAAGTTAATCCATTGTAAGTAAAAAAATTTAGTGCAGAACACACTGGTAGTGCGCCGAACGTGGCAAGAGCAATGACGTTTTTTGTCTACTGTATGAGTAAGGTTTGGAAGATTACGTTTGAGCAGACGGAATTGAAAATTATAAAAATTCAAGCAACGCCATGCTATTCACTTCTCCTTCTATCGTTACAGCCAAGTTAAAACATCCCTAAAGTGTACTTTGAGCGTTACTACGGCGTTGGAATAACAGTTTTTAGGAGCTTCAACAACCTATACTTGACGTCGATATTTTTGTCTGAAGCGACAAACGTATAACCATAAGATCGGAGTTTGAATTTTAATTGGTAGACACTGCTAGAAGCGAATGTTTGACTAACGTTGTTGGTTTGGTTTCATTAATTTTCTTGGTGATCTAATAAATTTACTTTTTTTGAAAAGTAGTAACTCAACCAGCGACACATGCTTAAACAACATCTTTACTCCACTTTGAGATAAAACGTTTTCTTAATTGAATGCCATCTTTCAAAAGTATTAATCTGTGCTCTATAAAACTGGAAGAAATACGCTCAAGTGTGTCGGCATGTTTTCACATTGAAATAAGAGTCATGAAAACATTGCTTGGTCTTAACATATCGCCGAGTGCCCCAACACTTTGCGGGTCCTCTCTTGAAGATTTGTTTTATATAAAAACATAAATTTTTTTCAAGTGGTTTAGTGAATATCAGCTTTAACTTGTGTCTCCCCATACACCTGGAAATATTTTCTGCAGGTGTTCCCCTCTGAAAGCGCGCGTAAACTCTCGAGTGTTTTCGTTGAAATGTCATTTAAGGGGGAAATCCTTTTGTTACAACACCCGATCGAGGGAATTGTTAAGAAAGACGTCGAACTCTGTTTGATCACTTTGGGTCGAAAATCTTTGAAAATTGGTCTTCATCATTTATGTTACCATTCACCACTGGCAAAAGCATCGACTAAGTCAGGCTCCAAACAGCAACTATTTATGCGAGAACAACTAATGCCGCCCGTCGTTATTGATAACCTTTTCCTCAAAATTCTAAAACAACCACCCACACTTTTTTAGCACTGCACCATACTTGTTACACGACAGACAACACTGCCGTTCATACGACTTTCCGTGGCATTTAACGAAGCGAGCAAATATTTTTGTTGTGGAAGATATACCGGCTGTATGCAAAACTGCACAGTCACATTGAACTGCTACATCCAAACTTGCATCCAATCGGACTATTGTCCAAACACCCACAATGTAATCTTCGAAAACTTCTACTTCAAACGTAATGAATGTCAACTAAAAACATTTTCGTCTGTCAGAACACGAAACTTAAATTAGTGTTCTTATTAGCTTCTCTGTTTGGAGAAACGATAAAGTTTTGGACTTCTATCTTCGCTTAGGGTGCTTCTTACGTTCTTGAACTATTTTTGCTATGAAAAAAAACAGGTTTTTCGAGTTTGTGAGGATTTTTTGCTTGGAAAAAACAGGCTTTTCGAATTTGTGAGGTTTTGCGCAACAACCCATGTACTTTCCTTATCTAAAATGGTAACCTTTCCAACACTAAAACGTTTGCAGCTGCAAACGCAGTTACGTTTTACAAGAAGGTAATACTCGTAGTACCCTCAAGTGTGTTGGAAAAAATAATCTAGAAAATAATCTGACAGGACTCCACTAAATTTTCAACAATGCTTTTGGAATATTTCGCTTTATGGTCAGTCACACATATACCTGATAATAGTTGTCGCAGTCGTCTGGTTTCGGGAATGGCCCAGATGTGCCCAAACGGCCACTTTGGTAGCACAGTGCTGTAACACAAAAAAACAGTTTTGCTATAAATCTCTGTTCTCGAACACTTTGGCTCCTTCAAGATCTTTATAAATCATCGCTACAAATCGCCTGTTGCTCGTTGCCCAATTATACTGCTCTTTAGTAAATTCTTTGCCGATTGCTCTCTACGCCTTAACACCTTGCTTGATCCACCGATAGTTGCCTTCAAGGTATTCTTACATGCATTCCTTCGGATAAGTTGTATCGTGAAAAAGAGACGCTATTACTTTCCTGCTTGATCAAAAGTATGGCATAGAACAAAACAATGATTGAGAATTGAACTTTCGTGTGAAGACGTTGTCGAGCTGCCAATCCACGAATTGCAATATTTTTACTGAAACTCAGTTTAAGGACATTGAATGTTTGACCAAAGTGAACCGGGACATGTGGCCTGGCAAGTGAATAGGTTGGAAAGAAGCATACATGTATTGTCGTGAGCGTTTTTAGATCCTTTGTAAGTTATCACTTTCGAAAAAGCATCAAGTATGATAATTACTTGCGGGCACAATCTTCAAAGCAACATTTTAAAGACACTTACGGTCACCGCCAGAACTTCTGCGTTGTCTCGTAACCTGCAATTAATTTAAAAACAAAAGTTTATTTTCAAATTATCGTAGTCATTAAAATATTGTCAGATAACACACTAGAAACATTCCATCAGGATTTTATGAAAAAATCACAACAAGCTGGAATACCAGTAGCTTGACAACCGATAATCAAGCAGCATTAAAGAGACAATACGTTTCTTTCGGTGTAACAACAAGTGTTACCTCATCCACAAAACTTTCCACGTAATTTAAAGGTTTTAGTTTTAGAATTGCTGAGTAGTTACCTCACGACCGTGCACCAGGCACAGCAGCGACAGAAGAACAAGAAATTTCATCTTTTCTGACTCGATTTGTAAACCTGAGAAACGTTACAGTACAATTTAGGGGGCGACGTGATCCTTTCTCGCCGGCGTAGAACAATCAGCAATCAAAGCAGGTTGCACTGCTTTTAAATATTTGAGAAGGGTTTGTTTGACAACAGGACGCTTCCAGGAAACGACAAAAAAGTGTATTGCCTCGTAACACGCCTTCCTCTTGAACGGAATAATGACAAGATGTAAACAAACAGCGACGCCGTTGACGCAACAGCAAATGTTGAATGTGACAGAGCGGTATCATCACAGGGATGTAATCAGACGGACGTGGTAAACTTAAGATTTATAAGAAAATTTGACAGAACGGAGGCAATGAAAACAGCAGAATTTCACCGAGTAACCTACAGATGACCTTCCTGGTTGTCGCTGTTACATCAGTCTTAGTTTATTACGATTTTATTGAATCCGTTTACAGGAAATCACCAAATGTGAAGAGTGCTTGACTCATTCGATTTCGGTTATATTGTGCTGCGTTAATTGCGATACTGCTTCGAACACGAGAAAACACCTCCTCTATTTCATATCTCTCGAACAGTGAATCAGGCCCGAAGCCACGGGGGCATTCGGGGGCAGTACCCCCAACTTTTTGTGATCCCCTAATCGTTTTGTGTCCAGAAAAAGTTGCTTTAAACATACAATAAAAACAAAAATCTTGCCCCCTTAAAAATGTATTTGCCCCCAAGAAACTTTAACCCTGCTCAGGTAACTTCTAGACACAAACACTTTTGTTGTCCTTGCCCAAAATGGGCAGATTGTGTTTATTCGTCTATACTGGACCAACTGACAGGTTCAGACACGCGCGCGGGTTTTTTTACAGGTTAGCAAGTCTTCTCAAGCTCATCCGATCAGAAAAAAACAACGTGTTGATTTGGAAAACTTTTTGTATGATGAAGAACAAAAGGAATTTTCCAAACAAAAATGTGGGAAGTGCTCTAAGCAAATGAACGAAAAAGTAAACAAAAATCCAAAAATTTCGCCCGAAGACGTCATTGGTGGTTGGTTTAAGGTTTAAACAGAATCTCATTTCAAGCTTGTGGTTCTATCTGCAATAAAAGTAAATGACATAGGTTGAGACATGAAATTTTTCTATTTTCATTGCAATTTTCAGCCACATTAATCAACCTTCCCCAAAATGGGCAAATTTTTTACGAAAATCAGGCACATATGGTAAACTTGCCCAAAATGGGCAAATATTATACGACAATTGTTGGGCGATCAGATTGATCGCGGCACTGCTATTGACTTTCATGTCTCACATACTGCCAGTCCCGTCGCCACAGGGGGATTTGGTGGGCTAAGCCCCCAAATTGAAATAGGAAAACTTAAATGAGTGGAGGTTTGTCAATTTTTACAATGTCAAGGCATCAACAGGGAAACAAAAAAACTCACTCTAACCCTAACGTAGGGTGATTTTCACCCGAACTCACACTAACCATAATGTCGGGTGATTTTCACCTAAGGACTACGTGGCCACCACTCCTGCCTGGGTAGAAATCGCCCGAGGTTAGTATTCCAGGGGTGTGAGTAATCGTTGCAGAAAACTTGAAAGTGATCAATGCAGACAAGTGCTCCCCATCGTTGGCAGCTGGCACGTGAAC
>JGI24021J15306_10002157_pt1 | contig 20777 bp, 12 predicted proteins | sample Ectturendosymbi1_FD_15306 | JGI IMG/M metagenome (IMG submission 15306)
CGGTTGCCTGAATATTTGCTTATCGGATTGAAACGTGGCATGCCCTGGCACGCCTCGGCCTTCGACAATCAGTGACAGGTTAGAGCATGAAGTGGCCGGCTTAGACGATACCTCAAAGTAACAAGTTAACTAAAAATATGAAATTAATAGCGAAAATATTACCACAACGCAAAAACTATGAAAAAATATCAAAAACACACAGAAAAATGAAAAATATCAAAAACACAAAAATATTGAAAATATAGATTGGGAGGATGGGAGGCTGGAGAAAGCTCCTAGCTACCCGAACCCGAACACACCCAAAACCCGGAAAATGCCTGGCCTGACCGCCCTCTATTACTACTGGTTCTGAAGGTAGTTATGGTGATTTTTATTTGTGGGATATTTAAACAAATGATGATTATTTTTGCAAGATTCCATTTGCAATTGTGCAGCAGCGTTGAGTACACTGGTTATAATTGTGATGTTTTCAGTTTCTGCTACATGTGTTTTATATTAATTCGACCTTTAAACTGAGCACCTCTGTGGACATGATTGTCGAATTTACGGTCACAAAATTGCTAACCTAGAAATTCTCACGGATCGTCATTGGCCCTAGATATTTCCTAGGCCACGGGTGGGCAATTGATTTGCTTCCAGGGCCACTTTGAGACGGCCACGATCAGCGAAGGGCCATAACTTCTGGAAACAGAAACAAATCCCGGTTCAAGTTAGCCTCAGCAGTGACGTTTGCTGTATTGAGTTGGAGGATATTTTAGATTTGAATATTTTCGTGAGTGCTTCCGCGGGCCACTGAAAAGGCTGTCGTGGGCCACATTCTGCCCGCGGGCCGCTATTTGCCCACCCCTCTCCTAGGCTAATACATACGTCACATTTAAATTTTATCAGATTTTTACGAAATAATCGATATATTTGCAGCAGTAAACGTAAGATAACTTCGTCTTTGAAGTTAGGTAATTACAAGTAAAGCATTACATCGCAGTAATTCTTTTCTTTTCTGTTAACTTTTCAGGGTATTATATCCAAAGACATGTTTTAGGATTTTGCAATTTTATATTTGTCTAATAGTCTTGTATAAAATCATTTCCCTTCAGATTTTTATATGCATATTTCAGTCTGTCCTCTTTTATTTATTCGTGAGTCTGCCCTCAGCCAGTCCTTTGTGACGTTCTAAAACTTTAAAAGGGAGTGCATGCTCCAGAACTCCATAATGATTGTGCCAAGTGTTGCACATCTGATGTTTTAACATCAGATCTGATATTTTGAAAGAAATTTCTGATGTCTAATGTTTTGGCGAGAAATCTGATGTGGACTGGGCTGTTGCTTTTGTTGTCCACGTTTCCTCTCTTGTTTAGGTTAAAACGAAGTTAGATTCATAATTTTTATGTTTCTTTCATCAATCTGTCACTCTCAGGTGCGTTTGGTTATTGGTCCAAACCGAAGGAGCTCCCTTCGCTGCGTGGAGAATAACTTTCAACGTTACGCATGACCGACTTGTCCATTTAATAAAGACGTTTCGCTCTGTTTCGGATACAACTATGTTCATGACTCACCCTCATTCTATAACCGTTGCAAACAATAGTACAGCTTGCTAGACGCGAAAGGGAGTTTCATTTTAGCTGGGTTTATTCTGTACTTTCTCTGCCACGCCCAAATCCTTGCGGATCTGAGGACCTAATTCACCTACAGCCTGGTTGCGACCCAGCACTCCCTGCGCAACTGTGTTCATCATCTTGCAGCTCTTTCCCACGTATGCGCAACACTTCGATCGGAACGTGGTTTGTGATAGAGATTATCCACCAATCAAGGACAACGACTCCATAACCTTCCGTTTTCTTCGGTGCTCTGGTGTTTTTGCAATGATTTCTTTCTCGTGTTGTAAATTCCCAATTATCGCCAGATAAACTCAACTCAGCTCAGCTTTGTTAGGTATAATGGAAACATTTAGCTTATATGAAATTGTAACCTAAAAATCTGATGTGTGGTCTGATGTTGAAGAAGGCAACAAACTGATGTTAACGAGACTGACCCCAGTGACAACACTGATTGTGACCAGACCTCACGAGAGAGGGGAACAAGCGGTTACGCTGCGTTTGCGATCTTAAAAAGGCTCTGGCAAACCCGTGCTTTAGAAAAAAGGTGCAACTCTGGCCAGCCTTATGCTGTGTTATCAGAAGATTTTTGTGCCCGTAAAATTCTGTCATTAAAATTCATGCAGATTATGCAGATGATCAGGGAGCTTTTTGCCTAGTTTTGCATTTTCTTTCAGTACGCTAGTTGCTACAATTCGAATGTATTACCGCGAGTTGGAATGTGCAAGACAACAGTTTGAATGTTGAATCGTGACTGAAATTTCAAATAGCTTTTCGCGAAACGATAAGATTCTAACCTCTACGACAGTTAATGATTTGATGTCCAAGATTCAAAAATTTTGACGTCACTTCCGTTATGTCACGGTCATATGAAATTTTCCAGACGGGTCTAAAAACAACCATATGCGGGGCCCGAGTCAGCTTTCGATGCCTCTTTACTCCCAGCTTACTCTTCGCGTCTATGGTGCCACGAACAGGCTGGGTGGGGGCGCCCAAACTGACTTTGGCCCCGGGCGCGCGAAACCCTAGGTATACGCTACTGCCTCACACACTTTGGTAACATGCGGTGGCGTCATGAATGTCGGAGCTCGGGGGGACAGTTGCCCCGAATTTTTGAAGAACAAGTTTTTAATGAAACGAAGAAATTTTCTGATATTTTTCGATGCCCACAAACATGAGCAGATGAAAAAAGGATTCTGTGACGGACAATTTTTTGTCAACCGCGGTGCCCAAAAAGGTATTGAGCGTTTTTTCCTCTTCTATTTGAAAGTTGTACCTGGGCACCTCTCAGCCATTAGTCCCTAGTAGCATGATCTTTCTGTGCTGTGGACAAGCTCTTTGTCATTGTCGAAAAATAAGCTAACGTTTACTGAATCGAAACAGATGTCCTTGAAACCACAGTCAGCGCAGCAGCACAAGGCATGCACGTCTCGCACACCGGAATTACGGTTACATAAAAAATTTTGCTAATCGCAGAAAATTTTTCTCATCACGGGGTTTTTGCTTATCAAACAGCCTTTTACTTCCCAAAAATTGAGAACTTGTCAAAATTGCAGTTTGTTATCGTTATGCTGTCTTAATGGCCAACAAATAAAGTCGCCCACATACTTTTTCCAACTTTCGAAAAAATCTTGTCAAAACTTTATTAAACACGGGGCTCGTTTATTTTTGCTTCGTCTCGTTCTACAAGCTTTTGCGAGGAAGGCGGTGTGTTTCGAAATAACTATAGTGGCAGTGACACCCCAGCCCCTCGTGCCAACAAGGGCTAAAGCACGAAGAGCACCCACTCAAAATGAATACCAGGGGTAATTTTTCATTTCGTTCGCGGTACCTTGAACAACACGTGGTTTAGCAAAAAGAAGCTGTGGTTTGTTTACCTACTTACTTCTGTACTTGCTGCCATTCCACCAAACAACGCAAATCAATTGACTTGTGAAGCAACAAATGTTGGACTGTATTGTCAAATTCATCTCCTGCCCGATGCATGAAGTTATTTTGCTCGATTGTGGTCATAACCTCCCTACATTTACTTCCACAGGTATACTCAAGCGGCAACCTACCCAAAGGACATGCTGATTCTAGTCGATCGGAGCGGAAGCATGACGGGCCTGAGGAAGTCGATTGCGATTCGCACGGTTAGCACTCTGCTGGACACGTTGGGTGACGACGATTTCTTCAACGTTTTAACGGCAAGTAATTTTTGTGCAAAATTCAATTTTCGCAGAGAAGTTCCGAAGAGCTCTACCGTGCGCTCTGAGTGGACTTTTCACTCCTACCCAGGAACGTCGTCAGATTTTGGTTGTTGCGAGGAGAACAGAAATCAGGGGAGGCAAAAATTTGCCAGAACTATAAAGGATCCTCCAGACAAATATTGTTTAAAACAGTTTGGACCAGGGTCACCAACCTGGTGCCCGCGTACACATGGTTGCCCACACGGACCACGTGGGTCGCCCGCGAGCCTGTTCTGAAAATAACGCTAACATAATCAGTTTTTTTCACACAGATGAATATCATGAAGTTTATTAACGATAACCAGATAAAATATGAATTGAGCAAATTTTTTATTTCAGAAGTGTGCGTCAAGCAGGTAACCCTTCGCATTACGCGATACCTTAGAACAGAGGTGGGAACCTGCGGTCCGCATGAATATTTAATTTGGCCCGCATCAAACTTTTCATTACCCAAGTTAGAACACAACATCGCGTAAAAACAAACTCTATGATAAGCAGACACGTAAATAGTATGTCAAGAAAAGTCTCTCGCTCTTTAAAGAGTTTTCTCTCCTTGTTTTCCTTGGGATGATGCAGGTAGAATTTTAAGATGAAATTAATTCATTTTTGCGGCCCGTAACGGATATTCCACAATTCATGCAGAACGTGATCATAAATAGATTCCCCATCCTTGCCCTAGAAGTAGCTCTAGTTTCAAAAAGGTCGGTGACCTTTCATGCAGACTACATCAATGATTTAAGTAAGCCAATCAGCAAACAACTCTTGGCATAGCAGTTCACAGTAAAGATTTAGACTTCATTTAGAATGTGTCAAAGAAAAACGTTGCAAACCTATTTCAGCATTTCCACTACTTACCATTTTGTATCGCTTTTATTGAACCCAAACTTTAGGTTTTGCCTGAACACTGGTTGTTTTGTCTTCCAAATAGTTAAAGACAATAGATGCAAAGACCATCGAACTTTTCTGTTTCATATCTATTAAATTCGGCACCCTAAGATCATTTCTCTAAGTACTGGCGGTATTTTGACTGTTTATCAAAGTAAAATTAATCCCTGCGTGAACATAATCATCAGATGAAGATTGAGTGAGATATGCAATTAGCTGCTAAAATAGACTTCAAAAGTAATGACAGAGTTCACGAACGTGACACCTTGGACTGTGGAAAATCCATTAATGCGCTTAGGGTCATTGATCAAAATTCATTATCGAGCGGAAAGACACGTATTCCGATTTATTTAGTTTCAAAAATCAATTTCGTTTGTCGTCTCTTCTTTCATTTATAGAAACATACTTGGAATACAGTGAACGTTGGAAGTCTTTCCAAGTGGTATAAGGAATAGAGCAGCAAGCAACAATATCACATTCGACGTTTCCAAAAGCTATTCTAAACTATAAAACCGCTAAATGCTAAAAACAGTTTTTTGAACGTTAAATCACAGTTGATACTTAGCTCCTGAAACATATAATTACTCGTATATCCTCAATTAGCGTTAGTGTCAAACGGTCTCATCCAGTTCTTTCACAGCCGATTAAATCCCAAGTTGCTTTACTAATGTTTTTTTTTGCCAAATATAGGGATGTATTTACATGATGGGTTACATACTAAGGCCTTTAGCCAGACCTCCACCATTGTTGCAATCCTTCTTAAAACTCATCAGTTTCGTGTTGAACATCAAGCAAAAACACGCAAATTACTGAAACAAAAGCCATTCATTGCGACAACAATCAATGAGCCTTTCGGGTTCATTTTCAATTTCACAACGTCATCAGCGTTTTTTTATTCTAAGCGTTCAATAGTATTCAAATGGCTGAAGACTGACTGAGATGGCATCACTTAAAATTTGGATTTATTTGGCTTGGCATTGTGTGCTTACCATCTGAAAACGTCTTTTTGCATAGTTAAATAACTAAAAAAGAATTGTAACTTGATAGATTTTGCATTATAGTATTTTTCGTGGATTTCGGACTGATATTTTCACGGGTTTCGCAAATTAACACCTACTTAATCAAATTTGGTGTGGCTAGGGGCTGCAAGCACACATAATTGCTAAACTGTGATTTCAAGAAAACAATTTCTGTATGGAGGGAGTTGATTTGCACCTGAAAGGTAAATTACGCTTTCGTTGAAACCAGCGGCACACTGAAGTGTGCATTCTATCAGGAATGAAGCGGCTGCTTTCCTGATGAACATTATCAAGGAATGTGCGAGTTTGATTTTATCGATCATTATTAATTAGCGCTAGCTGAAAAACCACAGACGGTATGATGTTTTCGTAGCAAACTTTGTGCACGTAGATCGACAACCACTGTGACGCCACAGCACATAAAGAACTCAATTAAATTGCACCCGACCTATCCGTGGATATTCACTATTTGTAGAAATGAGCCCAAGATACTGTCGAGGTCAGGGGCGCAACGAGGTTAGATGGCGCCCGGGGCAAGAAGCAAGTTTGGCGCCCCCATGTTCGAATCTGAGTTCTTTTGGGAGCAAATATACTGTATTGAAGAAAGTGTTTGTGGCATTGTTGGGACTTTTCGGCGCCCCATAGTGGCTCGGCTCCCGGGGAATTGCGCCCCCCGTGGTTACTCTCCTGATCGAGGTATTATTGAACCAGCAGACGCACGTGGCGTGTGGAAAAAAATCGATTTACAACAGAAACTGCGTGGTCATGCTTGAAATTTTCTGTACAATAAGACCACGGTGCGTTGATACCTAAAAGCAAACGAGAGTTTGTGAACGATATCTTGTTGCAAATTCTGCGGACAAAAAAGGAAAACTGTGTATCTCTCCAAAAAAAAAAAAATTCAACCCGCAACTAATTTCGGTGACAACATGAAATTTATTCCACAATTTTTCGCACAACTTTCAGACGCATTTCATTTGCTTTTCACAATCACCATCATTCTTGAATTCCACAAAGTCCGTGATAACAACTTATTAAACCAGGTACTTCAAAGAAAAGTCACATTTCTGCAAGGAGATAGATTCGCGCATTACTACCACGCGGTTGGAGATTACGGAGTCATTTGTGATTCAAAAACCACTCCAAGCACTGTACACTAATGGTAAAACTGACGTTAACGACAAATCTGCGAAATCACGTTTCCTGGGAACCGTACTTTTGGAGCATATCCTTTAAAGTGTAAATGCAGGAAGAATTTTTAAAAGTGGACAAAGTTATGGCAGCAGGTAGATCAGGATTCTCGTTTAAAGTCACTTCTTCCAAGAAATTCTGTTCGTCTAGTAAATTGTTTGGCAATGCCTCAAGCTTGTTACCACTGAAATACAGGTTGGTTAAAAATCTGTTCATCCTTAGCAAACCTCGCGGCAACGTCACTAGCCTGTTTCCTTCCAAGTTTATTAAGTGCAGGTTGGGAGAATGGGAGAAAGTTTGTGCATCTAAGGATTCCAGATGGTTGTGATCCAGCCAGACCTCCAACAAAGCAGTGTTCTTGCGGAAGAGGTTGTCAGGCACGACTTGCAAGCGGTTGTGACTGAACCGGACCCGTTCCAGCCTTTTCATCATGCGCAGCGACTTGGCTGCAATACTTTCGATCTTGTTGCTGCGCAAGTCCAAGTCGCGAAGACGCAGCAACTTTGCGAAGTGTTTGTACTTGATCGACGTCAGGCTGTTGTTCGCCAGCGAAAGCGCCAGAAGACCTNTGTTGCGTTGAAACGCGTATTTGCGGAGCGACGTAATGTTGTTGTTGCGCAGCGAAAGGAACCGGAGACGACGGCCGTTTCGGAAGGTGACCAATTCAACTTTCTGAGGGTGAAAACCGAATATAGTCACTAGCATGCATATAACAAAAAATCGCCAATTGTTTTTACCGATAGCATTGCTTGCGTTAATCGCTGGTTTGCAAAGTTTTTTTTCACCACTGATTAAACACCTCTTTTCCTAAAATTTTGGGGCTGCGCTGCGAGCTCTATTTAACAGTTTAAAGCGCAACCAACCAAGAAGGTAGACGACCTCGTCTCAAGAAAGCACTGCGGGCGCTGTCTTCAAAAAATGTTTGTATTCATCAACCTTTGGTCGCCATGCACTACTGAACGAAAGTACTCTTTCCGGGGTGGTGGTGCAAAAATAAGCTCTTTTATTCGAAGAAATCTGTGGAAGGCAGGCAAACTGTGGTGTTAAACTTGATCTTGTGTTTCAAGTGCTTTTGCCACCTTAATGACTGACACATTTTCTACGAAAAATATAATATCTTTGCACATTGCTAACAGATTTGGCCCAATCTTACGTAAATCCCGTTGTTTAAATAACCAAAACAAAATATGCCTTCTTACCGACTATTTGGACCCTAAATAAACCAACTATTGGACCCTTTGGCTTGATCTTGCAAAGAGGGACTGCATGAATTCCCATGCAGGTAGTGGCATTAACCTCTTGTGAGATTCATATCAACAATGCAGGCATCGTATGCTCCGTCCGAAGACATATACGGAACGTAAGAAGAAAGCCATCCCGACGCTCAGGTGGTTCGCTGGCTATTGTAAGGCACGATTCGCAAACATTGCAAAGTCCCAGCGATGGCCTGAATTTTTTCAACAAGTCGGACCAATGTTCGTCTTATGGAGTCTTAGCACCCAAGAAATCTAGCGCTTAGTCACAAAATGCGATTAACGTTCAGTGCAAAGCATTGAAGCTTTTACGAAAGACGAGCCTTGTGGGTGTCGCGAATTAATGACCGTATGTTGCAAAACTGTGAACAGAGTTGTACCTAAAATTTAGTTCAATTTATTTTGCCTGCAAGCTGTTAAATTTGCGAACCGCAGCGAATTGCTGTCACGAAAAGTCTTCAATAATTCATTTGATGTAGGACGCAAGTACAGCGTGAAATTTCGGAGCTTTACCTGTCAATTTTAGGGCAGTGTCGGTTTGAGTGGAGAAGGTGTAACTAATACTCATCAAATTTTAGTCTGCTGCCTCCCTTCCTAAAGAGCCAAGCGGGGTTTGATACAAAAATTAGACTGCTTTACAAAGAAAAGAAAAACTTTCTTCTCATAAACGTCTATACTGGTTTCAAAAGATTAAAAATGTTTTGCTCCAATATATAAACAAGTTTTATTTCACTTTCAAGCGGTTTATTTTTTATCTGCACTACAACTGTTTCCAAATAACTTCAATGCAAAAGGCAATTTCTGCACGAGCATATCTTAAAATGACTGCTACCCTCTACTACAGCTTTGTTCATGACACCCGAGATCATGAGTTTTGAGAAAGGTTCGTGACGGTGTTGCTGCAGGAATTGATTTGCTGCGATGGGCGATCCGGAAAAACTAATGATGTTCTTCTCAGCAAGAACTAACGTCGTTGATTTGAAACATGCAAAGAATTGAAAAACAAAACTTCGGCTTGCCACTGTGCCCTGAGCTAAACTCTATAAGTGGCCTGCATTCAATTCGATCATGGCACGGTCTTGACTGACACGGACACCATTGAAAAGCGCAGTTAGTTTTAACCTGTAGGCCACTGCAGTCCATGACGAGAAGTCGAAGCGAAATAAGATGTCGGAGCAATTCTTCAACTTCCACGCTAGTTACGTCATTCCGAACCAAGATGAGCTTCTTCGTCGATCCGGGGATAGGGACGGATGCGGACAGGTTAAGAGCTGCGCAGATTAAAATAAAAACTTAAGCAATTTTCTTTCTTTAGGAGATCATTTTCGAGGTCCAAGAAATGACACTTTTAATGAGTTCACCGGAGGTGCATTTTAAACGGCTTGATTAAAAAATGCGTTTTTTATGTATTTCAGAGAATGTTTGAATGAAAAACGTTGGAAAGTAAACAACGAAATCGTTCACTTAGGCACTTAAAATGACTTCAAATAATTCTTCGTGATTTAATGCCAGGCCAATGCCGGATTTTCCTCTATCGATTGAAGGCCGCAGCCATCAGCACTGTGAAGATAGATTAGACTCAATAGTGAAAGCGAATGCCCAGGATAGTAGATTACCTCACTTCAGGAAGGAGGCGTCAGATTCATATAATGGACGTAAAAGCGCTGAAAGAGGGAACTCCAAAGCCCTAAAGTTAAAAGGGGATCGATGTAGGGCGCAAGGCTTTCCAGATATTCCCTTTGCTCAACGTTTTCTTCAATCGAATTGCGGCTATCTTAAACGTCAAACTTACCTAACCTACTGTAGACTGCCTTTTCGGTTATGCATCACTGGTCATTCTGCGTAAAAATGCACGCAGGCAGAAGACCCCTCCAGTGGCAAAGGCAGGATTATACTGTCAGCGCGAAAAGCAAGTTTGCTCACAAGCTCTCACCGGATGAAAATCCCGCTGGTGTCTCTCGCTTGAAAAAGGCTTTCGTCCCGTTGCCCGGCCTCCTTCGGTGGCACGACGCTTTCTTCTGGTCGCCGAGCCACTCGCAAGCACCGGACGAAATTTCCAAAGGCTCGTTGCAGAATTTCCTGCGCGTTATGATGCAGCAATTTTGAAAACCTGTCGATTGCTTTCATTTCTCCGCGTTTTTTTGCCAATTCAAGCACACGCGTTATGCGTTAATTACACCACGACAGGAGCACTGCGCTGTCCTCACCAAAGAACTGGCTTGCGCGACCGAGGACACCTTGGGAGCGCTGCACGCAAGCACTTAAACGCGAATGGTCAGCATAAAAATGTTTCGGCGTATTTGGCTCAGGCAGCCCGGCGCACATCTGTCAGGCGAGAAATCAAGACGAACTAACCTTTCGTCCATCCACCCCAGGGCGCACAGGCAAAGAGTGTTGCTGCATGTCGCATTGACAGCTGAAGGAAAGCAGTCGTACTTGGCATGAAGCTCGCCTGCCGCACAACTTGCATTGGTATCTTTCAGCCATTCCCTGATGAAGTGGAGCAGGGAACGCGTTACACGGACCCCCGACACCATCGGCACCTCTTCCGGTTCGCGACGGACCTCCCCCACTCCACTGGTTTCCTTTTCGGGACCTGGTGTGCGTACAGTGTGCGTGGCGATTGCCAGAACTCGTGCTTTCGCTGACGTCCTGATGTTCTCGGAAAGAGACAGAACAGGACTTCCGGGGAGTAAGGCGGTGCTCGCGCCAGGATTCGTTGCAAAGACGCATATTTTAAACTTCTGCACCTCAGTGATGACCCCCGCGGTTCCTTGGACAGCTCGAGAGGTGCAATTATCGGTCCCTTTGCACGTTTCCAGTTTTGCGTGACTAACAACCGTTGTGGAAAAATTCTTCAGGTCGGATTTAGATTTGGGACCGAGATGCAAAGCGTCGCCGCGTCTCAAACCCAGCTCTTTGATCTGGCGATGCTTGAGCTGCAGTGCTGCGAAATCGTAGCGGCAATCGCCGCACTCGATGTACTCCCTCGCGACCAGCGCTGTTCTGCTGTTCAGCCCAATTCGAATATTGCGATCTGCAAAGCAGCTGAAGTTGGAAAACTCGAAAAATTTCGTTGGGTGAATAGAAGAGCAAATACAACCGTAATTCCGCCTGACGCCTTGAACAAATTTTTGAAAGGCAATCATTGCTTTTTGTCACAATATTTTTCCTCTTTACTTGAAATGTCAATTTAGTAGTGATGTATAATAGTAATAGGGCTGGCTGTATTGTAGACCCATAAAGGCCTTTCGCCAATGCTTTGTGTTTCAAATATGTAGTTCACACCAATTTGCAGAGTTCCTAAAGCCTCAATTGCATCTCATTTTTATTTTCATTAGCATTCAATTAACCTTTATGCCCTTTGGCTTATTTGCTATTTTTATTGCGTTTCTGTTACTTGGTGGTTTGGGACACAAAATTGCTTGATTAAATCTACATAGCTTAAAGCAAATAGTGATGGCCATGATGGCCGCCATATCACACTGACTGAGCCTCGGTCTGTCGACACAACTCGATCACAAATATTTGTTTTATTTTGGTGTTTGCCCAGACTCGGAAAAGCGTCGTACACACCCCATCACCGCTTCTAAATCCCCCTATACTATTACACTCAGTCAATACTCAGTTTATGGCTTTTGGCCTCAGTGAAGTTGTTTACTTTATTAACACAGCCGGCGAAGAAGGTGGGGTGTTCAGGAGTAAACGCGATTTGAGTAACTTGACATCGAAAACTTATTACATGCCGAGTCGTTACCAGTCAGTGGGTCAAGTGGGTCCAAAAAATTAATGGACCAAAAAACATAAATATTGTCCATGAAATTGCTTGATTTTTATACATTTGTTTTTATTTAAAAAGCATGGTCTAGCAAAAGGGTGGGCAAGTAGTGGCCCGCGGGCCACATGTTGTCCGCCACAGAGTTGTCAGTGGCCCGCGGAAGCATTCATAAAAAATCTTCAAATCTGAAATTTCCTCCAACTTGTCACTGGAAATGTTAGTGCTGAAGCTAATTGAACCGAGACATGCTTCTATTTCTGTTAGAAAGTATGGACCTCCGCTAAACGCGGCATCTTCAAAGTGGCCCCCGAGCCAAATTAATTGTCCACCACGGCCTAGTGATTGCGCGGGCGTCTGATCCTCTTCATGTTGATGTCGCCGTGGAAATGAATTTGGTTGGGTTGTTACTGACAAATATATTTTGCTACTTTGATATGTTTTCTTGATGCAGCCTTCTTTTCCTGCAAACTCGTGATCGACGACAACAGGTTGAAACACAAGCTCTGGAAACTCCAACTCTTTGCGCTGCAGTTTTAAGACATGCGGCCCATCAGTGTATTAGTTATAAACGTCACTGAAGTGTGAAGAAATTTAAAACCTCTCTGTGATCTCCAGCGCTATTTGTGCGGCACAAACGGGGAGGATTTTGAGAGCCTATAAAGCTTCAAAATCGTGAAATGCATGCTGCTGCGTTTTTGGGTTCCTTCTGCCCAGTTTCCAGAGATTAGTATAAAAATCAAACTATCTAAAATATAAAAAAGCCGAAGTCACAGACCATTTGGACAAAGGCAGCTTAAAAAAATATTACGCAAAGAATAATTATTGCCGACAGTTAAGAAAACGTAATATGTTCAGTCTAACTTCGATATCCAAGTTTCTATGTAAAATGAAACAAAGCCTGAAACAGAGTGAAACCAAGAAGCATTGCATGGTCGCATGAAAAAGTTGGAAATATCAATGGTTTTAATGAAATCATATTGAACCTTTCGAAGCGTTGTTTTTGGAAAGGTTCCACATCAATTAAATTTAAACAAAGCCATTGTCCACTGATTTGCGGAATGCAGTTTGATAAATATTTTACAAAAATCGACCCTTTGTTCCATTTGTAACTAACATTTTCTGGAAAGTAAAAGCATTTTTAAGGGTAGGTTTTCTCCATTTCACTTACATGTAAAGTTATTTGCTCAAGTATTGTTCGTAGGTGTCGAATAGCTTCGGTGCCGTATAATTGTCACTGCATGTTTGCCAGGGTGTAAACCTTGTTCAAGCTCTTGGCAAACGAACAACAATAAACTTTTCGACTGTTTGGATACTTATTTAAATTGATCCACATTCGCTTACCTCCCAAGCAGAATTGAACGTAATAGTAATCATAACCATTATCAAATTATTTTGGCAAAAAAATTCCGATGACATTATTGACTTTTACAAAACAGTGTAGTTTGACGGCGGGTTTGTCGGCGTCACTGGTGGTTTTAGGACCAAGTTGCATGAAGTGCGTTTTAAAGTCATTTGACATTTTTGAGAAACATTTCTACTACAGGCATATCCGACCTTGGCAATGACATGTCATATAGTCCTGGATCTAAGATAATCGTTTAATAAACCTGGTGGTGTAAATCAGCACCTTGTTGCAGCAATACATTGTTGCTTTTGCAAACGCATACATGATCGCTGCATCTTTAAAGTATATTTTATAATCGATAAATACAGTTCAGGAACGTCCATCAACCTGCCGATGAACTTGGCTTACTTATTTTCACCCATTGAAATCAAAGGAAAAAGCAATATTTTTACATATGTATTGTGAGGTTGAGAGCATGCTAACATTACCTTTGTACCGAATCACAGCAGAATAAGCTCGAAAACCTTTGTCAACACTGTGCAAGCGTGTCTTTTTCCTTCCAAAGCACGTGTTTTGATCCTGACTGACTTCGGAGGTATTCCCGCGTTTGTTAGTCGTCGAACAAGACACGCTGAATTGAACTATGCACCTTGCTGCAGTTACAACAGCGTACGATAAGCGCCGCCCCGTTGGGATGGCGGCCAGGAAACCAGTGCACTCGATCTCTGCTGTTGTTATTCGAAGGAGACTGTCGGAAACAGCGTTCAGTGCTGCATTAACAGAGTCGCTTTGTATTTTACTGCGCTGCTCGGGAAGTTCATGCAAATGATATTGATTTGCGCCCTGAGCGTCAGATTGATTTTTACCGATCAACAGGCACGGCACGACAGAGCTTCGTTTGCATGAATTGCATCGGCGTGCGATCTGCTGGCAGTAGTGCTTGTAACACAAGCCAAGGTCGCGGCAAACAAACTTCCCGGGATCGTGGCGATAGTGAGCACGCCGCAGACACTCTTGGACGCCCAAGTCTGGCTTGATGATTCCTTGGCAGAGATATGATGCTTGGCTGCAGCAAAAAATAATCAGAAATGCTTTGAGGGAACCTTGCAATGTCATGATCGCAAATTCCACTTCAAGACTGTTCACATCTGTCCAAGCAAAATGCCAGCTAAACAGCGAATTTCTTTTATTTTTCACCCATTTTTTCTGGCGTAGCAGGAAGCCTTTGTTGCGATGAACTTGGCGAAAATTATCAGAACGCTTGTCAGCCTTCTCTCGGATGCATCTTTGGCAAAACCTTTTTACTTTGTTTGTTCAGCACACCTCTGTTACGTTTACTCCAAAGAAAGCGAATACCAAATATATAACCTACTTCAAATCGTTCCCACTTAGCAAAAAAACACGTTGTGAAACACAAAATTGAACGTGAAATAGGTGATAAACGGTTTGTCAAGCAAACTCGTCGCTTCATTTGTTAGCTCCTGCGTTTTTTAGCGTCAGTGAGCTTCATTTCAAAGACCTTATTTTTAAAGCTAAAAACAGTTTGAAAATGCCTAGTCCTTATATTGGATCAAAAATAACTTTTCCCTCTTCCTACACACGTCTTCTTTAGCCTGTACATTGCGAAGCTACTGCCCGTTCGCTAGCATGACTGTCCAGCGCATGTGTCACGTAGCCTGTCAGAGACAGTAGCTATGTCCGAGTCTCGTCGCTTTGGCAGCGTTGTAAGGCTTGTCCAAAATGTTCCACAAGTTTAATGCCGCAAAAATTCTTGCTGACTGTGCTTTTGAACCTTCGCGTGTGCTAGGTTGGTACCATCATGCTTTCTGGATTCTTATAGATATTTTGTAAGAGTAAAACAACTGTTTGATTTCTCGACTGTCCATTCATGTTGCGGAAATAACGTCCACTCCTTACAAGAAAAGTAAACACAGGCGAAGAATGTGGCAGGCATGTTTAATCAAACCTTGATTAATACCAATGGTGGGCAAACGCCGGTCGCGAGCCGCATGCGGCTCGCCGACATGCTTTGTGTGGCTCTCCTATCTGAATAGCAATATCTCAAATAATAGCGACTTGTCGCATCATATTTAATTCATGTGGTTAGTTGCCAAGGAGTCAACGCGATTTGATGCAGGTCATTTTATGTGAAACTTGATGAACTGTATTTGACACTACAAACTGATTTTGCGGCTCGCTGATATTTTTCAGTTGCTGCCAATGACCCTTCAGTTGCACAAGTTTGCCCACCTCTGATTTATACTCTTTTGTCACTTGTGAAACTGATGATAACAGACGCCTTGGTGAGCTGTTCGAGTTGGTGAAGATACTTAAACCAAAAGTTTATGAACACGAAAGTTCAACCATTTCTTCAGTCTGAGAGGGTGTGGCTTTGGAAAACGTTCTTAGCACCAATTTCAAGCCGGCAATAACCTCAGTTTTCTGCATCGAGCTACTGCCTTATAGTGACACGTTTACGGGAAAGCATTCTTTTTTCAGAGATCTCAAGATTGCGTTATTGAGTTTGCGTTCCTTCACAAAATCATGAACTTTCAAACGAAACGACAGCTCATTTATTTATTTCGGCATCTTACGATCTAACGTCTGCGAACGACATCAACAACCTGATTTTCTGTTTCAGTTCAAGGAGACAGCGGAACCAGTTGAACCATGTTTCAATGGCACGCTAGTAAGAGCCGACCAACCAAACAAAGATGTATGTATGTAAGGCGATGTGTTGAAATTGTTACGAAAATTTTTTTTCCTTTTTCTCTTCAGTTCTACGTCGAAATAGAAAGCTCTACAGCTCAGGTTTCAGAGATGAGTCGTTTATGGTTACTTCAAAATAATTTCTACATTTTTTCTGATTGTTGCGTACGCAATAGAGCATTGGTCCCCAAACTGTGCGTTGCGACGCCCTGATGCGTCGTTTTAATTTTCCGGGGCGTCGCATAAATTGAAGGTAAACTCAGTACAGTAATAGTAAACTTCAGTGCAGTTATATAATTTTACCAAATAACATTGTTCAAGTGCGATCATGCTAACTGTAGATAGTAGATAGCCTATTTACTATCTCAGGACTACGTAACTGCAGTTATTTTTTCGTAAAAAATATTTACTAATAAACACATTGCACAATTTTAGTTTGCGTCAGACAAACTAAGGCTGGAGTAGGTCAGTTATAAAATTAATCAACTTGCTGATTGCTTAGCTTAGAAATAATTTTTATTTACATTGGCTTACTTGTGATATCTTTGCTAAAGTGAATAAGCTCAATATTTCTATACAAGGGCCGGATAAAAATATACTTATCAATAATTTTGATGTTTACTTAAAATTAGGTCTCTCCAGCACAAGGTGGGGCAAATTTTTTACGCAAGGACAAACACATATAGAGATATTTTTTACTGATTGATGAATTTGCGACTTAAGCTTGCTGGCTTACGTTCTAAGAGCTTTTCTTATTATCCCGTATATGCAAAGTGTCTGTCAATCTTTCTTCAGCTTCATAACTGCGTCTGAACGCTATGGTCTGTCACACGTCGAGCCCAAAGAAATTTTTCAGAATGACATAATCCTAAACACGTGCCTTTCCAATCTGGCCTTCTTGTATTGCGACACATCGCCGTGGCTCCTACCTTTTTCCAAGACAGCATTTGTCTGGCACGTGCTGCCAGTCTCATGGGTATAGGCGGGTCATGCAGGGTTGTCTCTGTGGCAACGTGCGCTTTTAGTCTTCAGCCTGTTGTCAGACAGTCGAAATGCATGGTCACGGTGATTGCAGCGAAGTGGATCCCATCCTCACGGTAACATACAATGACGATAAAGCTGTGAAATCGTTCCATCTGCTGCTTGTCACTCGGGTTTGCTTTTTCGGACAGAGAGTCCTTCGTCGGTTGAGCAGTATGGCGCCGTACGGTATCGCATCGCTGGAGGACGCTCTTCACACGGCCCTCGATTACCTAGCAATGGTAAGTTGCGAAAAAATCACCGCGGTCTGCATGCTCGGCCGCCGCCTTAAGCTGAGTTTCTTGTCTGTAATTCTTGACATTTTAGGCTGTTAGAGCCGAAAGTCCTGGCACCGAGATTTTAGCTTCGAAACGCTTCTGAAACGGAGTTCATTGGAACAACAAGACAGATGTGTATTTACCGCAATAGTATCTAGTTTCAAACTGGTTGCGTTATTTCGAAACAGCTGTTACTACATGTTTCACACAGACCGACAATACAGAATACGATGCAAGTTTAGTACAGCTGCTGCCTTCCAGGTAAAAAGATAATGCCGGAACATACTGGAAACGATGATTTCAAATTCAAATGATAGCTAAAGATCTAAGGAAACGTAGGTGCTGCTCGAAATCACATACTTTTTGTCTTGCATCAGCTGTGCTCCACTTTTGAGCAAAATAAAGAATCATTATTTTCTAGCTCTACTTGGTGCATCGGATTAATGATTACCTACCCTCTTGATTCAAACCGCCAGTACTTCCGCACAGCTTATCAATATGTTGGAACACAGAAAAACTTCAACTTTTTATCAAAACCTGATAAATAGATTCGGTTTTTATGCCACATCTATAAAATGCGCCAAGTGGGTTGTAGCTTAAACTGTTCCTACCAACTTCAAAACACTGTATTGGAATTAGAATATGGCTTGGTTCGTGAAAAACATAAGCAGCAAACAACAAGTCTGCCACGACGGAGTTCTTGGTTTTGCTCATGGGTCGTTTTGGGGATAAACCTAGTGTGGTGAAAGTTCGCGCCATTTTCTTCAGTTTTCAACAACTTAACACAGCATGAATTGCCCTTTCCTGCATAAAAATATTAACGTATTGGGTAGTATTTAGCAACGTTTTTAAAACTGCGGCACAGTGCAAAGATCTAAACATTTTCGGCAATATTTTGCGCAATTAATATAGTAAATATGCTTAAAATATTGGCGGTATACATGGAGAACTCTCGCGGCGCCGCGGTGTGTTGGTTGAGAAACGTTGCTACAGGGAATGTGTTGAAGGGTCAGTAGATTTTCTTGTTGCTTTAACAATCCAAATGTAATCATTTGTCAGTTTCAATCGAGCAACATTAGGAAAGATTGCAACTGGGCGATTATGCTGGTTGTCGACGGATTGCAGGAAAGCTATCAAAGGATTTTTGATGATTTCCAATGGAAAACAAATACAACGGTACGTTTTTGTGACATTATTATTTTGCTACTTTCTTGCAAGGGTGTTGACAAATTATACAGTGCCTGTGCATTGCAATTTTCTTAGTATGCTTTTTTGTCGATTTTGTGAAAGCTAAAGTGGAAGGTGACAGCATGATCAGACTGGATTAGTTCCAAATTACTTCGGGATGAATCATAGCGTTTTCCTATAAATATAGACCGCTATTGTTTTAAACAAATGGACTGCTGGTCGTATATTGCGGAATGCTGGATGCTTCACGTGTTGTGCCCTATTTCACCGAGAGTAAACCCTAACTGTAAATTAATTCTAGGAACTTAACTTCGTAGAATAAGCTAATTACAGGTATGCCTACTTTGTAACATCAACAAAAGAGAAGAAATGGAGTTTGAGGCTTGAAAAATCATGATGATGTTCCATAAAAAAGCGACATAACTTTATCTTCAACAAGCACGTTTTTTAAACGAAATATGTTCGCGTTTTTCAGCAAACGTACGAGAAAAAACAATCAATTAATATCGGAATTCACCTTCAAGCGTCACTTGTAGCAAAAACGAAAAACATTTCTGTTTTCATTCCTCGGATTTGCTGTAATCTCTCAGCAAAACTTTAACTTTTGTTTGCTGCTGTTGAGTTTTTTGAAAATGTTTGCACAGTCCAGTACCACACAGCACCTGATGGTCATACGTCGCAGCTGCTTCGGTTGCAGACAGTGTGCACCTATCTGCGGGAGGTCCATCTTCTACATGCCTATGTCATGAAGCACGAGATTCTTTATCGGGTTCCTCATCGCTTTTAAGTCAGCGCTACTCCACAGTACTAAGTGCAAAAGCAGACGCAGCTATTGGTCCATGTAAAAGTATCGGTGCACGGGATTTCCCTCGGGTTCGCGATCAACTTACCGTTTTACTTCCGCATGCAACAGTGTCGGTGTCAAAATCGTGGCTATAGTCGTAGCTTTGTAAATTTTCTCAGTTTTTCGTTGTGAATGGATGATCGCGTTGCAAAAATCATAAGACGAAGTTTTCCTGAAACTGGTATGCACCTACGTATAAAACTGGTATGCACCTACGATAAAACTGGTATGCACCTACGTATAAAACTGGTATGCACCTACTACTCGTACTCTACGCTCCCAGTCACGTGATAAAATTATAGGTTAGTTAAGGCGAAAGTATAAATATTGTTCTAAAAAGTCTTTCCAGCACGTCATGACGAACGCGGCGTGCGCGACCGCCATAAACAACCTCCTCATGGCTGCACCTAAAACATTCAGCGCTTACGACGTGTCTTATCACTTTACGACAGTGTACCCATCAGTTACCGATTGAGTCACTTGTGGTGAACAAAAGTGTCTACTGTGTAATATTTAGACAAATACTGGTATGGATGAGATGTTGATGTTCAACGTTGGTTGTCCCATTTGAAACGGTGAAGACATATATTGAAAAAGTCCCTTGAAAGCACGTTTAAAGGCCTTTGTTTAATTGATCTGTTTGCACTAATTAATAGCACATTTCGTGTTGATTGCATAGCGACAGGCAATGAGAGTGTCCAGAGCAAAGTGAACCAGTGGCATTAAAACGCTGCAGCACAATAGACACTAGTGTGATTTTTCATTATGAACGCTTTTTGAAAATTGAGTAAAAGCTTTTGATTTTTGCTATCATCTGACAAAGTTTGGAGATTTTGTTTCCGAAAATTTTTTATTGCATTCCAACGTTTTGCTGCTGGTTTTCATCGCGCAGCTTTATCTAATACTTTCCTGTCAACTGTAGTGTATTTTGACCTCACAGCTCCTCAAACTCAATTGGCTTGTGTGACCTCGCAGATTTTTAAGCGAAATTACCAAAAATGCTTGAATATTCGCGTGATACCACGAATATTCACATGATACCACGTAAACCTTTCACGTGAGGGTTAATGATATAGCCAAAGATGAAAGCCCTTGCGGTCGAAAAGGTCACCAAAAGTGTGTGAAGGCCAAGACTGAAGTCGCCCAAACATTTACGAAGACAAAAGCAAGATCCGCTGGGTATTTTAGCACAAAGCCAAGCCTGCTATTCCAGCCAGTCGGATTGGCATGAAAGGTCTCAAAAACAAAAATACCAAAAGTTGGCCTCAAGAACATCAACACTGGTGAACGGGAATGCTGGCCCTGCGATAGTGGCCTAAACGCGCTAGTGGTTGTGTGGTTGTTATGTTGGCCTTTGGTGAATGGCGACTTGGGGCCATGACCTGCGTCCGTTCGACCCAGGATGAATATATTCTTAAAACGATGTAAAATATTTCAAAATTTT
>JGI24021J15306_10002159_pt1 | contig 20776 bp, 19 predicted proteins | sample Ectturendosymbi1_FD_15306 | JGI IMG/M metagenome (IMG submission 15306)
TAAACAAGGTGAAGTTTTATATTTAATCTGGTGATGTGTTCATATTAGCTTTGCTGGTACGCATGTGCAGATAATGAGTAGACGTCAGCTTTTAACCGCAACAGTCGCTTTGTGCGTATTTGCAGTATTTTCATATTCTTGTGACGTGCCAGCAACGCAATCCAAATATTTCTCTTTCAATTTACTTTTCGAACTAAGTGAGAATTGTTAAGCCCGCAGTTTCTCGGCTGGGACCCACGAGCAGCCGGGTAAAACAATAGTACGTAAATATGTTAAAACGAAATTTACATTTTTTATTTAGGGGAAGGGGCCACGGGTGGCGAAGGCCTCGGTTGGTGGGCCGCGAACCACGAAGGCTGAGAACTGCTGGTTTAACTGGGTAATGATGTTCCGTCATAATTACGTTCATTCGTGATGCAGGTCCTTTTGGTAAATCCTTTGAAGAAGAAATACGCAAAGTTTTATCGCCGCAACAACACGCTTGTGATTTGGGAAGCACAATGCTAGCCATGACGTTTCAGTTGCATGAAATCTCCCGAAAAAAAGTCACTTCACAGATTCTCGACAAAATACGCATGAGCTGTCATGTTCCAGCATATCTGTACATTGGTAGGTTTTTTTTATTAATGGAGAGCTATCCCTCTGCTTATTTCCGTATATCATGTGATGCCATACATAAAATGCTAGTAGCGGTATCAATCATGGCCTACTTAAGATACCTTAAGCAGGCCGTGTGTCAAATACAAACAATATCGTTTTATTTTTTTTGTAACTGCACGTTAATCCACTAATGCATTTCTTGCAGATTTGTTGAAAGCTATCGCAAAGCGTTACCCACACATGCTCCTGGATTCTGTCAATCAGGTATTATCATTGTGAAGATACACAGAATAAGCACAAGTCTTTTCGGTGTTTCAAGCTTCTTTCCGATTTGTGTGCCTCTACCGCAGTTTCGCCATCTCTCTTTGTTGTCAAGGGTTAGTTTTTAATACCTCTTTCGATATTAATTTTGTTTTGGCCCCATTCAGCAAGCATCTGTATATCGGTTGCAGCGGTTAACTGTTTGCCTTTATGTTTAGCTCAGAGCAATGTTGGACGACATACCCACGATGCACGAATTCAACGTTAAGAGGCTGTTGTCAGCGCTCCTGCCGATTATTCGAATATCCGCTTCACTGCGAGACAGCCTGGTTTTGGTTTTAAGAAAAGCGCTTTCTTCGAGGTGTGTAGCAAGAAAATCTTTGTTTTACCTCCATGTGTTTCGTAATATTTTTCCAGTCATGCTCCGTGGTCGTTGTAACCAACAATGCCAGTCCGAAAAACAAAGCTCTCGGGTAATTCCATCACAACCAACGTTCTTCTTAACCAATGAAATTATGAAACAAAAAGTGATAGGGTTTTCGTGCTCTGTGCTCCTGAAGACTGCAGCAACTAGGAACAGCGTTTCCTCAGCTCCGACCTGGAAATGTTTGCTGAGTTGCAAAATTCAGTGGAAACAGTGTACTGCACCCACGCTCGCTTAGCATTTGAGGAAAAACAGTTCGACCAGTTACTGTTCCTCCCTTGTAACATTCCAAAAGTTGATCCAAACGTGAAAGCCAAGCAAGACATTAAGCAAACCTAAGATCTAAATCAGCTATGTCGAAGTTTTGTGCGGTCCAGTTTAGGTTTTCGCTGTAGTAAAAGTATTGTATATACTGACAACCTGTCCTTATTTTGATAATCTTGAGCTTGACGTTTTTGATCCAGGTTACCTTCAGCGCCACTATATCACATCTGTTACCATTGCAGTTAGGTTTCCAACGCTTTCAGTGCTAAATATAGTTTACTGAGATCAAAGTAAGCCATTCAGTGTGCGGCCCTCATTAATACGTTATTCAATGTGCGGCCCTGGTCAAGATAGTAACATAACTTTTGGCTCAGTAAGTCATTTGGGTTGGACATAGCTAATCTAATCTATATAAATGAATCCAGAAGTGAAAGAGCCGAAAATCCGACCGATCGGTGAATTGTGTTCCACACAATTGTTGGTACTTGATGCCGAACTGATCACATAAGAAAAATGATGCANTGGAGACAAATGGCTACCATCTTTTATTATAATCAGTTAATNATCAAGACTTAAACATTCATGTGGTATTTCAATCTNCNTTTGTCTTNACCGTCTAAGCAAGACAAATCTCGAACCTCGTTTGGAAACCGCCGTTAAAGCTACAAACAAATCAAGCTTGAGGTCCTTTTGAAATACTCTCACAACCTGGTTATATTAATCTCTGTTGTTACTGTAGCGCAGGTGCGTTTAAAGATATTCAAAAGTACGTGTTAATTTTTGCGGGTAAAATAATGTAACCGCAACCAAGCAATTGCATTTGGATTGTCTTAACTAAGGATAGTCAACTGCAACCCATCAAGTTTTCATGCGGCCACTCCTTGTAAGCGGCATTTGAGCAACTGGAAGTAGAGAATAACAAATAAAAGAAAAATCAACATATCTACAATTAAGAGAACTGGTTTTGGTTGTTTTGTGTGTTAGGTATTCGTATTCCAAGGGCGTGCAGGGGTCTGGTGATGCCTGGGGCAACTGGTTAATTTAATGCCCCGATACGGAATTCTGGTCTTGTACTGAGGTGGGGATATAATAAATGCAGGCATTTTAAATTCATAAAAACTAGACAAAATATACTTCGAATAATCAAAAATATTTCAAAGAGTAATTTTTGTTTTTGATGTGTTAGTGTTAAGAATTTGTTTTATTTTGTGGGCCTGAGGCATACGTTTATAAGCTAAATTCTTCTAGTAATGGGTATACATTGAGGAACAAGATATTACGTTTATGCATACAGAAAAGTCAGATATCTCCACCAAACAGATAACACTTGTGAGACATGACAGGAGATAGTTGTCTATTTTTTCCATTATAAATAGCGTCTGAAATTGTACAACGATGCAGTGCGATGCATTGCCGTTCTTTCTGTTTTTCTGAATCATAAACAAATTGCTAAGGATATTGTGTACTAAAAACAGATGAAAAAGTAACTCTGTTTATTTAACTAGAACATATGAAAAGTTCAGTTACACACCTACTCTTATTGAGTATCAGAATATATTTGCACTACCTCATTTTTTTACATCGACTGAAAGGAATTCTCTTTCAATGCTGATTAAAGCCATGATCTTTTTTACAACAATTGAAAGTGAAGAACCTAACGTCACGCATGATATAACCCTGTGACGCAACTTGCGTTGCCACTAAAAATGAAACCAAGCAAACAAGGCACCATCGAAACACGAAGTACTCTTTACTCATAAACCCAACTTTGAACAAGCAAGTTGAAAAGATCTCGGTTTTTGTTCACTGTAGTGTAGGCCTAATGTCCACTTCGCTTTATGGCGTTTATAGTGAAATGATAATAAATTTACGATTGATGAAAACAATGCATTTAACACTTTTCAACAATATGTCGCTGCCATACTCGCGCCAACCTTGCGAACTTATCACGCCTCCTAGTCTAAGAACCGCCAACCTGCCAAGGGGTATAAGAAATGGAGCGTAACTGCCTTAAGATAATAATGATTGCTGTGCTTCTCCCTCTCGGGCACTTAACATACATTTGCAATAAAGAGTAATTTTTTTTTATTTCACTCGCAGGATGCTGTTTTTACACACAATGCAACTACTACTGTTGCTTAAAATCTTAGTTACTTGGTTAAAAGATGTATGTGTGCCAAACATGCCACTGGCTGCATAAGTTTGCATCAGGCAAGCCGCATAGAACCTTGCCAATTCCATCGTTTCAGTCTGTGTTTGTCTTGATTTCTTTCAAGAGTTAAACCTGAAGCTTCATGTACTACATTTTTTCAGACAAAAAGGTTCAAGGATTTCTTCAGTGTTTGGTTTTCTACTTATTTTGAGGGAGTTCCGCTTAAACGAGCCTACGTCTCTCAGTCAATTATCCAGTCAGTCCTCGCAATCTATATTTTCAACCGCAAGTTCAGTGAGTCTGCTAGTTGCTAGATATGATTTCGCTTTTTAGGTACATATATATATATAAATCAATTGACCTACGGTTTAAGTCTACTTACGTTTCGTGCAACAGGTCTGCCTCTGCTGCTGCATTGAGCATTTAGTGTGTGATGAACTGTCGCGGAACTCAAAAGGTCCCAACATCAACAACCCTCATTTGTAGCAATAGTGTAACGTTGCAGTGTGGGAATGTATCACAGAATTGTTGGCGTGAGGTATTGCAACGCAATGAACAATTTGATCGCGACATCTACGCATTAATTCTGTGTGACGTGTATATCGCAAATCGTGTTAAACTTGTTCAGCCCTGCACGGGTGCTATAACTGCCTGCTGTGGATCAACATGCGTGCGCTTTATCTTTAGCAGCAAGTATCAGCGGACTTGCACGAGTTCGCTGGAAGTGCACGTAGTAACGAAATGCTATGCTTGGAAATACTTCAAGTTCTCAAACGCTGTATGCACCAACAAGCGTCTGTCCGATCTCAGTTGTACTGCGGCATGCTCGAAGTTGTTGATGAAAACCCAAGGCTTGGACAGTTTATTTTGAACGGAATGTTGAAACAAATCAGGTGATCAATCAAGTCTTGACACGAGGATTAAAGGGTATAAGTGCATTGTTTTCTGTGTTTCAAGAAGCTGCTCAAGATATAACAAAAAAACTGTGGTTCTCTGTTGTATCCTGTGGTCCTAAATAGAAAGATTGTGTCAAGAACTTGTTTGCTTGTTACCAGTTTAAAAATTTGAGGAAAGGAGCGACACGATCATAGGCAGCGATCAGCTTCGCTGCATGTTGCTTCTCGAACTCACTGTCCGACTTGTCTGCTGGCAGGTGGTCCGACGTCCAGTTCACAGAAATATTGTTACTACGCTGTTGACGAAAATTTTTGAATCGAGTGTAGAAATCGACAAATGCAGCTGCTGATAAAACAACCAAAAAATCCGTTANGACTCGCGTGCATTGCATGAGTTCAAACTACTCATTCGCTATCTGATACGATCTGCATGGATACTGGCGCTTTTTGCACTACTGATATCGCCATGCGTCACCGCTGGTTGACCCTTGGCCACTGGTGCGCGAGTGGAAATTGGAAAACTGTCGGGTCGTGCGAGTCGATTAATTCGTGGTATTGAGGTCGTGTAAGAACAGACTCCCATAGTTTTTCATCTCTTTACGATTGCAGGTTTAAGTGTGAACGGTTGATACAGGAATAACAACAAATTCGCGCTGACGTATTTGGAAAGACTAAAAATATGTCATCGACGCAACTTTTCTGTTTGCTAATCAGATGACGATTTTACTGACTGTTTCCGCATAGCTTTGAAACTATTAGTTGTCTTGTCAGTCTGCTTGTTTTCATCGCTGAACCAAAAGTTGGCATTTTTAGAAGCCCACACTAACTTCTTCAATTGGCGTCAGTTATTCCCTTACAATTCTTACCATTGGGGTAAAAAGTCTAGAGTCAGGTTAATCGCAAAATTTATGTGAGTTTGTCGACGAACATTTCAACGCACTCGTAGCTTAAACTTAATTTCAACCCGACCGTATAAAATGAAACGTGACATATCGCTTCCGTGGTGACGTCCACCATAAATGGTTGGTCTCTTCCCCGAAGTATTTGCAGAAGTAATTGCAAAAAAGTTTTCTAAATGGTTGCAATAACGCCTAAACGACACCAGAAATTCGGCTCGTTCTGGGTTGTAAAGGAGTGGTTGCCTCTCTCTTGCAAATACTTCTTGTAATTAGTTTTGTTAATCTTGTGCTTTATCTGGTTCTGCCCATTTCCTGGAAATGTAGTGTAGCAGGTCTGGCAACGGTGATGCGCGGAGATTGGAGATTATTTTGCTCAATTCCAAACTCTTCATTAATATCTGGTTTGCAGTTTGTATTACGAAGAGAACGAGGACGTCTTACCTCCAGTGAAGCTTCCGCCATGCGTTTCTTCCATCAGCGACTCCTGTTGTCTGCAGGAACCCATTCACGTTTTGTTGGAAGCGACTTTTATGTGTTTGAAAAGGGTATGGTTGCTGTCGATTCGTTTCAATTTTTGCGTGCCTTGTATACCGTGGCGTGGACAAACATTTTCTACGGAGGGCCACATTGAAGATTTTATTGCTATCGAGGGCCGCATGCTCGTATCACATATATTACATCTATAATCGCTTTGAAACCTTAAAAAAGTTTTACATGAGCTACCACAAAAAAAAGGTAACAATAGTCACTTCCGGTTGAGTAAAAATGCGGTTTCGAATGAAACGTGTGGAAAAAAACTTGACAATTCTAATCTAATCGATAAAATTACTTTAACATAGATTCCAAATATGTACTATCTATGTACGTGTGACTGCCCTGCGGGCCGTAGTTTACCCACCTCTGCCGTATGAAAAGTAGCCCAGTTTTCCACTTCAGAAAATAATTTCTTTGCAAATGTCTTCGAAGTTGTTGGTTTGTTGTTGTAGATGGCTTGTCATTTCTTATAAAGTGTGACAAATGTTTCCTACGTAATTCACGACCTGACAGTTGCGCTTGAAAAAAGTTTTTGTAGGACACGAGAACACTGAGATACCCAGATAAATGTACGCGGTCGAGAAAATCGGAATGCAACACAACGCAAAGTTGTGCTTGTAACAGACAAAACGATAGATTAGGGGTGTAGTGGGGGTTTATTGCCGGAGCGACATCTCCAAGTATATCGGTGCAAGCGCGGTCACTCCAAGGTGCAAGCGCGGTCACGGAGTAAGCCATAAAATCAATTAAGATCCACTGATGTAGACTTTGTGATGCCCTTTAGATGTCATCTTGTTTTTGTCTACGTGGTTCTACCTTTAGCTAGGGGCGTGTTCACACACTTTCTTGCGTAACGGAGTTTGATTGTCTGTGTTTACTATTGGTAATAAAAACTGTGTGCTGAACTGTGAGGAGTCGTGCATGATTGATGTCAGTCATGTGTACATGATGATAGGCATCTAACAACGGGAATGTTGTTCATGATGAGGATGACGTAGTGGACCAAGCAACAGCAGAAAAATTGAATGAAATGATGGAGTCCATTTCAACCAGAATGTGCAAAACAGAGATTGACGATTTTCAGCTGGTAATAACCGAAAAATAAGTGTTACTATAGCAGTATGCTCTCCAGATAGCTTCGACCAGTGGTGGAAGTGTCAAGATGCGTTTTGTAGACCTTGATGTGAATATTCCTTCGAGTTTGACTCGAAATAATTCATCAAAGTACTGGCCTCAATTTCAAAATTGTCGTTGAAAAAATTTGACCAGGCGGCATTTCACTTCCAAAGCGTGTTCAGTTTTGTACGTTTGATTCTAACACTGCATGATTTCAGAATCGATTACTTAAAAAGCTTAAATTTGTTGACAATCGCAAAAAATACTGTACCTTTCAATTTCGCACCGCATAATTTTTATCTGCAACCAGATGTTCCTACGTTCGATTTTTGTTTCAAATGTTCAGTCAGTGGTGGCTTCGGAAACTCTGCACGTTTTTTTTGTCTCGACCGATTTGGTTGATCTGGCTCGGAATCAAAGTCATTGGTCCCGGATTCCCCGCCACCTCCCTTCTGATCTGTGTGATTTTGTTATTATTATTATTATTTTTTAATAATATATTTTATCGCTCTCCGTCTCGTATGCGTCAAACGCAATCGGTCATCCTTTTGTTTTGCGTCGAGCTTGCGTAGTAAGGCCACTACATGAACTGCATATGAAGTCAGTATTGTCTAAATCTTTTTTCCGCCACCTTCAAATATCAGACTTCACTGTTTGAGACCCATGGGTTAAAATCATGTGCGCCCGTCACATCGCAAACTGTTTATTTTGTGTGACAATGCGTTCAGCAGGTTACATGAAACTAATCTTCTCCGTGTTGCTTGCGGGTGGCACAACTGCCACTTGCAACACTTCTCATGTCTTTCAACCCAAGCAAGGTCGTTTTCAGATAACATTACACCACGAGTGGGTTTGAGAAAAATTGCAAACGGCATTCGATCAAATGTTTCTTAATTTTCGATGAAGTTCTTTCAGCGGTGAATGAAACTTTCAGCGAGTTTAGGTGTGAAGGTAAAATTATGTGACGCATTCACCAGCGATGTATGGCGGGGTTTATGCATTTGATTCAACGTTTTTCCGAGTTCAGTGCTTTTGTTATGGAATGCCAACGGGGTTCCTGAAAAATTTCTACGGTGCTATCACTTGCTCTATCTCGAATGCTCGTGTGTTTTGTACGCAAATTCTTTGTTGTTTTGTATCAATCAACAAGATATTGTTTAATTGCAGGACAAAAACTCTGACTACAACAGCGAATCGAAGTTGGGGCAGAAGAACTCCGTTTTGGTGCTGCTTGTCTTATCGGTGTATCAAGTCCTCATCGAATATGCCTGCAGCGCGTTAGAGTTAACGTCAGTAAATTATTTTCCGGCTGAATTTTGACTGAGCGTGACTTTTTCTGCAACGTGTTATCTTTTATAGAATTGAAAGTGCCAATCGAATATTGCAGCTTCATCAGAGTTACAAGAAAGTTTTTGAATTCATCCAATCCTTGAAAGTTTCCCATCTCTCAGGAAAAAAATTGAGTGAAAGCCAAATGTCTTCCATGTCAGCAGAGAACTTCTCGAACCTTGTTCACTGTACGTTGGTTCCACATAATTTGATCAGGAATTGTGTATAACTCCAAAGAAAGTTTTATTATACTCGCTTTGTACTCCCTTTGGAGTGTCACAAGTGTCTGTGGGCGCCCGTTTATTTCCGCCGTAGGCCACGCGGCTACTTCCGCATTGAATGCTGCGCTGGTGGCAGGCCAATGGCTGTCCAATACACCAGGGCTGCACAACCTTTTCGCAATTGCCGGCCGCATTACGTTCATTTTCATGAATTATGGCCGCCAGTGAGTTTAATACATTTTTTGCAGTTTCTGTTCTGCTTCCACACGTCTGTTGGCCGTCTTTCTGCTAAGTATCATCTAGATAAGTGTTCCCAAAGTGGGCGGTACCTCCCCCCTGGCGGCGGTGAGAAACTCTAGGGGGGCGGTGAAGCAGCAACGGGAGATTGGGGGGCGATAGGAGACCCAGCTAATAATTACATTTCTGTTGTCTTACTAACTTTGAGTGACCAAATATCATAAAAAGCACTATGATCAACAAACATGTATGCATGTAATTTGTAAACAAAAACTTAGCGTTTTGGAAACAAAACAGAGCTGAAATACTAGGAGATAAATTGATGAACTGCACTTTCCATTACTAAAGGTAAGCTACACAGTAAAACTGTCCTCTATAATGAAATGATTATGGTTGGAATTTTCGTCAGCTGTACTTGGCACGGATAAACTGCTACTTAATAATGCCCATTTCGTTACAGTGACTATCACCGGTCAGGTTTGAGAATGCACGCTTGCACTTAGACTCAACCTGTAACCAAAAGCGTGAGCTACTTTTGAATGGAGTGGTTTAATGGTCACAAATATAATAACAACTTGCACGAGTTCAATTCGCAAGTAGAAAGGCAATTTGTATGTTTCACAGATAGTGTTAGGTGCCAACAAGAATAAATTACCTAAAGGGAATCGAAAAGATTCCTAAAAACAGAAGTGTGTTTCAGAACGCACTTTGGCTTGAGCAGCCCCAAGGAAATCCAGGGAGAGAGAGATGGCAAAGCCAGTGGACGACTGCAAATGTCACGGTTAAGTTCAAATACTTTTAAAACCTGCAGATAATTCAATCCTGCACTGCAACGAACTCAAAATTTACGAAAAATGTGGCAGAGTATTAATGGATTGATTGATCAAAGGACACCAAAGGGTTTAGAAGCGTTCTGCTAAGTTTAGGCAATGTGGTGCACTCGGATAATGATGAAGAGAGTTTGTACGCCTGTTGCTGCACACAGAAGGTAGCTGTCAAAGAGTGTCACAGATACAGTATCTTGGCTGTCACAGTCCANAGATATCTTCACGAAGTTCAATGAAGTTGATTTGCAGTTGCAGGGGAATGGTTTTAACCTCATTNAAGGCAAATCAGCAATCTCCCACCTTCTTGTCCAAGTTTAATGTTGTTCAAACGAAATCGAGCCCGTCATGAACTCTAGCAGTTTCCAAATCATGAACTCTTAANAGTTTCCAACTGCTAAATGANTTAATTTACTAAATGAAGTTTTATAGTGAAATGCATCTTTGCGCTCATTCTTGTTTTAATCATTTTCGAACACACCAAATNTACAGTACAAAATAATTGTGTTATGTGTGCTAGGCATGGTAGGGGGGCGATAGAAATTTGTTTGTTAGAAAACGGGGCGCTAGCCAAAAAAAGATTGGGAAACACTGCTCTATAGATAAAGTGTTTATTCATGCATACATTTTCGTCGAAGGCCGCATGTAGCCGTGCAGCCGCAAGTTGTGCACCCCTGCGTCACACCCAACCATTAATGCCAGGCACGAGGCCGTATGTGCCGTTTTCAAAGTCTTTATGGTATGACCCGACCGGGAATCGAACCCAGCTCACCAGGTTCAGTGACTCGCGCTCCAGATCACTCAGCCGGCGGTGCGTAAATAACAACAAATAGTTTGCGCTGTTACGTTCTTTGTGAATTTTAAGTTTTTCATAAAGTTCAAGATTGGTAACAACACATGATGGCTAATGGGTTTATAACTTTATTCAGCTTTATTCTGCGACGATTCTGTTGACACGGAAGCTGCGCTCGAACTGCTCCGAGAAAATGAAAGTTTTATGAAATTCGTTATGAACTCCATGCTTGACCTCCTCATCCATGCAAAATCCCACGGATCGTTTCCAGGAGTCACCAGTAAGGAACTTTTGTGAAATTCTGTTTTTTCTTTGGCGATTTTTGACTGAGGTTAAGCACAGGTTTGCATCTGCCTTTCAACAAACCTTCACTGTTAATGTCAATTTCATTTTTAATTTACGCCATGCACTTTTTATGGAGAACTATCTTGCTTCATGCCTTCCTCCTATGCTCAAACAGCAGGGAACATGGTGTGTGAACAAAAATTAATTATCTACGTCACACCACCTATCAGGCAATACGTGCATTTCGCTGCGCATTTTCGGTTAGCAGTGTAACTTATTGTGTTTGTCTTCCACTGCAGCGGTAATGAAAAGGGTAAAAAGAGCGTGCCGTCAAAGTTTTCGCACTTGGTTCACGAAGTATCAGACGTGATTTCCTGTGCACGTGTGTCGTGCGTAGGTCACTCGAAATCGGCCACATACGGCTGCGTGTCGAAAGCGGCCCGCGCTTGCCTGCACAAGTTCATGGTTGAAAAGAACGAGCCCACCAGGTCGCCGGTGACCTTCGCGTGTTTGGAATCGTTTCACGTCGCTCTGGAATACATCAACTGCTGGTGAGCCTGCCATGGTTTATAATATCTGCAAACACCAGAAAACTTCAAGTATGATCAGGTCGTTCAGCAAACCCATTTTACGAATAAAGTCATTTTTATCTTCGTAATGCAAAAGTGTTACTGAACTTTTCAGTGTTTCTTGTGGGGAAAGATTAACGCATCGTACCGTCTCGTTCAAGTTCTAACGCATAATTTTTGTTTCGCGCACTCCGGAGCTTAACGCACTTGCTGACTGTTCTGTATTCAAGTGCGTTTAAAAATAATCTGGAATAATTTGTTTTGCCGTCGTTCGTGGGAAATGCGAAGTTGTTTTTGTTTTTGGTGATACGGCAAATGACTAATCTCCGTGGTAAAACGAGTTGTTACATACGGACAGATAATGACGATTACGCCGTAACGACAGTCTGCACTGTTATTGAGTGCCGCCATTTAAAAAAAACAAACTCACAGGTGGTACACAACTCCGTTTGATGGAAAATGTTTAGGCCAACCCACGAGGCGCCTACAGCTCAGTGAGCAGTGGGTGGATCAAAGTAAGTGCATAAAATTTACAGGCAGAAGAGTAAAATGGATTCTTTTTTGGCGATGGTCTGCGGTGAAGACTTCGAAAACACGCAGGGAACGGACATGCTCATGAAACTAATTAAAAGGTGATGAAAGAATTAAATAGCTGCTCGAGATTGATTTAACGACTGCAACTACTCGTTGACGAGATGGTGTTTCTAATTGTCTATTTATCATCATCTCATACGCATGGCTCTTGACACAGAAGTTGCTGACTATTATTTTTCAAAAATCGGTCTTAAAGCATACTGCTGTGTCTCTGGCTGCCTTCTAATACGTTGCTTCAATTGTCTTGTTCCTGAAACATGAGTTCTTACCTTGGCTCGTACAGTTCGTCCATTGCCTTTTTGCGCGTCAGGTTTCAGCGAATCGTCATGTCATTCCTCGCACCTGAGAACCTACCAATGTCTGCAGTACACAAGAAATTATTGCCTGAGATTTTCGCTGTGCTGGACACCTTGTTCGATATGGCTGTGGCATATGCGTCAGAAAGTACATTTCAGCAGTGTGCAGAATGGTGGAAGAAGCTATGCATGGAATGCAAGCTAGGTGAGCAAAACGTTTGTCGAACTTAACTCTTGCGTTCTGTATACTGATCATGGCCGTCGGAAGGATTTTTTCCAGGGGTGTGGCCAATATTGGATAACTTGAAACTAAGAGAAAAACATTTTTCTACTAAAACCTTGATAGGAAAATGTGAAATTATAAAATCCAGGGGGCCGCGGTCCCCCTGCCACGCTCTTCCGACACGCATGATCCTGATCTTAATTATCCAACTGGTCGAAGCGAACCGTAATTAAAAACATTGAACTAAGTTTAAGTGAACAGCGATAAAGTTTTGTGCGATTACGTTGGAATTTTGTGATTGTGGAAGAAACTATCTGCGAGACTTCATTTGTAGGCCGTAACTTTTGCTTCTTTGTTGATGTTCAACTGAGAGGTCACAACCCTAAAAAGTTGTTTCATCGTGAGGTTGGAGGTTCGATTCTCGACCATCAACTTATATTCAGTTTTCCCCAGCGTCGCCAGGTCATACTGATGGACGCTGCTGATTGAACTTTTTGTATCTTACATTTGTTGTTGAGTGCAGACGACGTCCCTGCAGCGAAACGTTTACTTCAAGCTCATTTGCGAAGCTCTGTCTTGGTTTCGTCTCATGTGGAAGTTTGTTTTCGCGACATCTGCTACGACTTGAGGACGGAGCTTGGGTCGATTGAAGCCGTCGAAGACTCGGAGCAGTCGTGCACGTATCAGCTGATAACAAACGACAACGCACAGCAAGTGATTGTGAGTGCAGATCAATCAGTAGTCGTAGCATCTTGTGACTCACATTTGTACGAAACATACTTAGAAGATAACAAAAAAAACTTTAGCCTGGCGACAAGCTTCTGAGGAATCTGCTTCTTGCTTTCTTAGAAGATGTTACGTGTCGGTGTTTGTCCGCCATGCTGTGCAATGTTCTTCTTTCAAAACATGTGCATGTCGTGAACAGAGATCATTTATTTGAATTGATTTAACTCCAGAAAACCTTCTAATAATCTTTTTCAGTTGTCATCAAACTTACGCGTGAAATTCCTCGATTTACTGAAGTGAGGGTAGTGAAGGGAAAGGTGAACACAGTGCAAGTCCTGTTCTTTGTGAAGAGTGTCAAGCAGTTGTTTGAACGGATGTTTAAACACTACCTTAAACGCCTTAAACCAGGGGGTGTCAAACTCATTTGGTGCTGTGGGTCATATTTCCGCACTCAGATTTTACGCGGTCCAGACAATTTTTCACATGACGACACATTCGATATTTTCATTGCTATTTTTTCATAGCACTGCGACTCGAAGAAACTTGACATCTTTTAGCATTTTACAAGCATGTTAATATCTGGTACCAAGCATTGTGCAATGGCAACTTTTAACGTTGAGTTGAGATGCGCATCCGTCAATGAGGTCGGAATCGGACTTGTTTAAAGTCATCAAAGAGAACAGTTGTTCGCTGATATAAGTACTAGCGAACATTTACACGGTCTTCGATGCCCCAACGTATTGATAAAACGTTTTGACGACAACATTTTCAAATTTAGCTCCAAGAACACTGTTGCACTGAAAGTCAGTTAGCTCCATTTGATATTTTTGTGGCACCACTTCAACATTGACAGAAATGTGGTTACTGAGAATAACACAATCAGTTTCCAGATCTTCAAGATCAGAAAATCGTTTTTCGAATGCGTTTGAAATTCTTCGATTATTCATGGAGTCTACACAAACTCATGGTTTTGAACTAAATGAATTGTTACCGTTGGTTTGCCTTAATTATTAAGTCCTAATGTCGCGTTATGACTATTAACAAAAAATGTAAGTCTGCTATGACTAATAAATGTACTCTTTCAGATCTAACGCAAGCACAAAACTGGCATGACGCGGGACATGGCGGGCCGGATTTGGCCCGCGGGCGGCCAGTTTGACACCACTGCCTTAAACGTTACATCGCGTGCCACTTGTATAGCATTCGGAAGGTAGTTTGGTTCAAGCAGAATATCAAAATCCATGCTATTCTGCTTTTAGGTTGCGAGCAAATACCTTTGGTGCTTGAGCGGGATAGTTTACAGAATAATTAGGAGGTTTTGGTTTTGCACATTTGCCTCGTGAAAGGCTGAAAAGTATTCAGATATATCTTGCTGCTCTTAGTCGCCATAGATTGTTATGTTGCACGATTTTTGGCCTACCCTGCAACGCATACGCCGGTAGTGTTCTGCAGCAACTCACGCCGTACATTCTTTGGCATTCCTCATGGGGGTGTTATCAAACCAGTGGACAATGAAATCTCAGTTATGCGTGACTTATTTAGCTGCCTATGTTGAGCAAGCTTGTCATGACAACTACTATCGTTATTGCGCATGCAACTCATCAGCGGTTAAATGTCGATGCCACTTCACAACCACGCAGGGCCTTGTATTTGTTTCTACTGATTGCGAGACTTTGTTGTCATTTGAAAAACTGGTGCTTTCCTCAGGGAGCAATTGCATCTCACGTTGAAGCTCTGATAAGCGACTGCGACTGGCTTCTCCAGAATTTGAAAGGACGTCTATCGAGTTTGACTTCACTTAATGCGGAAAACCCTGATGAGGAAAATGACCCAGTTCACGAGTCAAGAAGAAAAGCAGAAGGTACATCGTATCGAGGGTACATAGCAGGGATGGAGTTAGCGCATATGTCACGTAGATCTTGTTCCAGGCCGAGTGCATTGCCTTCTTGGTGCCGTCAATATTGTGCTGGTCAGCCTTACTGTGGCAGTCATATAAACAGCCAAAAGATGTGAAAGTTTTACTTTTTTTGACATGCGACCTGCAAATAACCACCGTCAATTTATACAGTTTTGTTCTTGTCGTGGAGTAACTTGCGATGTGTCCCTCGTCGCTGCACAACGCAGAAGAGCGCTCTGAAAGATTGCATTGCGATGTTGATGCCGCCATCGTGATAGTGTTGTGAAAGGCATGGGTTGGCATGAAACGTCTTTGACGCTTTGCGAAATTATGGTTAGCGTAACCTTTACTGAAAAATAAAAGTAATGCTAGAAATCAGAGCAAAATCGAGACTAAAAACTAAAATCAACTGCTTCAGTGACCCAAGGGAGAAAAACCCAGTTTGCTCACAACCTGCCACTCATAAAATGCCCCTTTTCTCATGTATTTGATCGATTTATGTCGGTGAATAGGCGCTTGTTGCTGTTTATCGATTGTTGTGGAGTTTTCCTGAAACCTGTCAGTCGATATCAGTATAGGTTCTGCGAAAAACTGCTTTAACATGTAGTGTTTTAAGGCTATATGGAAGTTAAACGGTTGATGAGCGTTTTAAAAATTCTACTGTATTTTAAAACTTCATCACGTTAAATTTATATTTTTTGTTGTTGCCAATCCAGTGGGGTAGAAACGTATTGGAATATCGGGCGAAAATTAATATTATAATGCGGTTCCGACCGAAAACAGTAAACTCCGGCTAGAATGAAAAGTTCTTTTACAGCACTGCTGCTTTACCCACTTTCTCCCGTGGTCCTCGTGCTATGGTTGGCAATGGCTTAACCGGCTGCCATTTGTTAGAGTTCTTCTGCACAGATGTGTATTGGTTAATTGGAGCAACGGAAATCTAGGGGGGATCATTTAAAATATTTAATGCACCCTGCAGTTGTAATGAGCAAAGTTTCCGGGACTATTATTCCGGTCGTAATCATCCTCTGGGTGACTCTACGCACTTTTAACGTGGAGCACAGTTTCGTGCATCACCTGCCGACACGTAACCCGCTGAGTCACGTGACTGCTGTGTCACTGCCGTCAGTTTATTTGTTTTTCGATGACATTTTTACTGCGCTATTCTCGCCAACTGGTTACAAAAGCTTCCTGCCACTATTTAAATGTACTGATGGTGTTAATCCCACTATAGCAACAGTGGTTTACCGAAACGTCTATGTTATGACTTCTACCTCGTTTGCTTCGGCCGTTATTTTGGGTATCAGGCTGTTCAACACTTCCTTTCTTGTGTAAGTATAACCTATTTTCAAAATGGTTTATTGGTAATGTGAATTTTGTAAAATTGTGTATTCTTTACGGAGTGTCAAGTCCTTATCACAAGATGCACTATAAATATGAGATTTCAACACTTTTTGGAAGCACTCAGCATGGCTTATTTAAATTTGGCAATTTGTCTTTATACTTTTTAGGCTAATTTTTCATAGCAAAAAGCCGCAAGATGAAACATCTGCAGTAAAACTTAATACAAAAAAGATTTGTGCTAAAACATGAAACATCCACTTTTACATGCTTTGTATAGATGAAATACAAATCTAAGTCACATCAAATTACTTACGAAATCTTTTTTTTGCTGCTATGACCAGTGAACCTGGCCAAGTGAGACTATCAAACGTGCGGCTCTTTTCTGCAGGTTCAGTATGTGCTCGTTTGTGTACAGTGGCTGTCGGTCTGCTGGAGCTGGCGCATTGTTCATGCCAAAGCGCCAACAACGTCGAGAACATTTTACGCATTTTTGTGTCTTTTTTTACCTTCTTGACCAACTTATCAAAATACGTGAGTTGATTTTAAGGCTACAAGATATCGTTGCTCTGTCCACAGCCCAGTGTGGATTGCTGCCACCTCACATTTACATCGATACTGTTGTACGAGAATTAAACTTTCTTGCTATTGCTTAACGTGCAAAAGTTGTAACTTCTGACATGCAGTTGAAACAAATTACAAACTTGTGTATGGTAGCATTATATTGCGCAGTGTTTGGTTGGTTTTGTGTTTTGCTTTATGTTGTTTCAAAAAAGCGGCATGCTATTTGAATTTGTATTACTTGATTTGGTAAATGCTGACAAGGTTTCGTGATGAAACCTGGATTTAGTATCACTGAAAGGAACATTTTGCTAAATCAAAATTTTTGTTTGCAAATTGCTGGTGGAACCGTCATAAACCATTTAACGACCACGAAAATATCCTTGCGCAGTATCTCTGGCTGTACGGTCAGGGACTGGGTCACGTGCCGTCCCGCTTTGAAAGATTGATGAACTTCGTTGGCTCAGACGTGATGCGCCCAATCTACGGCTTCATAATCTACGCCGAAACGGCCCAAACGGAAAGACTGGAGTCCGCGAGGGCCAAGCGGGATTCCAAGAAAAAGAAGAAAGACGCTCCTGCGCCTAAAATGTTGGCCACGGGGAAGGTGATTATTTCAAACCGGCAAAATTTTTCCCAAGTCGGTTGCTCCATTTGATTAATCCTGTCGATGTCTTTGTCACCGCAGGCGAAAGTCCTTCGTGAAACAAAAGGCATCGCTAGACTGGTCTATGCCATTGAACAACACGAGCACAATCTCATTTTGCTCGGTCGCCGATCTAAGATCGACTTCATGAAATCCCATCATCTGCCAACCTCACGCGATTTCCGAATAAAAAGCGACATCTTGCGGATGAACCTTGCTGAGCAGGAAGCAACGGGGCAGAAGGTACTTCTCTGTTTTGTATAGCACTTATGCAAACTTACCGGCTGTGGATGGTAGTGTTCGCTGCTAGCTATTGACCCACCGTATACTCAACATATTTTACGCGCTTCATTTTCCACTCCTATCAAGTTCCAGTCATCTTGTTTGTAGCACAAGTCAACTTTGTTGGCCGATAACGCTTTTGTTGGTTCGTATACGCATTTTGGANGTTCCTTCTCTTTTATCAAGAATTCGGATCAGACGAACAGTGAAGCTGACAGTCCGAGCGAAAGTGACGAAGAAAGCGGAGGACCGAGCGCAAAACGACCTTGTGTTGGAAATTCAGTGTAGCTTCGGAAAAGTTTGTGTTTGACCCAACTTTCTTCTAACAAGCATATCCCGTCGGTACTTTCTGCAGATTGCTTGCGATTAAACATACAACAATTCAATTGCGTATGATGGTCATTGTTACTGGTTGTACGAACTACTGTTGGGGGCCCCTTTGAAAGCAAAGCAGCCAACTTATACATTACAGGCGCTGTTAGGCTCCTTTCAAAGCAAGTTACTTTACACATTACAGTTGCAAAGGGGGGTCCGAAGCAAAAAATGTGTTGGACATAGTTTTAAAATATTGGGTAGATTTAAAAAAATTTGGGACCCTCTCAAAACTCATCGCCCACCTGATGTCCGAAGCTGGTTATGGGCCTCGCGTTCATTTATCCGGCGCTGCCTGCATGCCTAGTTGTAGGCTACAGGTCCAGAAGTCAGACTTCCACTTGATCAACGTATTTTGTACAGTGATTGTTGTAAAAAATGTACTATGTCTAGCCCAGGTAGCCTTCTTATTTTGTACTGCACAGCAGCAAGATACCTTTGGTGCTTACGACCAAAAGTTACACATTTGCGCAACCTGCTGTTCAGACAGCAAGATGGGGCTAATTGTGAAGTTAGAAGAGTCTATTTTGGGGATTGTCCCAAGACAATAGTGCAGTTAGTGGATTATGGATGTTAACCGTTGCGTCCACGTAGGCCTTAGTCTATATTTGTTAACATTTATAGGCGATTTGAGATACAAATTGTTACTAATCTAAACATGTGCCATGCACCAGGAGGTTAATAGTCCAGACATCAGCAAGGTTTATGCATGCGTATTTCGGCCAGTAAAAAGCCCAATGCGCACGCTTTATAAGCATATTTCACTTAAGCTCATAGTAAAGTTATCAACTTGCGCTAATGAACGAAAACGTTCATCGCGGCGCACATGCTTTGACAGGCCTCATGTTTGCTTCTTCGGTAATATGTTTTGATAACTGAACGATAGGATTGATTCTGCTTTCCTGCACTTTTTTTACATTCGCATTTCATTACGACATCTCTAAATAATCGCCGTCAATTAAATGACAATGATTTACGACCCAATTCTTTTGTTAAGCTCGTTCAAAAAAGTTTAGTTGGAAACTACGAGCCTATTATGCGTATTTGCGGGAAAATATAATTGATTTGCACAGTTTGCAAATGCTGTTCATGTTGCGAATTAAAATAAATTTCAGAATATCTAGCCCCTCTGCACAAACATGAAGGCCTCCAATAGACGACTTTTTGGCGACGGTTCTGCCCAGGCCCGCAGACACGGGAGGACAGTTATCCCCAAATCTTTTTTGTGCCTCCCAAAATTTTGTTGTACGCCAGTTCGCTTCTCGGGTTACTTCAAAACCTTTGCAGCTTCTTCAAGCCATCCCCCAATGGTGGATGTTGAAACACACACAGTCGTTGCGTGGCGACTAAGTACTTGTCTTGTTATAGCACGTGCGAATTCGTATGAAGCATGTGCGGCCCGGTTGTGTTCGCACACGTTCAGTGTGGGCTTGAACCCAGAAAACCTTGAAGACGCTAATTTAGGCAGTTGTTTGTTGTGTCAGCGCGCCAGACGTTTCGGCCAGAAGAGAGCTCTCGCTGCCTTATGCATGGAAGTCACTTTTAAGTGTCGCTTGCTTGGTCTTTTCCTTGCTTCGGCCGTTCTTGCCTTAATGTAGCGGTCGCTCTAGCGTGACTGCTACATCACTTTCCTTCCTCGAAGTGTTTGGATTGCCTACTCTGAAGTATATGGTAAGTGCGGGCCCGAGTTTTACATTTGCTGTAGTTTGCAGGAGGGGACAATTCGCCCTCGGCAGCAGCAGGTAGACCCAAACAGTAAGAATTTCCACTGATGATTTGCGAGCAGGGGAAAAAAAATTGGAGATACCTTCCTTTGACAAAAAGTTTTCAGGTGTGCCATCAAAAAATATATCTTTCACTACTACGTTCGACTGGAATTCAATTAATTCCAGTTGAATTTTGGCTGCATCCCTCAATGAATGCAGAAAATGTTGGATCGTTACCTCCAAATATTAGTGAAGATGCACAGCAGAGCTCCAGCACCTATAAAAATTTCCACTACATTTTCGGTCCACACATGTGCATGGGTCTTTTTGCTTCAGTTGAGAATTCGGTAATGTCTCACTAAAAAGGGTTTTGAGGAAAGAGCAGCAACTGTTTTCGAAAGAAAAGTCACCAAACTGTTCGACAATCTTGGCAATCAGCTTTTCAATAAATTGAATATACAGTAGCTGGAATCTTGCTTTTATTTTCCCCGAATGACTCGGAAAATGACTAAGTTCGTATTGAATGACAGGTTTGAAGATATTAAACATTTTCTGAAAAGGGCGATTATTAGTGATCAAATGAAGAGTGGGTATGCTTTTCTCCTTGCAGTTTTACATTCTGAGCTGATTCGCAACAGCTTCAAAATTAAATCTCTGCTGCACAAACTAGCACTGAATCGCGCAGCTGGCAAAGATGGAATCTTTGCTGAACACATTTCCTATGCTGA
>JGI24021J15306_10002161_pt1 | contig 20765 bp, 12 predicted proteins | sample Ectturendosymbi1_FD_15306 | JGI IMG/M metagenome (IMG submission 15306)
TTTATTTGAAACAAATAAATTTCATCACGGGGGGCCCGGGGCATTTGCCCCCGTTGCCCCCCCCCCTTAATCGGACCCTGCTTACGACCCAATAGCGGACTTTCGCAGAAGCAAAACGAATTTGTTGATGTATTTACTATGGTACATCAGACTAGTAACTGCCATATCCAGGCAGTTATGAAAAATCTTAAGTTCATAATTTTAGATTACTTGGCTGCGAAGAAATCTGGGATATTGGACTGACACAGAGATTTCTGCCATTCGGTCACTCTGTTTGGAAGGTAATGCCCTCCAGACATTTTACCGAGTACAATACACTCAGGGATAATGCTCTACACCAATGGCACAGCCAGCCCAAAATATTTTGGGAGGCCAAAATGCTTGATTTTAGGCGAATAACACTGTTTTGTTTGGAAAAACGCCTCTCAAAGCAAAAAATGACTGTATTTTCCTAATATTTGGGGGGGCATAGCCCCTTTGACCCCCTGGCTACGTCTGTGCTCTACACACGCACACTCAACACTGACCAAAAGGCTGAAACCGTGGTGCGGCGGCGTGCCTTGAGCGTTATGTTCAACGTTATATGCCGTGCCCGTGTGTGACGTAATAATCGTCTCTGCGATTAGTCGGATGTTGCGCTCAGTTGCGGCCATTGTTATCAAAATTCTAAACATGCGTTGGTGATCGTGAGCACGCTTGTGCTGGGTCTGAAAGCTGCTGAATCTTTCCCAGAGACCAGTCAGTGCACGTAAGAACACATCAGCGTGGACGTGCACAAAAACCGGATTATGAGATGGGAAAAGAGAAATTTTATCCTGTATTGGTGAAGTTCCGGATTAAAAAATCCGGATAAAGCGACGATTTTTATGAAGAAAAACGTAAGAAATCATCCGTACCACCAGTTTTATCCGATTGTGGCGAAGATCTGGACTAGCCGCGGTTGACTGTAGTTAAACTTTAAACGAGAAATCAAGTATAGCTTATTCAAGTTAGTGGTTAAATCAGTCGACTCTAAACCAAACATAATATTGAATAGACTTTGCATAGTAACTGATTTTGACAAATGCAGTATAGGTATGCTCCTGCTCAAGTTTTGAATATGGTTACTTGGGAATACAGGGCTATCAAGAGCGAGAATCAAATCCGACACTTGGTTTTCTTTGCCTGAAAAGATAGAAAGTTCTTATATGCTACAGACTAACAGTTAAACGCAGGTCCGTAGCCACCAGCCACGGGGAGCATTCGGGGACAGTGGTCCCCAAATATTTTTGTGCTCCCCCAAAGTGTGTGGTGCCCAGAAAAATGTGTTTTAAACATATAATAAACACAAAATCTTTCCCCCCTAAAAATGTATTTTTACCCAAGCATACTTTATAACCTGTCTACGGGCCTGGACCAACGCATGACCGCAACCAGGTGATATTTGCAGGGGGAAGAATGATTGCAACTTGTTGTTGCGATATTTTCGAAGGAGGAGCAAAATGGTTGTCACTTGTTGCGCCTAACAAAATAAACATGGTTTTGAAATTTTGGGGGTGGGGGGTAATTGTCCGGTTGTCCACCCCCTGGTTTCGGGCCTGGACTGACAACTACCTTGCAAACGCCATTTGTGATTTTTGTAAAAGTTTTGTTTAGAAAACTAAAGCTTCATTTTACGTTGCTATAAATACACTTTTCAACATGGCATAGTTGAAAAGTTGTTACACTCGCTCAATTTGCAGAAATATAATAAAATTTCGTAATTTTTCAACAATGTTATCGACTCTTCCTGGGCCAAGATTTCACCTTAAGACGATACATTTTTATAGTTTGGTTTTCTATATTTGTCTTAGAAAGAGTGGGACCATTGGGTCTACACTGACTGCTCCTATGCAGCCTATATGCGTGCCACCACAAAAATTGCAACTGCGTTTCAAAACGGAAAGTTGGCAGGAGAGATGTGGAACAGCAAGGAGGCAATTGATAAGTAGGCAATTTATTTTACCACCATAAGAAAATAATACACTTTCCTCCAAGCACGGAGGAATCAACATTTACACCAATACTGTAACCATAGCACTGATTGCCATCATGAGGAAAATTCTGTTCGTATCTTGCAATAAAGCTGCTATCCACATTTGCAAACCTTGGAACTCTACATGTCAGGGTCTGTTGGGAGATACTACTGTTTTAAGAACAAAAGCATAAATTTCAACATCTCAAATTTTTGTACATAATTTTAATTGGACGCATACATTTGCTTTTACTTGCGCTACTTGTGAAGGAAAAGTGAGAGTGGTTGGAAACCTTTTTGTGTTAAAAAAGATGAATGCGTTCATAATTTTTTTCTGGTAGTAATAATCTTTTTTGTTTTTTTAATGTTATGCTCTTTTTTCCAGCAAATCTTTCAAATTTGATAACAACCTTTTTCGTTTCGTTCAAGTAAATGATTAAAACTTTGATTTAACACTAATCTGCAGTAAATCGTTGAAATTTTTACTACTAAGACAAAACTTCTTGCAAACAATAAAGTTGAGGCGAAAACCTCAAAATAACTTTTTGTGAGTAGGAAAAAGCATTCAATCGGTTTGACACAGTGGCAGTAATTTGCGTGTGCAGTGGTTTAGTTTCGTGTTTTCGTTTCATTTGAAATGGAACGCTATGTTAGTTCCCAAATTCACACTGATCGGAGATTCCCGCGCTGAGCTTGATCACGTGCAAACAAAGCCGATTTACTTTAATTAGAATCACATTTGTAGATTGATCTTATATTGCACTAAGATCTAATAAATATAGTCACATGCTATGTTTGAACTTTTCTTCCTATCACCGAAGAAATGTTCGTGGTTTGAATCGTGTTGCGCCCATTGATATCAAGCAAGTTTAAAGACCCTCTCAGAAAAGCAATCGAGTATTTGTGAAACACAAGTAGTAAGGGAGTAAGTCAATGCTACTGAAGGTCCGGAAGAGATATTTACCGTAAAACGAAAGCACCGACTTGCATAGTGTTTGATATAATAGTTTTGTCTAAAGCAGTGGTTCCCAACCTTCTTTAATGCATTCCTCCTTTTGCTCATTTTGGAACTTCTCATTCCTCCCCTATTACACGGAGTTTACGAGAATTTGATCTGTCGATAAATATTCTTTCTCGCCTGCCGTTTACCTGTCATGATGTAGCTTGTTCTTCGAGTTCGTACGCTTGTATGGATTACAAATGAAAAATCGTCTCAATTGACGACAATAACTTGATCAAAAACTGGGACAAGAACTATTTGTTGTCAAATAATGGGGTTAACGTTTGTCAACGAAAACGTGTGTTAGTCCACTAAATAACTTACAAATATAAAGTGATATAAATAATTGAAAGAGGCAGTGTCAACTTAAAAAAGAAGCACAACACTTACTGTACAAAGAATAGGTAACTAAAATATAAAGTGGAAATTCCTCCCCTGAACTCATGAAATTCCTCCCTGGGGAGGAATTCCCCCCCGGTTGGGAACCACTGGTCTAAAGTGTTAGCTAGAATGGGTGGCTAACGCGATAGAAATATTTACAATGGGCAAACAACGGATTTTAAAAACAGAATTAAATATCATGGAAAGTTCATTTTTTCTTACGTAAAGCAGCAATATGAATTTTACTGTATTCAAAAGCATAATTAATTTGCAGATAACAAAGGTGATTTCTTGTAACAGTTACCAATACACTGTACAGATAAACTTAAAACTTTTGATTGATGGATAGATCTTTTTTGTTAAGTTGCTTCTTCAGTACTTTTACCGTTTGACAGTAGCCCAGGTATTACGTTTTGCATGTTAAATTGACCGATCCACCCTTCAGTATTAAAGTTCAGAAAAGGCTGACGATCAACACAGCACAGTAGAAATGGTTTCAACTTCAAATTCCACTTTCACTCTAACGTACAGTCTAGTATATGTGACTTCCTATCGAAAGAGCAGCTATGAAAACTATTTGCATAGATTTGGGCTGTGGGTTTAATTGAATTTGGCAGAGTCATAGTGGAAAGCAAAGATTTCAATGAAAAGGTCAGAAAGACCAGTGACAATAGTGCAAAACAAAGCCTTTTCCATGTTGTAGGCCCAATTTAAAGACTAAAATTTAATTCATTCTTTCAGTTTCATACCTGCTTTTCATCTGGAGAGGGTCACAGGGCCAGCGGCCTAGTTAGAGGACTCGAAATAGCTAGTGGCCCAAAATTTACATTTTCAAACAGAAATAACAGAAATAAAAAAACAATTTTAAAAACATGCATTTTCTAAACATTTTTAAGTGTTAGTATTTTGAGTCTGTTGAAGATTCCCATGCTCTATTTTCATCAGTGGGACGACCCCACCTGCGTAGTAGGGTGCGGAAAGTTTTAGCAGGTATGTCGTGAGATTTCATGGTTTTGATTCACGCCTTGTACCTTGGGGTGAAGGAATTATTAAAATGTCTCTTCGTTATTAAAATAGTAAAATCATCCGTGAAGAAATTAGCATTAAGAAGCAATTCAAGGCAATTGCTTGCAATCGCTACATTATGTATTCAACCCACAATTTTCTCTTGTTGTTCAAATGGGTGTCCGCAAAGGGAAAAACGGACACTTGCCCCCCCTTGGGAAATTGAGTGTCTTACATTGAGTGTAAGAGCTAAAATTTCTAGAAAACGTAAAGTCAGCAGCTTAATTCCGATTATTTCATTCAATTCTTGCAATGATAGTATATTTGCCGGTATGACACTCACATTGCACAAGAGCCAGGTTCACTGTTCTGTTGTCATGCAGTGCTGGGCTTGAAGTTCACTCACATCCGCTCCTTTGCCTGCAAAGGCAACTTGGGAACAGACTGTTCCACTGTTATTCTTTATTGCGTAACAATAACATGGCAGCAAATCTTCAAATGTTCACTTCAATTTACGGTAGTAGGCGTTTGACGGCACGTGACCAGGGCAGTGGTTCTTAAACTGGGTTCGATAGAGTCATTTCAGGGGTTCGACGAAGGTCGTCTGATTTCAGTAACCCATTTTTACTTCCTGTTGTATTGGGCAATAATGGGGTTCGACAAAAGCTTGGAAAATTACGTAAGGGTTCGGCGTGCTTGTAAAGTTTAAGAACCACTGGGCCAGGGGGAAGATATCAGGGGTTAAGAACGAGGTAATCACCTTGCCCCCCCCCGCCATTTTCCAAATATGCCGTAGGGCCCCCTTTGAGAGTTTCACACTTATTTTTGGACTGTTTCGTTAAAAAGCTCATGAACCACTCCAGAGCCACATTTATAATAATCTCTGAAGCAAGTCAAATGTTTTCCAAATTAAGGCAAAAATTATGTGCAAATGTGCCAAAGAGGGGCACTTTTTGTGTGACGTCATCAGCGATCATTCATGCCTGAAATGAATTACTGAAAACATTGAAATGCGAAAACGCATCGGTACTCGTTGTTATTTTATGACAGATGTTTGTCAACGATTGGTGCCAATTTACAAAAACAACTTAAATAGATTTTGCGATTTTGATTCATCATATACCTAAAAAGTATTCATAACTTCCACCGCATTTTTGCTTTGCATTGAAAATACAATTTGAAATATGAAATGCTCACAACAAACACCCGTTTCAAGGCAGTGAAAGATTTTTCGACCCTCTGTTGAACAATATGGCAGTTCTGCAAGGTCTCCCATAAACTCTCCTCAGCTACTACAAGATTTGTTTTGCATCAGGGCATCAGTGAACAACGGAACAACGCGTGTTGGGTGTAATTACACAAAGTTGGGATGAAACAAGCTTGTCTCATCGGCAAGGTCATGCACTCGGGAAAAAAATTGGAGATGATTTACCTTATAATGAAAAACTATAAATGCAGTAAAATAGTTGGGGACCCTTTTATCTCAGAACCCACTTTAAAATGCAGTTGGAATTTGGAGTCCCCAAACCACCTCTTTCCGCCGCCCATGCAGCAGAAAGCCTGCTGTTCAAAGGTACGTGCGCGCAGGCCGGTAACCAGCTTGTCACACCAGGAGGGGCGAAGAGTTTTCCGAGAGGGGGCCGAAATTTTTTTGAACTATGTCCAATATTTTAAAATTATGTCCAACACATTTTTCCAGGACGGGCGAAAAATGTTCTAGGGAGGGCTTCGCCCCCCCGCGCCCCTCTTGGTTACGGGCCTGCGTGCTCGTGCAATAGGATGTTCAGTCTTTCTCGGGACTTTCGCCAGCACTTGTACAACCACAGGATGGTGCTTGTGAGCTGGAGTAAGTTCCACTGAAAAAAAACACCAAATTCGTGAGGCTGTCTGAACTCGACGTACGGCAAGTCGAGCAATTAATCACCCTGAATGTTCGCTCAGCTACGTACAAGGATTTTCCGGAGTTGACTGACGAAGTTGGAGAACAAAATATTTCTATAATGTTGACTTGCGTTACTGTTTTTTATTACTGTGTTTTCGTAAAACTGCGACTCTATGCGGCGCAAAGGGTTTTCTTCACATTCGTTCATTGAGTATTAATTTGCCGTCATTCAATGTGTTAATTTGCCGTCACTCAATGTGTATCCCAACCACAGCAATCCGCGCGAGATTATAGTTTTTGAACCCTTGCGAAACACCTTGCCCAAAACAACTGCAACATTGGGTTGATTTTCACGTCACTGAGCAAAATGGCCGATGAAGATCACTTGTACGTCAGCATCTAACTGCGTAGCCTGTTCAATTCATATCAGTGGAACACAGAAAAATTTTCCTAGATTTTTGTTTACTTTTAGGGTTTTGAACTATCAACCGACAGAGGTGAACTTTGCGGTCATTCGGACGGAATGTGCAGAACGTTGGTTGCGACAGGATCCGCATCGACTTCCCATTAGGCATTGTGACATCAGTGCCATTGAACTGTAGAACAAAGATCTTCTCTTCCAATCGGGAATGCCACAGCTTGCGCTTTTGATTCGACGCTAACTGTCCGTATCTGAAGCGCGCTTTTTCGCAGAAGACCCAATCGTGCTAGAAAGCCAGCAGCAATTAATCAGTGCAGTTCGCTGACTGGCGTTTCCGCCGTGTTCTGCAGCTCCAAAACAGATTGTGTGGCGGGTGAAAGCGCAGTCGGGCAATGTCGTTGACAACTGTGCTACTTGATCAGAGCAGCTTCAGAGCGAGTTGCGATCACATTTGCGAAGATGCAGTCAGATTTCTGAAAAGCTGAGTTCGTTCTGAAAAAATCAGAGAACACAGATATTTGTTGTTAAGCTGCCATGTCCTCCCTTAAATGCTTTGTTTAGGTGCTCAAATCAATTAAACACGTGACGTGTTGCAGTGCGTAAAAATGGTTGGAAAACAAAAATTTATCTTTTTATCAGTACTGACTTACATAGCGTTGCAATAATTCTCTATCAGTCCCTGTGTTTTTGTGCACCAGGACAATAATTGCTGCTGTGTTTAGGCGAGGCAAGCCTGTGCAGGACAATGTTGGAAAACAGAGTTGCTTGTCTTAATTTCTTGAGTGAAATAGCAATTTAACCAGGGAAGCCCTTCGAAAGAAACGATTTGCTCGTTCAGTTTGCGCAATTGAATAATCTTCTGCTGCCGACAAGATCTTGCTTTAGGGATTTTACCAAACATGAGAGTGCATTTCAAGTTTTTATTTTAAGAATTAGTTACCAGAATATAAATTAAACCTGTATTGCGTTTCCAAACTCATGTAAAGATTTATGATTCATGATCCAACGAAACATCATCACATGTTAAACTTACAGCAACATGAACTTTTAAAAGAAATCACGCCCTCACCTTACCGAGTGCTTCCATTTCTGGCCAATCAATGTGATGAAAAAGCAAAGTATTACCATTTCAGAAGTTTAGGGTGAAAAGGGCGGAAATCAAGAAATGACAAGTGCGCATTTATCAACGTATGATCTTTCCGCGTTGATGCAAAAATAACTTTGGAGACAAAAGACAACAACAGATCAACAAGAGCAGCGTTTATATGAAAATTGCGCATTTGTGATTTTCTGATGCTTTTTTAATTCTTTGCAGTAATCATGTCAGCTTTTCTTGCAGTTTTCTTACTTGATTTGCTGTAGAACTGCTTTGCAAAACTGTTGGCTAGAATTTTATTCCTATCCTTTTAAGCACTCTACTGGTAAAGTTTTTGGATTCAGCTTTAACTTAAACGAATTCAGATACCCTGTGGGGCTACAACCGTAGACGCTAAAACGCACCTTCTTTTTACTATTTATTCCATCCGATGAGCTTGCATTCTCCAAGCAGTGATTTCCAAGTTTGGGGCGCTCGACCCACAGTAGGGCAATGTGATGTTTTTGGCCGGCGCCAACAAAAAAGTAGTTTTACGTCCAAATCGCAACTTCAACTGGTTCCACCTCAGTCTCGAGCACGCCTCAGTCTGTAACGCAGTGTTAATGCTTGTGCAGAGGCGGGCGGGGTTTACGAGAGAAATGTGCATATCCCGTATGTTGAGACAAAGCGTTAACAGTAAAACAATAAGAAAAGCTGAAGTTTAAGGACGAATAGGAAACACATTGCTGCCCGAATAGTTTAATCAGACTCCGCTAAGAGATCTTTCGATATTACCGCAACTTTCCTTGACATTATTTAAAGTAAAGTCGACCTTTAAAGCAAACTAAAGTGAGAAATGACAAGAAACTTGGATGCAAGAAACGAAGCGCTTGTAAGACTTCCGTCTGAACCTTAACCAAAAACCGTTCGACCTGTCGCCGAGTTTTGTCCGTGACTGCTCCAATTTTTCACTTTGCTGCTGGATTCGAATGGTGACAGAAACAAAACTCTCGTTAAAAAAAAATCGAGATTACAGTGCTACATTCTTTGAACACCAACAACAATAACATACGTTGCCTGCAAAAAGGTGAGCACGAAAAACCTGAAACAGTTTTCACACGCGCCAAGATAGAGGTTTCCGCACAAACATATGGCCCTTGCTCGAAGGTAACATCGCACGATCAAGCACAGGATGTTGTGGTTTGATTTTGTTAGCGCAAACATTACACAGTTTCATTGAAGTTAAAGCGCTGGGACACCGACAAACCTTGTTGAACATGTCTCGTTGGGTACTCCTCGACAGTTTCATAATTTTCTATCATGGTTTAGAGTTGATGGCCAAATTATCGGGAATTTGATAAAGTTTAATTTCTGAAAGGGGTTGCTGTCGGCTGGATGATCAGCACAGTAACGCAGAAGTGCTGGGTCGCAACCGGTATATATCGTGGTTTTCCCAGTTCCGCAAAGAGCTGAGCATGACGGTGAATGTGTAAACCCATCAAAAATGAAGCTCAGCCCGGGTTTCTACAACCTTTTTGCATCAAAGCAGACAATTGTTTCTTTGCAGCAGTTCGTATTTTGAAAAAGCGTATTTTCTAATTTCCGTGAAGGCCAGCCACTTGAGAGGTCAGATGTGGTAGAGAAACTTTCACGCAGGGCCGCGCAGCATGTTTCGGTGGGAGGGAGCAATTGCGCGGCTGCCCCTTTCCCTTGCAGGCCTGCCTTCACGTGTCGTGCAGAAGTCTTCAAGTGTGGTGTAGAAACCTTCAAAGCGCACCGGCCTGCTGCGCGTGATGGAGAAGACCTCTTGGCGGAACGCCGCTGCGAAACAAAAAGACCATGGCAGACACAACCGCGAAAACTATAAAACAGCAGGAAACAGTCAGTTCATGCACACAAAACACACACTAGTAGAATGTAAAATTTATGCTGCACTTAGCAGTATACACAAGTCAAACCAAAACTAATGGTTCATTGCACATAGTCAGAGACTGGCATGCAAATCCGAGTTGCACTGTAAATCCACAACCCTTGCTATTACACAGCTTTAACATCATGAAAACGGACAGCTGGGAAAACCGACTCGCTTCACAGACTGCGTATTAAGTGTTGCAAAATAGTAACGCGAAGCATGTAGGAGCAGGGCCGTGGCAATGATCAAACATGCCGCGCGGTGTAAAAAGATTCTGCATCGCGTTTTGTCATCTCACCCAGGCGGTGAAGGGGAAGGGGATATGACGTGATTAAAAGTGCTATATGTTATCGCAGTGGTATCCGGACAGGGTTCATAGTAGAATTTAGGGGTCGAGACGAACTCTCAGCAAGCGGCCCGTATATTTTGCATTTGCTATACAGAAACTTTATTCGGTGAAACCAAGTTAAATTATCATTTTGTCGGGGGATTTGCCTCTGTGTGAAAGTCCATTTTACATTATAAATTGTTTAAGGTCGTTTGATTTTACACTGTTTTTTTTGTACACATTGAAGTTATTGAAAGTGCCCACTTTTAGCACATTTGCACATGACTTTTGCTCTCGAATGATTCATACGCTTTTTAACAAAATAATGCAAATGCAAAAACTAAGTGCGAAACTCTCAAAGGGGGCCGTCCCACGGCGTCTCTGGAAAAGGGGAAACCCGAGGCGACCGCCTAGTTAGCCTCTCTTCACATTCGTGTTTGCATCCGGATGGCTTGCGATGAACGGACCAACCTTGAAAAATCATTAAGTTTTCAAAGAGTGACCATTCAGCACGAGGTGTGGAAAAAAAGGCAGGTGGGTGCAAGGGTGTAAAACAGAAAGCAACAGTGATCAATGACACAGCATCGCGACGGGATGGGTCGAGGGGTGACAAAAACGTTTGATGACAATCCTAACTTGGTGCCGGGCCGAGTGAGTGAACAGTCAGCGCAGTGCGCTCGGTTCAAAAATCGAAGCCAGTGCAGTGCGCTCGGTTCAAAAATCAACTTCCGGCCGACTCAGGCAGCAACAAACGAGTAGAGTTGGACTGGCACCAAGTTGAAGCAAACGTTAAAGCAACAAAAGATCCAGAAGTAGAAAATGCAAAATATCTGTTTTGTTTACGAACGAAAGCATCGGACGCGTACAAATGTGATTCCGCTGACACGATGGCGGAAAAAGCAAGGGCAACAGCCCCGGGGGTCCAAGGCAGGGGGAATGCAAAGAGTCAAAATACAAAAAATAGGTTTTATTGAAGTGCAGTTACTAGATGGCTTCTTATTATGGTAAAGTTGCTGCCCTGACCTTATGTCTCTTTCCCCTTTATAGGCTGGCCAATTCTTGCTTACCTATTGTTAATCAGCGACTTGTAGTCTTCAAAATATTTCTCGATTCTCTCAAGATCCTGGGTTCTAGACTGGGGATCGTGAAAGGTCAGCAATGGGGACGCGAGTATGGCAACGAAACATTGTAAGTTCTAGCTGAATAAAAACAGTTACTTCTTCACCTGATTTCACTGAAAGATATCCTTAGCAATTTGTTTGTAGTTCAGAAAAATATAATGGGCAACAATCAAGGGCGTAGGCAAGGGGGGGTTGGGGTTAAACCCCCCTTGAGCTTGATATTTTACAAAAACTTTGTTATATGGCGAGTGTATAGGGCTTGATTTTTTACAAAAATAAGGGGAGTGCGTGTAGAAGAATATGCCTATTACGTCAACAAACTTCGCTTGAAAACATGAATATGACGTCAAATGGGGACGTCACAAACAGCACACACCAAATACAAATGACCACCATATGCCACTGAATGAAAACATCCCCCATGAAAATTTTCTGCGTACGACACTGGCAACAATGCATAAAACTACGTGGTAGTACGACTTCAAGTTTCCTGTCTGCTATATCCTATGTCTCACAAGTGCTATCTTTTATTGGTGGACCTATCCGATACTTATTTGCATGCATAAATGCAATATTTAATTCCTCAATGCATACCCGTTATTAGAAAAAAATTGTTTGTAAACGTATGCCTCAGTGACACACAAAAGCAAAAATACTATTTGAAGTAATAACACTAGTTTTTATGTATTTCCATTGCCTATAATTCTCGCATTCCCCAATACTAAAATTTGGTAGGGGGACATACAATCAAGCATTTGCTCCGGGTATCACCAGACCTCTGCACGCTCCTGCCTGAGCTAATCAATATATCATTGAAAATACATTTTCAAAATGTCATCAAAACTAAAAGCAAATTGCCATGAGTTAAAATTATATTTCCTTCTGCAGGGCGCCGCAAGCTTAACAGATTGGAAAACACTGGTTTATACCAAATAAATGGCCTCACAGGCTTTCTCGGCGTTAGTAGATGTTTGCGGTTTAAATAATAAAATGTTTTTCCGCAAGGAGAACATTACTTCTTTGAGGCAAACCATGTGGGGCTAAGACCAAAAGCCTGTCATGAAGTAAAAGTGATTTTTTGGATGAGAACGTTTTTCCTCAATTATTGCGCAGAGCGTTTTGTTGATAACACCAAGTACAGAGCATTTTCATAAAAAGCGACAAGTTTTTTCTGAAGCACTCTCAAATTTTCATTAAAATTTGTTTTGTAGTTGTAATTTTTTGCAAACTGGAATACCTTCAGATGTAACCGAAAACAGTACTTTTGCTGATTTGCCCAATCACATTCATAACACACAAAATAGCAAATAAGGTTTGGTTTTTCCTAAGGTCTGACTCAGGTCTATATTTATGATAGTTGTTGCTAAGTAACCACCACGTGAGATTTTATATTGGTGCATAACATTCTATTTGCCATTCCAATGTTTTAGTCCAACCAGAAAAATTTAAAATATGCCTATTGACATAGTTTGTCCTGCTAAATATCTTGTGTAAGAGCCAGTTCGATTCTACGAGTTACGGTTGACCGGAAACCATGGGCGTCCGCAGGTGGGGCAAATCGGGCATTTGCCCCACCTGGAAATTGGGACTAAGAATAAAAAATTTCTAAAAAACCTGAAGTTAGCAGCTAAGTTCTGATTGAATTGATTTAATTGTTTCGATCACAATTTATTTCGCATTATGACACTGACGTTGCGCAAGAGCCACGTTCACTATTCTGGTGTCATGCAGTGATGAGCTTGCAGTTCGCTCGTGTGCGCTCCTTTGCCTGCGAAGGCAGGTTCTGAAACATGCTAGCGGATTGTTCCATTGTTGGTGTTTATTGCGTAACAATGACACGGCAATAAATCTTCAAACGTTTAAGTTACGGTTGTAGGTGTTTTTCCACATGTAACCAGGACTCGCACTGCGTTTTTTTCGACCCACATCTGCTTTTTTAGTGGACCTGGGTGTATATAGGTTTAATTATGGAAAAGCGCGTTAAATTTAATTGAGTTAAAAATTCTTGTTTGTTGAATTGATAAATTCAGCAACAACTTCAGTGTGTTCAATAATATAATGATAACTTTATATTCAACTGTTAGTGTTTCCGTTGCAGAAGAATATTTGGAACAGGAAGTATAATTAAATTAGCATGGGCGTCCGCAAGGGGGCAAACGACATTTGCCCACCCCTCGGGAAATTGCAATTAAGGACCAAAATTTTCTAGAAAACCTTTAGTCAGCCGCTTAATTCCGATTAATTGAATTAAAAATTCTTGCAGTGACAGTTTGTTTTCCGGTATGACACTCACACTGCACAAGATCCAGGTTCACAGTTATGGTGTCATGCAATGATGGGCTTGCGGTCCACTTATGCCTCCTCCTTTGCCTGCAAAGGCACGTTGCGAAACTTGCGAGCAGATTGTTCTGCTGTTGGTCTTTATTGTGTAACAATAGTATGGCAACAAATCTTCAAAGGTTCACTTCACGTTACGGTAGCAGGCGTTTTGTTGCACTGTTGAACGCAGACTTGGCAGGTGATGCAGTGAGACGGGAGTGCTGATAGCGGTAAGCCACGTACATTTATACTGTGCGAAAAGAAGCATGAGTGAGTCCGTAGCAATGCTTCCATAAGTTTGAAAAATCAATTGCTGGTGCAGGTGTGACCGATGTGCCTGAGTGTCAAACTACCCTTACGCAGGCTTCTTTTAAACGCAGTATAAAACTACGCGACTTGCTAGAATACGTCTATGCAGGCTTGTGGGAATACGTCTTAAGCGGTTTGGTTCTGACATCTGAGTGAATACTGAGTGCAAAGCTGTACTTGGTGTAGCGAGTTTTCATAATTCATATGCTGAATTTGTAAAGCTTGCGTGGTGTTCTAATTCTAGTGAGTTGTCCGTAGTCGTGTCAACGTACAGTTCTACTTCTCCCGTTGTTCACAGTTAAATAATTAGCAAAGACAACCAACGCTTTATTGATTGCTTTGGACGAGATCACAGACGTTTGCAGCTCTTGTTTCTAAGTGACGCAAAGTCTCGCAACCAGGGGGGAGGTCAACCGGGATATTGCCCTCACCCCGAAATTTTCAAAGACATGTTCGGTTGTTAGGTACAGCATCAAGCTACAATCATTTTGCGTACCCTCGAAAATTAAATTTGGGTGTGGCTCTGCTTGCTAAGTAAAATAAGGCCATCATTTGTGGTTTCGTTGAAGAGCGTGGCAATGCTTACTTAAAAGATGTACCCTGCGTTGAAAATCTGCAGATAATGTACGGTGCAAATTGCAGGTTATCACAATATACCTTGCTATTGCTGCCAAAGAAGCGCATTTTTTGTGACTGTTACAGTAACGTGGAGCATTTTCGTTGCAGTGTAGAAAGGGTAAAGCGTGGTGTGAACGTCCATTTACATTGCATCGCCAGCAACTTGAAAATGATAAGCAAAATTTCGACGTTGCCCCCCCTGGAAATATTTCTGCGGAAGCCCATTCCGGAAACGTTAGTTACTCTTAAGGTTTAGCGGAGCAAAATGCATTTTCATGGGAGCAAGATTATTGTTTTTATTATGTGTTCAACGAAGAAATTTTGGGGCACAACAAAATTTGGGGGGCACCAAAATTTGGGGGCACTGCTCCCGAATACCCCCCCGGCTACGGTCCTGCTCTTACGATACGCCGCGCCGTCAGCAAGGTAGCGTGGTTGCATGATGTTTGGATTAGGTGTGGTTGCCAATAAGCATGTTATGAATGTTGTAACACCAGGCTGTTGAGTGTAGAAATATTATAAGAAATTATGCCTGAATTAATGGATTTGGATCTAAGTTACCTGACGGACTCGGAAGTGCGTCATATCAAAGAAGTGTTACTGAGAGCCAAAGACATCAAAGCGTCCGAACATACACAAGAGTAGGTGGACATGCTGTATCACAAAATCTTCTGTAGCGACTGTCTTTTTATGTTGTGAACATGGAGAAAGTGACGGTGAAAAATTTTCCGACAATGCTAATAAGTCGTTACGACACAGGGTTTGGAAATTTGTGTACAAATGTTGTATAAACTGCATTTGAATTTGTGTCATCACGGTGCATATTGAAAATTACATGTTATGATTTAGCACGAATTTAATATAAACTCAACATTTCAGCGTTTTAATTTGTCGCACTACGCTTCTGCACGCTTTTTATTCAAGTTTGTGTTGATTTATTGAAACGATTTTGAGACATACTTGTGGAAAGAAGCACAATGACATACTTTATCAAAGCAGTGACCAATCTTTTTGTATTGAATTTCTAAAGTATTTAACTACAGCTTTGCTCTGCGAATATGCAGTTAAAATTTTTTGTGGAGCAGTATTGTAAAGTTTTGCTCAGTTTTTCTCTAGCAGGTTTTAGGCTTCGCAGTCTCACGTTTGTTTTACAGACGATCCAAATAAAAACCATCAATGTTTTCGACAGAAAAATCTCTATTAAGTCGACGAAAAGTTTTCTTAAACTTTTACCACCTGCTGTAGATTGCCTCAGTTGTTGAACACAATCGTATTCGTGCATCGCCCAGCTTCTCGCCCACGACTGTTTTGTCACGCTTGATGCAGACGCTCCTGAGCAACGCGAACAAATATTTGAATGTTTTGTTCTTCCAATAGTTGTTTTTTGTACTATCTCTTCATTACCTCCGCCGCGGATCAAACGTTTTGATAGGATGAGTTTGCTCACATGCATAGCTTTGCGAAAACAGCAGGTTTTATAGAATCAAGTGTTTGCGAAGACAAAGTGCTGTCTCTTCGAATCATTGCTTCTAGAGTCATTTTTCTTTGAAGGAAAAGTCAGTCTTAATCAGGGGTGTAGTGCTGAAAAAAACCCTGGCTGTAATCTACTCCGTAATGTCCTAAAAACTTCCAGACTAATTACTCCTCTGAAACGAAGATAGCAGAGTTGAAAAATTCAGACGAAGCGTGGAGTACACAAATATAGTACTATTGTTGATGTCACAAACAGTAATTACACAACCATGCTATGGTGCTATACACGAGATAATTTGTCATTTACTCATGTATGCTGCTCCAGGCGTTACACGTAAAAAATGAAATGAAACATCTAAACTTCAAGTAACGTTACTAGTGCAAAAAGGTGTGGGAACGCGTACCAAAAACAGGTGTGGGAACGCCGTTCCCACTCGTTCCCATTCCCACCCCACTACACCCCTGGTCTTAATTTTCTCTTCGTTGTTTAAATTTTGTTTAATTCAATCCGACATATACGAATGCAATTGACTCTCGATTGAAGTAGCAAAGTAATCACAGAAATCTGATTGGCTCCTGGATCGCCGCAGTAGCCATGTGCCTCGTATACTTTTGGTGCTGTTTTGATTGTGAGCGCTAGCTATTCTCATGAATTTTTGGGAGTAAATTGCCTCGAAATCAAAATATAAGTTAGAAAACAAAAACCGTCTTGTACCATCTAGAGACAAAAATCTGCGTTTACTCTTGTTCACAATTTTGAACCAGGATTTTTGTGGAAAACAAAACTTCACTACATCTGCCTTAATTCTTTCATGGGTGTGGGACTTGTAATTTTTTCTATGTAACTGGAAGGAAAAAAGAAACAGATTTTAAACACTTAACCTCTTCTATGGCAACATCGCAATAACTTGGTTGAAAAACAAAATGACATTTTTCGCTCTTTCTTGTTTTTCGGAAGTCTTTAGTTGCTTTAACTTTTTTTTGCGTTTTTTAAGCTGTTCTTAGTTCAGATTTTCGCAAATGACGCTCTTTCGAGGAATGCGCAGTTTCGTTACTTTGCAAAGGTATTTTTTGCAAGACCATTGCTGACTGTGTGACAACAACTGGGCAAAAGTCTGGACTGCGACTTTAACAAATCAATAACCGTAGTTAATTTGCAGGAATTACTTAAATTACCGGTAAGCAGATTATAACAAGCGTAAGCTTCCAACAAAAAAAGATGACACACTGGAGCTTTAACAGAAACTATCGTTTTTTTTCAGTGATTTTCCTGCACTATGTACTCTACTTTCTGCGTCACCAAATGTTAACTGATATTGAGATAAAAAGAATAAAAAGGAATTTAAGCGAAATTGTTATTTTTTGAAGTTTTAATTACAAAATTCCACAATCTTTATTTTTCTAAATTTCTTACTTGAAGCAACCGGTATACGACGTTTATCAAATCAATTTTGTAAGGCAAGTTGGACAAACGGATAGTGTTCAGGGACTTCCTGTTTTTTCCTTACTTGTGGTACCTTTGTTCAGTATTTACAAAGTACCGAGCTCAGATAAGTGGCTTTGTTCCTGATTTAGACATGGCCCAAACTTTCATGAATTATGCAGAGTAACATAAAGAGCTCGTTGCAAACCAAAAAGGCTTAAGCTCCTTTGTAAAATCAGTTCAACTTAATGTATTCCCGAAGGGAAGAAGTGGCTCCTCGTAGAGACAGCAAATACTTCAATTCGGATGACTACATCCGGGCAACATGGAATGACCAGCACGGCGACGAAAACACGTACGTTCCTGGGAGAGAAATCGTCTTTGCAGCTTTACTGGGACCTGCGCCGGGAGAGATCAAATGCCAAGGTACTCGTGGCGGCGGCGAGGCTACTGCTGAGATGACACCAAGTTTGTGAGACTTTTTCACGACTTCGTAGGATGTGGAGTTGAAATGTACAGCACAAACATTCACCGTGCTGATGCTGGTAACGGTGTTGACTGAAACGTTTACGCAATGTATTTTACGTCGTTTGCTTTTGCCGTTATTTCTTATCAATGGGCTGTTCAACACTTATGTATTTCTTGCACCAAAGCACAAACAAAATTCCAAAGTGAATTGATTTTATTCAACCCTGCCACGCAGACGCAACGCACGGTGCAAGTGAGTGTGCGCCGAAGTTTGACATTTCATTTACTTGTGTGAGCAGATGGCTGTGTAAATGTGGCACAGCATTTCAAAAGTTACAGCATTCGTTCGTGAATGCCTGTAGCTATTTACGAATGTGTTCAACCAATTCGTGACAAGGCGCAATCTGAGCAAACGTTTTAGTGAACACAGAATGTAGTGTGAACTGAACAAGCGGCTTGCGCAAGAACTGCTCCGGTAGTCATGTGCTTGAGACAGCTTGATGACAGTCGTGCAACAAAAGTCACATGCTCTTTTACGACTTCGAGTGGACGATTTCCGGAGTACAAATGATCAGTGAAACAATCCCACGTCACAATAAATAGTCACTAGTCACAAATGTGGTTAACTGATGTGCATGATGAGGAACACGGACTCACTTCCCTGCAGAAAGAATCTAGTTTTTAAAATTTCAACCGTTACGTTTATGCAGTGCAAAAATAAGTTCGTTTGCAGCTGGGATACAACATGATCTTCTTAGATCACTTCGTTTCCTCACTCTTTCTTACAGAAGGAAAGGCCTGCTCTGATTTTTTCTTGTCGAAACAAACAGCAAAGACCCATTTCGTCTTTTTCCTTCCCACCCGCAGCTGCACATTCCAGCCAGATATTTCAGCATCTTCACCAAATATAAGTTTTGTGTTTGGCTTTTTCTGAGGACGATGGCGTCACTCAAATCTTTATGTGTATTCCTTTTTAGAGAGTGCAGTGCGACGGCCATTTTGTGAGTCGATGCAGCTTACCAGTCCGCACTCACGTTTATTTGAAAAGAGGTTCGAAAAAAGAGAATGAAAGCATGCAATGCGTTGAAGCAATACATGGAAGGACATGCAAAAGTTATTTCAACTTTGAGAAGCAGAGTCGGTAAATGGTTCGTCTGACGGATCCGCCAAACGCTCAGACAGCAATTAATTAAAACCGGATAAATTTATTATAATTATTGATTTCAATCAACAACTGAAGCGTTTAAGCCCTATCGTGGAAAATATATCTTGCGCATTAGTTCAGGACTCACGTTTCACAAAGAGCAAATTCGACGAGCAATCACATTTATTTATAATGCAAAAATGGTTTAGAGGTTTAACTTAACTAACAGCAGCTGCAGTCAGAATCTTTTAAACGAGTCGTGTTTCTCAAAAGAGTTAAATTTGAAATAACGGTTTTTACAAGACCCATTTTAGTCATGTGGTTCAAGAAACATCACGAATCATCTTTATATTATTTTAAGTGTCTTTTCCAATTATAAGAGTGCGTGTAATTCCGAAACCTCAAACATTTTATGCTCAACCTGATCTTGTGTCACGCAGAAGTTGAAACATTATAACTAGACTCGAGTCAGGTCATCTTCGCTGAATGATTAAATCGAGTGACTGAAGCCCGCTGGCGACAAGAAAAAATTAAGAAGTAGTTTCAAGATTTGTAAAAGCAAACTTGTTGGCAACTTGGTTAAAGGCATCAAAATCACGTCGTCATATCTTGGGCTGCAGCCGGAACAAGTCTGGTGTAGTTCAAATCCAAGCAAGAAACCATTAAATTCGTTATTTTGCTTCAATTGAAAGAGTTCTTCAACTTAGTTTGAATACTACTTTCACACTACAGGGTTAGCAAAAGGTGCCTTTTTACCAAAAGTGAAAGAGATGCGGAGCTCGTTTAACACCAGAGCTGAGTCTGTACAACGTTGAAGCTCAGCCGCGGAATTAAAAGCTATGGCTCGGGTCCTCGGAATAGTCTGTTCACGTGAATTCAGATGATCGAGTGCAAGCAATCCTGTCTGCTATCTATTCTGTAACGCCCCTGTAACCTGCCTTTTGCATTGAATTCGTTTTTGCCAGCAGGTAAAAAGGTATCATCAGCAGCATCGAAAAACGTCAAACTTTGATTGCATAAAAGGCATAAAAGATTCGAAACTTTTTAAGGCAAATCCCAGCAAGTGTTGGCAATGCAGCAGCTTGCCAACAAAAAAATAAGCTAAAGTTGCAATTATGAGCTGTTGACAGTTCCAGCCAAGTCTGTTTTTATCTTTATGAATGTACTGTAAGACAAAAGTAACATACATTAATTTTCAAAACAGTAGAAGGTGATAAACGGCAGAAAAAGGTGTTTAACTACTTTGAGTGGTCTATTTTTGGAAACGATTCTACAAGGTCAGGTCTACAGTATGCAATACATTCCAGTTGTGCGTCATGACTTCACATCCTGAACTCAAGCTTTATCTCATTTGTTTGAAGTTGCCATCCTAACCCTAACCCAGGTCACTGTACTTTGCTATCATTCCAACAATGACTTCTACCACCATGACGAGAACCACATCTGCAACAGACAGATTAAATATGTTCACGCGTTTTACGTGTTCTCTGTCACATTGTCGACATGATCACCAGATCTTTTTTATTTTAGTTGCAAGGAGAAAATGTTCGTACATTTTTTAACTTCTCAAAAAACAAATGCACTTTGTCAGCGATCTTTCCTTTTCTAACGTAATATCAGTAAAAATGTATAAAAATTCCACAGTAGTTTCACAAAATTAAAATCTATCAGCTGTACAAACTGTAGTTTTATGCAAGCAAGTGTTGTCCACCACGAATGCTGAAGTTGAATTTGTTAATACCATAAGGCAGAGATCAATCGAAGCCATCGAACCAGTTTCAGTCCGCGAAGCCAATTGCGTCCGCTCACGTATGGTACAAGTATAGCCCGCAAGGCCAAAGCAGGCTCACGTATGGTACAAGTATAGCCCGCAAGGCCAAAGCAGGCTCACGT
>JGI24021J15306_10002166_pt1 | contig 20746 bp, 7 predicted proteins | sample Ectturendosymbi1_FD_15306 | JGI IMG/M metagenome (IMG submission 15306)
TTTTCGCAAACTATAACATTACAAAAGATTGGCCTACGTCCTGAGCAAATCATTTTTCAACTCAAACTTATGTATGTACTTTCCACGATGGGTGTAGGCAAGGAATCGATCAGCAAATTTTTAATAGGAAATCGATTTCACGTAAAATTACGCATGCTCAGTCCTTATTCAAATAGATTTTCTATTTTATCCAAGTGCCTATGAAGACAATTAAAAGGACTCATTAATATTTTGAAGTAAACAGTTGAGGTTTCCTTGGAGCTAAACAGAATAGATTGTTTTATCTGCTAAAATAACGTCTAATATGTCTTGTTTGTTGCTTTTCTTGTTTGTTGCTTTAAGTGCAAACAGAGAACACCTGAACCACGTGAGCAGTCAACAGATGCCAAAACATTCACTATTTTACTTTTCCAATGTTATCTTTTAAATTAATTTGTGTTGGGTGTCTTCGCAGAACGGGTTTCCTCGTTTATTTGAAAAAAACAACCACACACTAAACACTGTTTCAAAGTTCCAAGCGTACTTTTGCGTTTTATTTGTCACCGTTAAATATGTCGCGACGATTTACATTTGACGAACCGTGCTACTTTCTCGCAGATTGTCAAAACAACGTACTGCTTGAAGCTACAGAACCAGCTACTTGAGACCCTTACTCTTGTGCCGTACGATTAAGGTCGAGGAAATCCACCTGTTACGGTCGATCAATTACTCACCCGCTCAAACCACGGCGCTTAATCAGTTAATCAAGCGCATTCCCTGGAATGCCGGGAGCAGAGCATCGTCGCCTTGTTCCTTTGCTCACAACGACACGTTCAGTTCTTTGTTCGCCGTGTTAGAGTTAGGTGGCCGTTTTTAAGTCGAAGTAACAGTGATCTTTGCAGTGAGTGGCAGTGAACTCAGCTATCAGCGTATCAGCTGGTCTTGTGTTCACCTTTTTTTTTTGTATTGCTGCGGCAAATATGTGGTTGCCAGGGATAACTATTGTTGTTATATCTGCGCAGGTGTATCAGCGTTGAACTCCCTGGTGCCGTGAATGTTGTTAAAACATTACGACTTTCTCTCTAGATACGCCACGATATTGCACGACGCCCTCGCACGTGTAATTTGACTTCGTAACACTGTTACGTGATCATCGTGGATCCTTTCCTGCAATTGTATGCTGCGAAGAGTTGAATGACTGCTAGAACGATTGTACCGTGCTGGGTTGTTGCATCGAGAGTAGGTTGCGTGCTTTCACAAGTCATAGCAGCCAGCGGAGACTTACCGTTGAAGCTGAGCTTTACACCTAACATTGTTGTGCGCCTACCATACGGTTTGTCATTACCACCACCCACCAAAAAACACTGCACCAAAGACAAAGTACTCGAAACAGTTGAAAGATAAGGCTACTACTACAAGCCATCAACAAGACGAAGAATTTGCCCAGTGAAAAAAACGAGTCAATGGTAGTTACACTTTCAAAGAAACTGTTTAACATTATGTAAAGTACATCGTGCACAATTAGAAGCAAGTAAAACTAGCACATGAGCTAAAAGCAGACAACATTTTGAAAAGAAGTAAAGCCATGAATACAATTCGGTCTTACTTCCGAAAGAACCCAAGTCGACGGGTCCGGTTGAGAATCGTACCAGGCTTGGCACTCCCTCTCGGGACTTCTACTTGTCGCACGTTCGCCCACTTTGAAGGTAAGCGTACCAAGAATCCCTGGTAAAAAAATGAAAAGGAATGAAATCTAGCGACGGCTTTGCTTGAGGAAAGGTGTGAAACGTCTCCCAAGATGGAAGGTGTGAAACGTCTCCCAAGATTTGCATGTCCTAAAGCAGCATGCGCTCTCTTCGTCACAAACAACGGCTATCAGATACCGTGGCTTGCTTACAAGCAAAAAATGCAGTGGAATCCGTTTGATATGACCACCGTATGGCCGGGCCATTTTGGTCATTATGCCCGAATCGAATGGTTGCAATTACCGAGGCCGATACAACCAGACCTGGCCGCTACAACCAGACCTGTTGACAAGGAAACATATTTTCATCGCTCAACTGAACAAACACCAAACTCATTGTCGCCAATGCATGTACGTTAGTTAATTTTGGGTACAGCAAAATTGCTGAAGTCGCATTAAACACGATCGTTTCGCAAACAATCACAAATTTGTCCAGCGAAGACATGTGGCCATAATATCCGAAGTCTGGATGGTATTGCACGAGGAATTTTATGTTGAAAATTTCCGGACCGTGCCAAAATGGGTCGCAAAACCGGCTGGTCTTAACTACGGTCGTATGTCGTATTAACCGTGGCCGTGGCCATATTAACTGCGTGTGCTCTTTCGCTAAGAGCGAGCACTGTATTTCCTTTGGAAAATGTGGTTGGATCGCATCATTTCATCGATGTCGGTGTCATGTGAGCTTCGGGCGCAAATCACTAAAACTAGTTTGCCAGACTCCCAAATGATGATTTTCTTGCATTTACAGCCAAGTCACAGCACGTCACTGAAGGGTAGTTGCCAAAGTGTTGGCAAGCACGTAAGAAAAATAGTTTCTGGCTTTGTGTGCCTTTTGTTCGTCCTCCTTGACCAGAACGTGGATTTACGACTTAATCGGACCTCGTAGAGATAAAAAATTTGAGTTAAAGTCATTATCTTTTTAAACCAGCTACGTCCATGGCCGCATACGGTTCAGTTGAAGATTTCGTGCGGCCCAGTTGGAGATTTTCATTGTCGCATATGCAAATATAATGACAACCTGTTCTTAAGATGATAATGATCTAAAATTTGTCATTATTGATGCAAAATGATACTCAGTTGCACTGTTGCGTCTGTACTGGCTGGTACTGGCAGAATTCCATGAGTCCACTGACGCCTTGGTGCAAAACTTACTTATAGTTCTCAATTTCCAGCCCTGCATTTCCATTACAACTAAGCCAAATGCAACCCTTTTTGCAGTGTTGCCAGATGTTGCCAAATGTGGTAAATATTGGCCAAAATCAATGCTTTCCAAAAATAAGTCAAAATTTTGCCATTTTTTGAAATACAAATTGTCAGTAGCAATACATTGAATTATTTGTCAAATGAATGCTCAAACTCTAGAAAGAAAATACAGCTCAACATTAATCATTGTGAATGATCATTCTGATCACACTTCCCTATCTGCAAAGTGTAGTTACTGATACAATGCTGTGTTTTAAACTGAAATATTACTTCGTTTTCAACTACTGTATGAAACAAATGGAATCATTTCGCAGTGAAGAATCAGACTATTATCTAAACTATAAACAAACGATTTTCTGCCTACTGAGTAGGCATCTTTATTTTCTTTAAAAAAGATCTTTTTACAATTGTCAAACTTTGAAAAATGAAACGTGTGTAAAAATTGGTTTGCAAAAATCCGAAGCTTTGAAAAATCTATGTTGCCAATAACATTTACCATTTTCAAAATTATTTTCGTCAAAAATTTGCCATAAACTGGGCAAGCACTTGCCATATTCCTTTTCAAACATCTGGCAACCCTGCCTGTTTGTTCCACTTTCAACACGTGCCGATGACATGACACTTTGGGCGCTTATGAAATCACACTGTGATAGGAATGCAGCTGCCTAAGTCTGAATTTCTTTATTCAAATTCAATGTACCGCCTTCATCAAAGCAGTGACACAATTTTTGACCCATTTTTGACCCAGTAAGACATTTACCATTATAAACTTTCCTAAATGCTTTTCTTGTGATATGAACGGAGACGAAGAACGAGAAATAATTTTAAACACTGAGTCAAGCATCTGCAGAATCGTGGTTCAACTGCATTCTTTTCATATTTTTTCATATTAATTAACTGTTATGATTGTTAATTGATTTTCGTGCTTTTTCTTTATTGAGAGTTTTGATGGGTCTATGACAGCGATGGTCTTCCAGCGCCACAACTGAGTTTTGACAAGGTCTGGTATCATTTCACTTTATTGTTACTTCAAGACTGCTGCCTTTAAGAGATGAAGCCCGCAGCTTTTCCGCAGACCGTGCACCTGGCAAGAAGGCGTCAATGCCAATTACAAGGTTTAGGTGAGACCCGGCCTGGGGTCGAACGCACGGAGAATTTTACAGTCGAACGCCAGACGTACCAGTACCGAAACAGACGCACTGACCACCAGGCTACGGGCTGGTATTTATCATACTGTGCTTGCTATTTATTGTTGTCTGGAGCTGTAGCGTGTCTTGGCAAGGCCTCAGAGTTAAATTCCAAGACCACCTCTCACGTTAGGTGGAAGACCACCTCTCTCTTGGTGGCCTTGGTCTTGGTCCGGCGTTTTTCGTTGATTAGGGCGTGTGAAATTACTGCGCTCTAGAAAGACATCGATGTGTTCCAGCCGCCAGTGCTGTTCAGTTGCTTGCGCTGTCAGGTTTGGCCAGTGGCGTAGCCATCCCAAACTTCTGGTGGGACCAAGATTTTTTACTTTAGGCGACCAACAGTATTTTGTTTGCAACACCGCCTCTCAAGTACAAAATGAATAAATGTGCTAAAAATTTTGGGGGAAATGGTCCCCCGGCTACGCCTATGGGTTTGTACGCTTTTGCCGTACAGTATTCGCTATATTTGCTTTCTATTTCTAGTATGTGGAAACTCAGTTCTTTTAAGCTTAGCAAATATTACACCAGCTATTTACATCGATTAGTCCGTTTTGTCACATAAGCCTGCTTTTGAAATATTAAAACTGAAAAGACCATTGCAGAGGCTAATCAAACTGACCAAATAATAGTGGCCTATACAGAAGCTTTTGCTTTTTACAATGCCACGCACAGTTGTCGAAGTCAACATTTTCAAATTGGAGTTCAGGGCACCACATTACCTACAACATTGTGGCCGTTATTTATATGGCACATCATGCGAACAGCAGCAAAATAATCAGCATACCAAAAAATAGTTTTTAACTTGAGCAATTACCAGTCCGTGGATCGGCGTATAAGTCTGGTCGAAGCGGCTGCTCGCTGTAGATTAAAGGGTGATTGAACCATCCTCCGTCACATGCGTAGCCAACTGCAGGTTCGATGTAGTAAAACCAATCGGTATACACTTCCATGTCCACGAATGATAAGATAGCGTAAGTCTTTGCACCGTTTGTAACCACAAAGCCTTGAAACGTGACTCCCTGAAATGCAGGATGTTTCCACAAAGTGCGTAACAGTGCTAAAAGGGAAATACGCAACGTAGAGGGAACTCGACCTATTAAAGGTTAACCATGTATCTCATTGCAGTCGTGCATTGTAAAGAGCCTGAACAGGAATTTTCGGTCTGGCCGTTTCGGCATGAGCCGTTTCGGTCACGGGACATTTCGGTCACAACATTTCTGTACGTAAACAACTTATTACATTCGTTTACTTAAATGATTATAGGCAGGCGAAATGTCACTCTAGCTGATGTTATACCAACTCCATTTGAGGAATCATCATTGCAATTAAATCTTAATCGTAATTATGATTTTGAAGATTTTGTATTTAATTGCAAAAAGTCGATAACGATTTAATTTGTTTGCTGATGATAATGAAAAGCGTATGTTGATGCTCATTAACTGTCGACTCTTGGATCATGCGTGTATTTTTTTTAATAAAACTTCCCACTGATTTAAGTATGTTTGCATTAAAATGTGAACATGTAAGATTTCTGCAAGATTTCACAGTCTGACCGAAACGGCCCAGACCCAAACGGCCCAGACCCAAACGGCCCAGACCCAAACGGCCAGACCAAATTGGCCAGATCGAAAAGTTGCGTGCCCGTAAAGAACACCTTTTCTGCATATCAAGAAACACAGTTGCATTTTGCAAAAAAAACGTTCCTACCGCCTGCGAACCCTATCCAAGCAGGAATAACAATAAATTGCACAATCCAGTGCTTTACAACTTCAAAAATTATGATGCAAAACAAAAAATCAGTCACTTCCTTTCATAGGCGTACGGGAAGGCATTTTACTGGGGGGAGGGGCGGAAAACTTCGCCCTGAAAATAACAATTTGCCCTGAAACTAACTTTTTAGTTTAATCCGAATGAGACCTGAATCTTGTAAATCTGTTCTATACAGTTTAAATCGTTTACAACGGCTTCTGTGGCGTCAATTCTCCTATAACGTGACATTTTGTTCGGTCCCGATGGCATGATTTACATGCATTTCAGTTCGCTTATAATGTCAATTCGGCACTAACGTTCTTTATGTAATCCCCTAGAGGTGCCGTTATAAGCAAATTCTGTAGTTAACCTTGCTTGTTGACTCAAGGGAGTGAAGTTCCTTGCGTGTTGTGTTCTCCCAGACAAGAAAGTTTACGATAATTGCCTTTACTATTCAAATATGTATGCGACTTCGATGGCACAACGCAATGGTTGGTTAAAGCAACGGTTCCGGATCGAAGGGACTGACCCCCTACACCTGCCTGTGCTATTGTTGCTGTGCGCTTGGAATTCTTATATCAAGCTGTTGACCTACCGACATCCGATTGTTCGATTTTTACAGAAAACGAGAGCTTGGTCCAGATCAAAGTCATTGTAACCAGTCACGACGTTGGTACAGATTACACACTACACAAGCCCAAAGTAAATGGATTACCCCCAAGTGAATATACAGTACGCTGAATACACTGTATTGAAAATTTTTTAACCGTTCAGGATTTTTGAACAACTTGCGCTTGAACTGAAAAACAGTGTGTGTCCTGAATTAACTGTATTGAATATATATTCTTTATCATTCAGAATTTTTGGGCAACTTGCACTTGTCCTGAAAAACGGAGTTGCCCTGAAATTTTTCACTGTATTGAAATGTTTTTTATCATTCAGGATTTTTGAGCAACTTGTGCTTGCCCTGAAATTTTTCAAGCCGGGGGGAAAGCAACCGCCTCGTGGTACGCCTATGCTTCTTTCTACAAAGGGAAAGATGGCTAGCCCTCGTTTCCATCCCGACATTGCTTGGCGAAGTTTCGATAAACGCCTAGCCAACACCTTTTTTCAATCAGCTCGCTAAAGAATGATAAGCGTCGCAATTGATACCGTGGTCTATAACCAGAACTTGCGGCAGAGCCTGAGAAGTTAAGACGTAAATACTACTATTATGCTGAACGCAAAACACTAAAAATTGCAAAACGCAGACTTTGAGCGTCGTAAGTTAAGCTTTTCTTTTACGTTTACGCAGGTCTGCGATTGTCCAGAAGCTATTTCAATAAAAACTTGGTTTCATTTTTGTCGTTTTCCATGAAAACCTTATAACCACGAAAAGCACCAACTTACGTTTTGATTATTTCCGTAAAAAAATCCCGGAAAAAAGGGGACATTTGCAAAGGTTACTTTTAACACTTCGACTGCTGAAAACGTAGGGTCTTCTGGATAGTTTTGCTTGATGAATGAATCGACGTAAACCATGACGTCGTCGCTTTCTGTGAAAAACAATCGCAGTAAAAAATACGTCCAAACAAACGTATGCACAATTGATCTTGACACGATCGCAATTAAGTTTGTATTTCGGATAACAAGAGCTTTGCTCAGAGTAGCAAATTACAACTTGAACGTCTTTGCACTTTCGCCATTACAGTAAGAAATGTTTTAGTGCAAGAGTTTCAAACGCCACCCTGAACGATCTTACGTAAAATCCATCGAATTTTCGTGAAACCAAAGCAAAACCTTAAATTTTGTGAGTAGGTCTAGAATGCACTTAGAAGCAACAGGTTGCACTCTGAATATTATGTTGCTTCTTTTTCTAAATCATAGTTTTCATTAATTCTTTCCTAGGAAGTGCACCGATTACTTGATGAAGCTCTAAACTGAGCAGCACCTTGCTTTCATTAGATGCATCCCAACCAAATGCACAGAATCTTTTTGAAAATGTATTTGATAACTACGGGAACACCGACGTCATCTTCACTAAGAGCATATTTGCAAATTGCGCACATGATGTTTCATGTCTGGAAAGTTTTGAAATTTTAACCACTTACAAGAACGTTAGATTTTGTTGTCTATTTGCGTGATTGTTTTGTGCAACTTTTTTTACCTTGCGCAGTCACCGAGGACTCACGTGATTAGGGTAGGCGATTCAGTGACGTAATCTGTCAGCCTTTGTCATTTACTGAGTGATCGACTACTGCGCCTGGTGACCTGAACTTCGTTGTGTGTCGTGAATTCCGGGCTTCAATGAGTTTGCGATTGTTTGCAGATTGCAAGCATTTATTTCGCGTTTAAAATTGAATGAAATCCAGCATAGCTTAACTACCTACAATTAGCACTGATAATAACACATAGATTTGTTAATACAATTAATTGAGAATGCCAAACCTGGCACAGTGATGAGTAAATAGTTTTGTAGCACTTTATCAGCGTTTAATAGAAACATGGGGCAGCTTTGCACAGGTTTTCGGATTTGGATTCGTGTTGCGCGAAATTGAAACAGCAGGGAGAATCTCCAATTTTGACGATCTGCTTAATAATACGCATCGTAGTTTACCTGCTGCGTGAACCAAGTAGGAAAGAAATCATCGATTCAGCATTCAGCGGCATGCTTAGTTCGATGCCTTCACTTCAACTTCGCGAACAACGTGATAATCCGGCTTTTGTGTCCGCAAACCTAGTTGTCTTTCGGTCACAGACCGATTTTTTATGCCCGAGTAAAGTAAGTCATTCGCTCAAAATGTGCGAAAATGGATTAGTAAATATTGTTACGGTGACTTAAAATATTTTTTTGGGAAAAATGACCGAAATGTATCTGCGAACAAAAAAAAACAAGCCACAAACACGAAACGTGGAATCTTTTATTCTAAACCGGACATTTTGTGAATGCAATCAAAGATAAAATGCTCTACTAAGTTCTATGGAAAGGCTTGCAAATTTAGCACTTTACAAGAGCTAAAGTTTCACTCTAAAAGTTAAGAATAACACTCATAACAATTTCGCACTATATCATGCCTTAGCTGCTGTGAAATTAACTTGAAGTATCTTAAGTAAAATTTCAACATTTCGACTTGTTTATAGCCCATGACCAGTCGTGACCATCCATAGACTCACCGCGAGGCTGTGTCAATGTATTTTTTGCAAGCAGGGCAGATCCACCCAGTAGGGATAGGGGGTCGATTTCAGTAATATTTGGTGGTCAAGTCTTATTATGGGTTCACTACTGAAAGAGAGATGAAGTTTCGTCACAACGCTGCTGTGACAAAACAATGGACGGCCAAATTGTCTTATATCGCGAAAGCTGTTTTCCGAATTGTACAAAATCATGGTGTGAAAAAGGAAAAGCAGAGGGCAGATGCACTTGCAAGTGCTCTGAACGACGATTCTCCAAAAAGCGTTTTGGCAGAACGTCAAAATGCAGCAACACAAAACTCATGTTCCCATTCGCGGTGGGTGGTGCAACCGGAAATGAAGCTATCGCACTCGCAGCGATGTGAAAAAAACACTATGAAGCAATATTGCATTCACCAAAATACAGCAATGCTTACACCTACATATACAGCATATATCTAAAAATCAAGATCTAAAAACAAGCACAAAAATTCTAAGGGGTTGAATAAGCTTGAAGCCCTAATCCCCATACGCCCCCAAGACCGGGCTGTTAATAAAGATGAAATATCGGCTGAGTGCATCACCTACGCTGATTCCAGTGTGTTTTTACTGTATGTCACTGCTCCTTCGAATGTGCGTTTAATTCATGGTGAAATTCCTCAACATGCATGAAGTCTGGTATTGTACTTATTTACGAAAATGAGAATGGTGGCATAAGTGATACTGACCTGTTTCTCTCGTAGCCATATCTCCACGCTATTTGAGCATTATATGTTATCCTGAATTTCACCACATCTTACCATCACGTACAATCAGTTTGGCTTTAAGCCAAAACATGGAACTGATCTGTGTGTATTTGACTCAAGCAAACTGTAAAAGTTAATGCAAACGAAAGCAATCCAGTGTTTGCAACTTTTCTGGATACAATAACTAAGACACTTTTTGTTTCAACCACAATTTGTCGTTTACATGTAAGCGATGTGTATAGTAAGAATAGAAAGACTTCAGCCGATTGGTATCGGAACCAGATCAGGCCAGTGAAGTGGGGCATTTGTCTCTCAGACCACTTCACTGTAACCAACAAGATGAGACAAGTTCTTGATCCATATCTATCCGCTATCTACGTTGATTAACTCTCAATTCTGTTGCACTCGGCCAGAGTGGGATGCGCTGTGGGAAACATAGCTGTGAACCAACTGATATTTGCTGATATGTGTGTGTTTGGGCCTTGCATCGGCGGTCTTAAACGCCTTCTCATTATTTATAGTGGGTCAAATTTCAGAAGCGTACACAATCGCAAAAAAGCGGAAAAAACATGTCGGATAATTTGTAATGATGCACTAACAATGAATATATACATGAAAACCGGCGCTGGTGAGTGTTTAAGAAGCTAAACGCAATCAAAATGTCACGTCACACAAAGTACCTTCACCATCTCACTAAGCGCAACATAGCCGCCTTTTACCCTCCGAGCTACCTACAACGACGTATAATCGTATTTTGCATTACATTACAAGGAAGAAAAGTGTTCGCCCATATCAAGCCATCTAATTTGTCAGAACATTTTATGCCTATGTAAGAAAAAACTTGCATACTTTTGCTCAACGATGTGCATCTTTGCCTAACTTTTTCATCCGCTCACTTCAATTGTCTGATACCTTTTAAAAATCTCCATTTTTCTTCCAGCAAGTAACGCTTTTGTGTGAGAATGACCGAATGCAGTAGTACTGGTGCGTCGTTTCAGTGTTCGCTCATCTAACACCAACAGTACCTTGTGAAGTGTTGCAGTGTTGCATTTAAGCATTCTGTATCCTTGTGTTCTTTGACTAAACCAGTGGTTCTCAACCTTTCATGGTCTGTGGCCCCGCTCCCAAAGACTGTCAACACATGTGTCCCCCTGCTAATCAATAAAGTTTTGCAATATCACGGAAGAGCTATTTAGCAAAGGTCTCTGCTTGTGGCCCCCGGAGAACCGCTCTATGGCCCCGGTTGAGAAACCCTGGACTAAACTCTATGACAGGGGTTCCCAACCTTTCTTTGAACACGTACCCCTTCAGCATTTCAACCGAAGAGCATGAGCATGTACCCCTAAAATTTCTTGTGACAAACAGGCTGAGGATAATAACGAAATCCACTGCATTTTTAATAGAACTTTCAGATTTTTGGAACTATAAAGGTGATATTCACTGATACATGTGTAAATGTTTGGAAATAAATAATATAATATATTTTCCTTCCATTTCTAACCATAAATGTACCCCTTCAGATAGGCAAATGTACCCCAGGTTGGGAACCCCTGCTCTATGTAATGGGCCCTGTGTCTGAGTCAAGCGAACAAATAAAAATACGGCTACGTGACAAGCGATATTTCCAAAAATCTCGTACAGCCTGACAACGCAGCTGCTGCATAAGCAGACATTAAAGATGGCACGGTCCAACATTTTTCAGCCCGGACCGACCGCCCATAGCCCGCAACATTCAGCCCATTAACCGCCCGTGGACCGACGACATTTATTCTTTTCCAAACCGGCTCGCCCATGGCCCGCTAAACAATTGGCAGTCTTGTCAATTTAGTCTCCTGAGGCAAAATATCTGCTGAGACTATTTTGCCTTTTGTGGAACATGATTGGTTGAAGTGGACATGTCATGTGACAAACACAATAAACATAGTTACATGCTGGGATTAGGTTGTAAGCCTAAAGCCCTAAACCTAAAACCTTAAACCTAAAACCCGAAACCTAAACGTAAAACCCTAAACCTGAAACCCTAATCATAAAACCTTAACCTAAATCCCTAAACCTAAAAATAAAATCCTCAGTCAGTCCCGGCCGTCACCCTGGGATAGCTTTTTTGGGCTTAGCCCCCCAAAGAAAGCTCCAAGCCCCCACAAACTGCAATATGAAACTATACTGTATAAAGTGGATTTGTTGTCAATTTTAGAATGTCAAGACCCCCGCACAAAAGTAGAGCTCCCCTATTGAATACTTTCTGGAGGCCGTTGTGCTCTCAACCTAAAACTCTCATCCTACAAGCTTAAACCTGAACCCTCACCATAAAACCTTCAACCTTTAGCCTGCCTAAACCTAAATCCCTAAACCTAAAATTCCAAACGTAAAACCCTGCAATCTTACTTACAAAGCGATTGTGATTTGGTGCATATATCAAAAACACAGGCTTGTCCATATGTCATTCCTATGGGAATCCCATGGGAAACATCCCATGGGATGGGATGTGACAGCACACATTTGTATTTCCCATGAGACAGTAGCCATGTCACAGCAACTTCAGAAATAGAATGAGCGTCAGAATGATACTGAATTGTCATACTTAGATACTTCTGAATTTTAAAGTCAATAAATGTTCTCGTTTTGCATGTCTCCTTGCACATGTAGTCCTATTTAGTAGATACTAAACCTAAACTTTCATAAATTTAATAATTTTAATTGAATTGTATTCCATATTAATATTATAAAGAAAATCCCGTGTGATGGGACAGGCATAAATTGCTCTGTGATGGGATATGACAGACAAATATGTCCCATGGACAATCCTGCAAAAACACCTACAGCACGCCATCAAAGTGTTGCACAACACGTTTCCTCCAAGAATCAACTCAGCACCAAAACCGCTGACCGCAACGCTCATGCAAGAAGTTGTCACCATGCACGAAACGTTTGGAGTGCTCACATATGGGAAAAACAAATTTGCCTTAAAATACAGCAACAGCAAAGGAATGCCAAGTGGTTTCAGTCACTTTTATTGCCTTCTTTNAACTCAAACAAATGTTAAAGGTTTTTCAACATCAGCGGGCGGTTCGTAGCGGCTCGGTGAAGTCCAACCGCTAAAAATATCGTAAGCGGCCCGCCCAAAATCCGGACCATTAGCGGCTCGTGCCATCACCAGCACACATATAATAACTCACTACAATGAATAATTTAAAACAGCGGCAGGCTCACCTGGCCAATATCAAAACTTTTAGTGTCACTCAAAACAAACAGCCCTCGCATTCACAAACCTGGGTTTGCTAAACTATTTCCTGAAAAGAAACAGATACTTAGCTGGCAGCAAATAACACTATCAGATATATCACAGATACCTGTGGTGTTGTCGGTTCTCTTCATGAACTGGTAGTAGATTTCTCCGAAACCGCCGAAAAAGTAAGTATCAAAATCCCTCCAGAATAAAGCCAAGATTGCTTCATTGTTCGGTGGGATTAACACACTCAGATTGTTGCTTACCCGTTGGGTTATATGACGTACTGTCTGGCTGCTATCGGCTGATTGAAACCTAATGTGGCCGTCTTCTACAACGACGACGCTGCAAAACCAAACCCTGCTGTTGATACGCAACAACTAGCATATTAGATGAAAAACGAGACACCAGCATACGCCTTTGTGATGCAGATAATCCAACAACTTTTTCGCTTTTTTCCACAAGACGCTTTTTTAATCAAATGAAAAAATGGCTGACCAGAAATGAAAAGTGCTACAAACTAAAAAGCGCCGCACTGGTGCACTAATTCCATGCACTGGGGTTGTATAACTTTTCGTAACGTGAGTAAAACGTTACCAATGAATGCATCACTGTACCTGTGGTATGGTTTGTCAGAAAGGATGAAACCGACATCGCTGTCAAAGGCTTCACTGTAAGGATTCTGAACAGTGTTAGGCAGCAAGCTGTCGCTTGTGTTGCCACCAAACGGTGTCAACTGAGTTTGTTCTGCAATGAACAGAACGTAGTTTGTAAATCGTTGGTGATTTTACAAAATTTCTTATGGCTGAATGCCAAAAACATCACTTGGACTAGGTTTCCTGAGATTTCAAGTTTATCCTGGTAACAAAAAAGCAAGATTCAGGAAAAACTATAACTTGGATAAAAACTTTGAATACAGCAGGGGTGAAACTTTGTTTTGCAAAATAGTTTAGTTGAATTGTGTTTTAGTACAGCATGCTTAAAGCTGTTGTTGGTAAATTGTTTTCATTTTTAGTTGAGATTAATGTCAACAGAACAGGTCGGCATTCAATCACATCCAGTGATATTGCAGTGCAGCGGCGAGCCATACAGAAAATTCCGGTAAGTTCGTTTGATCTTGAAGGTAAGTTGGACAAACCAGGCTCATGTTTGCAAATTGCTATCGGCAACTATGCACGATTAATAAAAATGTACGAAAAATAAAATTCTTTAGCAAAGAAAACGTCGCTGCTTTATGCAAGCTACAAGTTTGCAGAAACCGTAATTCCGTTGAAAATAGGTCCATAAACGAAAAAATGTGTGCATCCGTATTCCGTATGGAAATTCTAATGCACAAAGCAGTTTTTTTGAGAAAATTCTCGGCGAATTATTGGAAAACTATTTCATGAGAACTTTTCTTAGCGATGGCATCTGACAAAACACTTTTTCAAAAAACAAAGAACGATTATGTTTTGAGCGCAGTTAGCGGTGAACAGCAAATACAAAACAAGGCGAACACTGCAAACCTGACTTCCTTACCTACACACACAGAGCCGTCCATTGGCCCGTCAGTTGGAATGGCGAAACCTTGGTTGCAAACGCATCCGTAACTTCCGTCTGTGTTTGTGCATGCTGCGTTGACATCGCATGGGTTGCTTGCACATTCGTTTACATCGGTCTATGCGGTAAAGACAAGGCGCGTTGATTGGTCGGCGAGAAGCAATCAAGAATTGATTAAAAAATCGTCCTATGTTACCGTAAGTCAGTTCGACCTGATTATTTTGATCACAAGGTCTTGCGGGAACCATTCGTGGGCATTTCCGCTAAAGTGATAAATTTTGGGCACTGTACGATGCACACGTACAAGTAAAGAACGTAGCTCAAGCGACAGGACCATGTTTGAACAATAAGCAAAGTAGAAAGCTAATCAGTGAATACACGTAACTGAGACAGAAACTAGAAATGTCGTGCAAGCGGAAGCATAATCGCAAGTAAACGTTTTTGCACGCTTATCAGCATTTTGCATACATCTGAAGTTGTGATTCAATTTTTGAAACATTTGCTAGTTTAATCGTGCTTAGCAACAAAAGTAGAAAAAAGTGTCTGCAAAGTATGTACAATCACAGTCATTCCCTAACACAGGTTGGTTTTTCACTGTTTTTTTGCTCAACCAAAGTCTGCTTGCCCACCATGACATGCCAATAAAAAACTTTTAAGATCAAAAATAATCTCGACAAAACTAACGTTTGATATTGTTCGCTTCCATTCACCGTCTCGTCTGAAGTTACCTTCGTATATTACACACTATCGGTAGGTCGGTCAACTCACCTCACAAGTGGTTCCATTCCAGCCACTGGGACAAACGCATACGTACGATCCGATGGTGTTTATGCACGTGCCTTCATTTTGGCAGGCAATGAATGATTCCGTTGTCCCCCCAACAGCAATGGCTCTTCCTTGGAAGCACTCGTCTATATCTGCCAAAAATCGACTAAAGATAAAAGCGCGTAGTTTGCCCGTAGCCCAGACAAGGGAAAAAACTGTGCAAGATATGTGACAAGCCACTATTCCGATGGTGCTGCTGGTCAGCCAACATTTCGGATTAAAATGCGATTGCGGTCAAAAATAAACATGACGTTCGGTAGACAGACGTGTTGATACAGCAGAAGCTATTCCTTCGAGTTCCAATAAAAGATACTTTTGCAGAGTTGAAAACAGCAAAATATTGGACAAAAACGTTTTCTTAAGGTCCCAAGAAGCGTTCAACTTTCACAATAGAAACCGTATAAAATATTAATTTTTTAAAGAACAGAACAAATAGAAACGTGCTTTTTTCAGACACACAACGTTTCTTACAACAGCACCATTAAGAAGTTTCAGCCTCAGCGGTGATACACTTTGCTTTCTAATGGATGCAAATGTTTGCCAACAAAGCAATAAAGTCTATGCAACAAAACAATGTTTTTTTCAAAATTGTTCTTGTTGAACCACAACGATACTTTGCCGTGAGAGCTATTCAAAACCATTGTCTCAAATCTGTTGAGTGCTCCACAGTGAGGTACGGTAAGTTTACACACAGCCACAAAAACCTTGGCCACCCCTAAACACTGACTTCAGTGTTTTTCAAACCATATAAGGAAGAATAAGCAAGGTTGCGCTGCGCATTGTCTTCTAACGAGTTCCTTGCTTTCAAAAAGATGTAATTTCTCGCTTTAAGAAAGCAAGTAAAGTATTTGCTACAATCTTTTTGTTAACTTATACAAAAATATTACGTGCGTTTGAAAGTTTCAAAAAGTTGTTGAAACATCCAACAGGAGCAGGTTCAAAAACTTAAAATATTGTGGAATTCAAGAGACCCAAGCCTCGGTATAAACTGATTTTATGCCATTTTTAAGCTGAATGCGAGAAAATTCAAACTATCTGCAAAACTCGTTTGGTTGGGTACCTTTGTCCAGCACCCAACGCACATAAGCTTGATCGAGAGTAAGATTAGAAACGCTGTCCAACAAACAAGTTGTGTGCTGGGGTTGCACGAATTTTTGGGGTCTTAAAACACACAGTAATTAAAATCAAAGCGTATTGTTGCCAAACAAATAAAGTAAAAATTGTGAACCACTCAAGATGACGCAGTCATCAAATTTGAGTGAAGTTTTTTAACACACAAAAGCAATTTCAGGAAAGAGTTTTTACCTTTCTCGCAGTCTCTGCCCTCAAATCCATCATTGCACATGCACGCGTATTTCCGCACCACGTTGAAGTCGTCCACGCATGAACCGTTGCCGTTGCATTTTGGCGTTCCGTGGCCACACACGCTTTCAGCTTTCACGCAGCAGAAATCTGGGGCGTGAGGCGCTGGGGCAAACCCATTATTACATCGACAAGCGTACGGAACGGTTGAAGCATCTTCGTAACAAATCTGAAACCGAAATCTTTTTCGGTTAGTTACTAGAGCCAATCGACGTTAAACATCTAATTATTATATTATCAGAGGAGATCAAACACTTCCTTAAAAATTTACGGTATTTTTCCACACAGCTTTGTAAAAATAAATCGTTCCGCATAGTTGTAATGAAAAGCATACATTTCTTATTATTATTATATCCGTTTCCTATTCTAACAAAACCGCATACGTTTTGGCGGAGCAGTCAAGGCTGCGCAAATACAAGTTTTCCAACGTATCACACCAACAAATAGAAAAAATATATCGGCAAATGTCTACACACAAAAAAAAACGGTGTGAATTTCGTGCAAGATGCAAAAGGAGGTTTCGCTAAAATGATGCTTGCTGCTTACGAACTTACCCGTTTTTACGGTGTTTTGAAAACGACAAGGCAAAGCAGAGCTACACGTAACGTAAGCGTCGAAACAGTTTGTTACTATTTCAGTGCAGTGAAGATATAAGACAGTTAAATTGAATTGCCCGGTGCCATTCCAGCTTAATCTCAACAGCGAGGAGCTCCTGTTATCTCAAGTACGTACGTGCTCGCAACTATGTGAGTTGTCGCATTCATTGATGTTTGTGCAGATACCGGCACGAGTTTCTATGTAACCGGTGTTACATCTGCAGGTCGGGTTGCCATCGTTTATGTAGCAAACTCCATCCATGCAAGACTGCGTGCAGCTTTGAATCGCTGGGAAAGAAAACAGTGGGTCGTCAACGAGAAGCAGCACCAGTTGCAATGCAACAAAGCTCGTGTAACGGTGAAAGCCTTTCAACCCCACTTAGGTTACCTTGAGAAAAGAAACGGGAATACCATCTACCGCCATGCGTCAAGCGATCTTTAAATGCAGACAGACAGACAACAGACAATTCTAGTTTATTTTGCATGGCCAACGAAAAGACCCGGAGGTCATCAAAGTCAGCTGACCATAAATCAGCCAACAAAAGTTTTGCACATCAGCCAACAAAAGTTTTTGAGCCAAAATCAGAAATGCAACAAACATCAGAGCAAGACAAACAGTTAAATTCTTTGTTTTAAGCAATTCATCACTAGCGAAGTGACGCAGTCGAATCGATTACCGTATTTTTAATAGGAAATCGCGTTCACGTCACTTCACACATCCGCAGTCCTGAAATCTGCAAACAATTGCCTGCGGGTGAAATGCCGAAGAGTTGAAGCAAGAGCAGAGACAACAACAAAACTCAAGATGATATCATGAATAACTCGAAACACAAGCTGTAGCAAGTAAAAAACTGAAAATGCGAAGTTCTCAAACAGTAGCTTTCACTAAAACTGATACGCCAGCTACAGAGCAACAAAACCACAGCTACGGTTGATTGCGTTGCTCGTGGCTGTGGTCTTTCAGCTGTGTGATTGGCGACAGATAGTTTTGAGTGAAAGCAGTTATTTGAGAACAGCGTATTTTCCAGCTTTTGCTTGCCGCAGCTTGTCTTATGCTTTACTAATTTTAGTCTTGATCTCGCCTGTTATCTCTGCCCGTGCGTTAGCTCTTCAGCATTTCGCCCGTAAGTAATTGTTTGTAGATTTCGGGATTGCGAATGCGTACACTTGCGTGAAATTGATTTCCCATTAAAAAGTTGCTGATTCATTTGACTGCGTCACCTTTGTGCAGTCTATAATACAGATGTATGCAATCCCAAATCATCGCAAAGTCATGAAAGCAGAGCCAATTTGGCTACTTCCTTGAATGCTTTCAGCAAACTTAAGAGTTTTTACTTGTTCTTTGGTTGAAGATAACAATTTAGCCATTGACAAGGACTTGTGACATCGCTATATATACAGTTTTCGCCAAACCACTACTGATTTGTCCCGTTTGTGAAGCAGCATCAAAGTCGAATTGAGAGCAACAGATCTGTTCGCTATTAAAGTTCAATAGCCTATTTTCCCTAAAATTTTTGCATACCTTTAAGATTATTTTCGTTCGAAGTTAATGTCGCGTTTAATTATATTTACTAACGCCCTGATTAAATTAATAAGCAACGCCGATTTTCTTGGAAACAACAAAGCATTTGTTGAAAACCGCGAAGGTATCGACAACTTACGTTCGCAAGCGTTCCTCGCATTCAACATAAAACCGGAGTCGCATTCGCAAGTGTATCCTTCACGTGACAGTATGCACGAGTGATGACAGCCATGATCGGTGTATTTGCAGCTATCGAAAACTGTTGAACGTAAAGCAGTAGTGATGAAACGACAACTAGCATATTATGTATAATGAGCAAATTGCGAATAAAAAAACTTTCTGAGATGCAGTGGTTGTGATCAACAAAAGGACCTCAGGTTTCTCACCGTGTGAGTAACGCGTATATCGCCAATCAATAAATCAGGGCGTTTTAATACAAGTCAAAGCACACTGGAGCTTTACAATCGCTGACAACGAAATTTACCTAAACACAGTAAAACGAGTCATCTACTTTGTTTCCTTGAAAAACAGCCAACTGTGCAGCTTAACATCCGCCTGTCCCGGACACCATGCATAAAATAAAATTCGCCTGTCTTAAACCCCAATGAAACACTTTTTCACCCAGTCTGCCCGATTGTCGCTTCTCAGAGCAAAGCACTGAAAAAATAACCGGATGCAACATTGGTCAGTGTACATGAAATTTGTTCGTTTAAAACATCAAAGCAGCATCGAGAAACACACGCTTCAAATCTTTACAGCATGCAACAGTACTAAGAGGGTGCAGTCCATATGGTGAGAAAGTTTCGTTGCGCGTTTCAGCAACGCGAAAGTTTTCATCGGTCAGCAGTTGCTAAGCAACTAACGCACTCAGTTACTTTGATTCTGCAGGAATGTTGCAACGTGCGCAATAATGCGCACTGTTTAGCTTTTTCGCTGCCATAAGCGCAGCCAGGCGGCTATCGGGGTCTTGATTCCTATTTGAAAGACAAAAATATACCAAAACACAAAAAGAACATGCAAGGTTTTCACAATTTTTTCATAAAAGCTGACGCGTTTCGTGATACTTATTTGCTTCTTTTGTTCTTCCTTTTTGAAATTATTCACCAGCGATAGGGTTTTTAATCTCAACCTTCAACCCTCCCATTATTATCAGCAACCCACGCTACGCCACAGTTCCCCTCTCGAAACCGACGCGATGTCTACGTCTGACTCACTGCACTCGGTGCCGTCACCAAAGGTGATGTCCGTGAAGCCGCATACGCACTGGCACTTGTAGCCTCCTTCCGTGTCGGTGCAGGTCGCATTTGCGTGGCACTTGTTCAGGTCTGGGCTCGAGCACTCGTCAATGTCTGCAGTAAACAACGCATTTCTAAATCTGATGCCAAAGCACAAAGACAAAACATACCAATCCACTGTTGCTTTTTGCGACAACGCTTTCGCCAAATTGGGTTTCGAACTGTTCTTTTTCTTTCTCGAGTACAAAATATCCGAGGCGGCACAACAGTCCGCGTAACGCCACGACGTATTCGGATTCTCTAACATCGATAATACGCTCAATAAAGCAAAGATTCGCTCTAGCTTTATCTTTGCTCAATAAAGCAAAGATTCGCTCTGATCTCCAACTGCTGTTTCTCAACACTTGTCAAACAGTGATAAACGGGGTTGGTTGACCAGATGACCGCCACGGTCTTTCGCCAATCCTATGACACAGCGCCGGTCCTTTTTTACACCGATCAGCTATTTGCCATTGTTTTCATTTGCTCTAATTTTCGCTAACGGTTGGCTTACTGCATGCGATGGCTTTTATGGTGCTTCTGCTTATTGGTTGAGTCATATGAAACAATAAACCATTACCATTTCCATAACACAAATACTCAAACTTATCATTTGGATACCATTTCGAGAGATGGTGAAAACT
>JGI24021J15306_10002167_pt1 | contig 20744 bp, 16 predicted proteins | sample Ectturendosymbi1_FD_15306 | JGI IMG/M metagenome (IMG submission 15306)
GTGTGGTTGTAATTTGAAATAAATAGCTTTTTAATCAAAGTCACAATTGAAATTTTCATGGGTACACATCTTTTTGGGTCACCCTGTACTTTCGTGTACTGGCACGTTTCACGCTTAATTGGCAATTCTGGTAACGATGTTTCCTTCAACACTACAACTGCCTTCTGTTCATCATAATCCCTTCTGTGACGGAACCTTGCACGTGGTGCTGAAGAGACTAGAATGTGAAAAGAGAGTTTGGTCGACAAAACGCAGCCAAGGAAGACTCGAGGGTCATCTATGCCTTTCAGCGCCCTTGACGATACGCCACATGAACTGATGAAAAAGCTTGTAAGCCGCGTCTTACAATTGAATTAATATATGGCCGGATACGTCTGCTTGTTATGAACATTGCTATAAACAAACGCTTTAACTACGATTACTATACACGTCAAATTGGTCGCGATGATGGTGATTTCCAGGACATGTAAGCTTCGTTTATTTTAAGGGCATTTCGCGGTGTGTGTTAATTTTTCCATCACTAGTAATAGTTCGCATTTTTTTGATGATCTACTTCGCCATTAGTAAGATTTGTGAAAGTGATCAGTAACAACGGAGCTCTTCGCAGAGCTTTTAAACTTTCACAATCGTCTTGGAAGCCGAAGATTTTTCATTTCATCAGAGACCAAGCGGAGAAGCAACCATGTACGATAGTAAAGATGGCGAAGTTTTGGATTGCTTCAAACATTCTGCTGAACAATTACAGTTTTAAACGAAATAAAGACGTGACCGATCCATCAATGATATTTTGAAAAAGGGGAGAAGTGCAGACGTTGATTTGATTTGTCCTATCCACGTGCCACGTTCTGTCGTGATGACATGTTTCGGTTTGATGTTATGAGCTTACTCGACACTCTGCGTAAGCTCATGCCTGATCTTCAACTTTTCGCAGCCATTCCACTCTGTACTACGTGATTACACGGTCGAAGACTGTTTACAACTAAACTAATGCGCCGCATAAATTCAGGAAATAGCGCATAGTTTCGCACCGCACAACTGAATGCATGCGCCCGGGGCAGGCCACCTGGTTGCTGTGACGACAGCACGTTGATGAAAGTAGAGCAGTCGGTCGATTCCTCGAAAGATCTTAGCAAGCCTGGAGCTGATGACAGGGAAAGGCCACGAGCATTTAGATTCTCGCAGGCCTTGTTTCAACGCGCGCTTTTTTTCAACCAACCATGAATGGCGGTAAGATTTTCAAACACGTGGCGCGCAGCCCTTCCATTGGAAGTTTGTTTGGCGCGTCGTTTTCAAACGAGCTCCTGTCCTCGCTGCACACGCCACTTGCCAGTGTCACACCTGACCGGATAGGTCGGCTTGTGAGGGCGGATTGTTCAAGTGATGCAGCAAGCGAGAGCAAGCACTCTCATGAGCAGTGTTTTGTTTCAAGGTGTTTTGACTTTTGAGGGAACCAAACAGCGTTTTTTTGGGGAGGTGAAAACATTTGATTTTAGACGAGCAACAGTATTTTGTTTGGGATACTCTCAAAGCACAAAATGACTAGATATCCAAAAATTCCGGGACCCCCCTGACTACACCTATGGATCGAAACGGTCTCTCAAAATACAGTAAAACTTCACTGCGTAACAACCACGAAAATACTATTAAAAAACACGTTTTGTGACTATCTCGGTATTCAGATAAAATACTTGCGGTCACTGAATTATCTTAGTGGTCAGCAAGGTTAAAACTTGTGATCATGAGTGAGCGTTTTTGGGCCGCAGACAACAGGGCGATCATGCGGCGGTTAACTTTGTGGCAAAGGCTTAATAAAGTCCGTAGCCAACATTCTACAGAGTCCCTGCTTAAATCTGCGTTACCATTTCAAAGATCTGCAATGCAGAGGCGAAGTAAGTCACTTTATCAGGTATCTGCGGAATGATAATGATATCATCAAGAAACGCATCAGAGAATAAAATGGAACATTTCCTGCTGAGCAAAAAACAAAGCTTCCCAACCAGTTCATCGTATGAGCCAACCAACGCAACTCTATCCATTCTTTACAAACCTGACCACACGTCATAATTCACAAATGAAACATCACTCGTCATTAGTTTAGACAAACATCCGAACAAATGCCCATGATTTCCGGAAAGTGAAGATCGTAAAGCTCAAGTACGATTTTCATAAATTTATAAAACAGTACAACTGACTGTTGAAACCAGGGTTGAGAAAAACGCGTTTTTTTAATTTTTTTAAAAAGAAACAAGATTTTTGTTAATTTTTTTGAAAAACACAAAAACCCCATACTGAATTGTTTTTAATACACTATGCAATATCACTATTTTCAGAATTACACAATAATAACTTGATATACTTCTTGCGTCATTCAAAACTGTGGGTAAAGCAATGTACCCCATCTTTGTTTTCGCAGTTCACTCCCAAGTGGAAAGGCATGGGAGACATGCGCACAGTAGAGAAAAGCCACTCCCACACAAACTCTGCAGTTTCACGTCAAGTTTATGTGCATGCCCTGTTAGTTGAGCATCTATAGATTGTGTTTTTTCAACATATGATTCGGTATGTTTTAACACTAGAAACAGTTTGAATGCAGAAAAACTGGTTAAAATCTACCGATTGTGCAGAACTGAAGAAGATAACCATTGGAATTTACCCAAACTGTTCGAATGATTCTTCAGTTTTGTTTCAAGTCCTTTAAATTTCATTGCTGTTGTTTTGCTTGGTTAAAACAAAATTTCCAGTTAACTGTACAAGCGTCCTACTTATTTTATTTTATTCTAGATTTTTCAAAGGAAAAATGAAGAGTATTTGGGTTAAAAATACGGGTGTTTTTTTGGGTCGAGTTCAATGTCAACAACCCTGATTGAAAGAAACATTGGGCTTCATCCGCTGCAACTTGAACTGCATCAATTGCTCAACACACGATTGTATGATTTTCACATTTCAAAGCTTTTCTGCATGAAAACCATTCATAGAACAGCAAAAATGGAAAGTTATATTCCACAGCGCTAAGCGACATGCGAGTCCCAATGCACCTCCTGTCAGATAAAGCTTCTGCATCGCTTACAACTGCAGCGCAGCATCAGTTCATTCCAGGCGGAAAAACACAAACCCTACCTTCCGCAATCGTTGTTGTCGCACACAATCACATCCCTTCCCATGCAGCACACAGCGCAATAACACTGACATCCGTCCTGCGGAAAGAAAACAATCAAGAAAGCTGCTGCGAGTGCTCCAGGTATTCAGGAATTCAACAACTAAAAGATCTGAAAATTATTTGAAAGAAAACCACCCTGTCTTCGTGTGACAACATTCTGTAGCAGGGCAATGCCGGAGACAGCGAATAAACAGTGGAGCAGTTTCAGTCAAACTGACCCCAGACCCCAAACCTTGCTCCCGTTTCAATCCCAAGGATGCAGGCAAGCAGCATTTCGACAGCCACAGCATTGCTTTATCATTTTTTCGCAGGATTTTGTCCTGCTTTGGATGAAATGTTTATGATGGGATGAAATTTTCATAAATACAACTTTTTGAGGTCAAGGCGGACGATCGAATCACAAAACCATCGATTCCATGACGTCACGGATCAACCACAAATATCGCGTCGTATTTTCAGCATCCGACGGAAGCAGATTATTCGTCCGTTTTTGTTTTTGTTGGTCACAACGTTTTCTTTATTAAACAAGCAACATTCCAAACCATCCAGCTGACTTGTAAGCTTTTCTGAGGTGGGGTGATGTGTAACAATGTTTAACTGCTTTTAATTGCATTGTTTGAAACAGTGTTCACTGCACCAAGTGTGTTTGCTACCTTCGTGGTGTACCGCTTCAACCTGTCGATACCACGCTTGTCTCTAAAAGAAGCATTCGTCGCCTTCTTCTCGTCCAGGATTATCTCTAAGCTACGAGCTCACAAAATCAGCGAGGAAGCCATTTTTATTTTATTCATTTACTGATTGGCTCATACCGCACAGTTCGTCGGCGAACACAATGAATTCTGGATTGCAGCACACCGCAATATTGTTCGGACATGACAGAAGCAGCGTCGATGCTTATTCATCAGAGGCTAGATGGATATACTGACTAAACTTCGTTAAACTTCCAATAGTCTTTGCGTCAAGTTAGAGATTAAAACGGAGTGAAAACAAAAGCCGAGATACAAAATGTTGCGTTTGAGAAAACCTACTTAGAAATCGTAAAAAGGAAAGTGCAACACTGCTTCTGTTATCCTTTCACGGAGGTTGTTTTTTCAGGTATAGAACGAAATGTTTTTGAAATGACCGAAAAAAAATTAGTCATTTCGGTCAGAATGTTTCAAAATATGGGCTAAAAACGCTGTTATGGTGAGTTTTAATACATCTGCGAGGCAAATGACTGTTTCAGTGACCCAAATGACCCAGAAAAAAATGACCGAAATGTTTCAGCGAAAAAAACAGCACTGAAGGTCAGTAACAAAAAGCTACGAAATAAAAATCAAACAGCCACAGAGTTATTCTCGCCAAGCTTTGTCACTTCCGTGATCTGACGAGGGGCAAATTGAGGCTTCGGCTTGGACTTACAAAAAAACAACCAAATTTTCAGCCCTCCTGCACACCTATTGCTTTCATCAAACACTCACCTCATCGTATTTGAAAAACCACTCTTGAAACATGACCCGGTGTTCCATGCACAGTCCCCCCTCGAACAAGGGGTGAGGTTCCGACACGCCATCCGTTGACCCACAGGACAAGCACAAATCTAGAACGCATACAACATTGAGAACGCAAACGACTGTGAACCCAATCAGCATGACATAACCGATCCCACGACGCTACAATACGCTGTGTAAGGATCGCACGAGACACGAACGTGGATCTACTGTTTCAACCATAACTCGCCGGCCGATAGCGCTGGAAAGCTAATCGGAACATCAAAAGATTGAGAAAGCCTTCGGCGATCGATCTAAAACATTGGCACTTTCCGGTTTTAATTTTCTGTGGGACAGCGCAGCGTCTGTGGAAAATTTTCAAATCGAATTTACCAGGTTTTTTTAAGTAAACTTGGTGAAAAAACACATTTTGAGGCCTTGTTTGTGCCTCCAGCGTTTGCGGTCAGCAAGTTATGGCCGAAAATCAACATTTCTGAATATTTGAATGACATGTTTTCAAAACTTTGATACTGTTTCAATTTTTTGACTCTTTTCAAAAAACTCTCAATATTTTAGATCTGCGTAATAAATTCGTCGCGATCTTGATTGCGCACGACCGGTGGGTAGTGGAAGAAATGGGAAAACTATAGTCCATGGCACCAACGAGTTAAATGAGTGAAATAACATCAGCAAAATTAGGCCAATTTGTCCTGGATCTCAAGCTTTGCATTGCGCTTACTCGCCTTGTTCTTTCCCTCAAACCTCACAAGGATCTCTCACAAAGTTATTACGCAACTAGAAGTGCGCATAGTTCCATCTGCGAAGGTGAAATGCGGTCGACGACTAACCTTCGAGCCTCATAGCGCCGGCCGCCACCTTCGCGAAGTTCTCCTTCTTCATCTTCAACACGTCCATTGACAAAACCCCCTCGTGCTCGTCCTTGTCCGTCTGCGCAACATCAACTACGTGTGTGGCAAAGAAACATGATTGTCCGCAGCAACAGCACAGTTTCTTGGCTGAGCATCAATCACTGTCTGAGCAAAGACCAGCCTTTGTGACTGCAGTCACTGCTCCAAGCCTCAAAGCTTTTGAGCGGATGTTCAGCTGTTTAAAAACTAAGCCAAGACCTGCCTCGTCTTTGAAGATGATTTTCCCATTTTTATTTACCTCCGCGTAAAATGGCCAACGATCGTTCCATCCACATCGAATTCACAACACCAACAAAATCGAAATCTCACTAGCGCTGATGCATCAACATCCCAGGTCATGATTTTGTGCGACATCACGATCCCACATGAAGATAACGCGTGGAATTCACAATATTTCAAATCACCTCGATTGTCTCTAGAGGGAAGGTCTAGCGACGTGTCATCGAACTATACAAACATGGACCCCTAATTCTGTCAGAAACCAAGAATCCTCAGTACTTGCCTTGCAATGTTTACGCAATCAGCACAACATAAAAACGCTAGGACAGCTGCTTTCTGCAGTGTGCTGGAATGGCACCAAGACAACTGCCTCCGAGAGGAGTAATTGTAAGATACCGTACAGTATATACTCGCTTATTAGCCGCATCCGAAGATAAGCCGCAGCAGAAATTTTGGCCATATACCGAGAATCAAGGATAATTCAGGAAAAAGCCGCAGGTCAATTGACCTTTTCACCGGTGAAGACTCTGCGCGATCAGTCAACCACTAAATATTGAGTTTTACAGGCAAATGTAATGAAAGTCAATTTTATTGTTCAAAACATAAGAAATCGTCTTCGTCGGAAGAAGGAAGCTCGTCTATAAGTACGGTAGATCGTCGTAGGTGTCATCTTCATCTTCTTCATCTGTGTCATGGGTGTCGTCGCGAACGAGTATGCGAAAACTTTGTCCCTCTGGGTATTTTGCGCGTATAAGCCGCAGGCAAAATACAGGGCATATCCCAGGTAAGAAAGTGCGGCTAATAAGCGAGTATATACGGTAGTTTCTCAAGTCCAGGGGTTCCCAACCTGGGGTACATGTACCCCTAGAGTACATTTGCCTATCTAGAAGTACAATTAAGGTTAGCAATAGAAGGAAAAAATATTGGTATATAATTTATTTCCAAATATTTCTACACATATCATTGAATATTATTTAAAAAAATCATCACATATTTATTGTTAAATATATCTATCATTAGTCGTGATAAAATGTTTGTGAAAAAGTCATTCAATTTTAATAGAACTTTTAGATACAGTTCTATTAAAAATTCAGTTGATTTTGTTGTTTTACGCAACGTTTTTGTCGTAAGAAATTTTAGGGGTATATGCAGGGATTTTTAAGGTCTTTTAGGGACCCGAATCGAGTCCCTAGAATTGAAAATTGGGTCCCTAGAATCAGAGAAAACCGGGTCTTCAGAATCTTGGAAATCGGGTCCCTACATGTCCATACAGGGTACCTAATATTTTCCTCAAGAAAATCCTGGGTACATGCTCATCTGTCGAAATGCTGAAGGGATACATGGTCAGAGAAAGGTTGTGAACCACTTCTCTAGTCAGTACACTCTTCTTTCTAGCAAGGATTCGCTAGATAATAAATTTGTCTCAAAATGGCTTTGTTTGAAGCAAAGTGTTCAAATAATTGAAAGGTAGCGCTGGAATAGTCTGAAAAAAACGAAGTGCTGATGCATTTGCAAACAATTATTAATTTTTCATCTCATTTTCTATTGTTTTTTTAATCAGTCAATACAACGCAGTCAGTGGTAAGTTCCCAAAATCATGAGAAGGTACAGGCTTGAGGTATTTATTGCCAATAACGCTGTCAGTGACGTTTTCATACATCTTAGGATTGCTTGTTTGAAAAAGTACGGACAGCGTTTGGAGTAACTTTATCTACGGTGGTTTTTCGCTTTAAATCCTTTTCCAAACAACTTTTTGAATACATTGCTTGACAGAATCACAATGCCGCCCCATTCTACAGAGACCTTCCAAACATTGCTAAGTGTGGCAGAAGTTTCTTTTCATATGGCTATCATGTGCGTTCATAGGAACGAAAAATGTTGTTTTGCGATTTACGAAGTACTATGTTCTCCTGGAAACAGTCACGAAATCATTATAGATCTTTTCAAGTAGAAAGGGCAATGTATTGACTCGACAATGTCGTTTTCTCGAAGAAAAATTTATTTCCACGCATATATCTTTTAAACTTGATGCATTGAAAACTGCTGTTGACCGAAACACAACAACTGTAACGACATAAAAGACGTTGAAAATCTGAAGCTAACTTTGAAATTCTTCAGTGCTGCAACATCCCGCAGAAGAACTTTTCGTTATGCTTATCATACCGGCTGAGAAGCCGTTCAGCAAACCGTTAATGAGACTTGTCAGGTTTCATGGTAATACGCGAATAGGCGTGTATTGGAAAACAACATCGATACGTCAGAAAATGTTCTCACGACCGACTGATGTGTCGACAAAGACGCGCCGTGGGGTTAAAGGGCAAAAGGAGACATCCATTCCCGAGGTGACCTTTCAACATGACCCGCAAACAATGACAGAGAAAACTACACATTGACAAAGCGCATTATGAAGTAATAAAAATTTCTACCTCCTCCATGAGAAATACTGTGATGTCAACACACCAGACAGATCTGCTGATATTTTCGATGTTGCTTTCGAAGTTGATATTGGTGGTCACACTCACATACTTGGAACGATTTCACTTGTAAAAAAATCACAAGCCTCTAATGTGCATGTGCATGTACAACTTAAGAGGAAAATGTAGAATGGATGTGTGTTGTGTCACTTAACGGCTGGAGTGTTGCGTAATAATTCCATTGCAAGATCGGAAAGAACATTTACGTGGGCCGGCGGTGAAGGAAGAGCGGCCGAGGTTGCAGGGACGTACACTGTTCAATAATGCTGGTTTCTTGTAGCAATCGTAGATCTCGACGAAAGTATGGAACAAATAGAAAGTGAGCGAGGTAAGAAGAAGCTTGTTTGTTGTTGTGGGTGTACGTGTGAAACTAAGTGACCTTACTAGTGGCACTGTAAGGCCACTCGGGCATCGTTTGAGATTGACGACGCTGCATCGGACAAACAGGGTCAGTCCAGGTCACTCATTAAACGGCCACTTGCCTTTGTAAGCTCGTGCGGTATAAACGGAAGTGATGGAAGTCAGATATCCGGCCATGCGTCAGCCCCACAGACCAACAATTGCTTTGGTGACGGAACATTTCAAGATGTCCTCGAACTTTTGTATCAGCTATACACAGTTCATTGCCAGCAGAGTTATACTTTGCATATCCTGTATGCTATTCTGCCGAACAAACATCGTGTAAATTATGTCCAACTATTACAGATGCTGGCATAAACCCCCTTCGCAAACCAAACACACTTCTCAAAGATCTCGAACACGCGGTAAGAAGCGCTACTGAGGATGTTTCCTTCACGTAGTTGTCAGAGTGTTTCTACTACTTGTCGCAAAGCATATATCGTAAAGTTCTGTCCGAAGGGCTCCAACGAATTGATCAGGCTGATCAAGATTTTACAACTGAGAATCCTCCGCTCTTGTTTTTGTCACAACAGAAGATGTGATTACTGCCTAGTACGGCTGCCAGGCGTAACGTACAGCACACATTTTTACTACGCTGTGTTTATAAAAACGATGAATATTGCTGAATCTTGTTCTGCGCCGTGATGAATGCCGGTCGTTGACTGACCGAAACGTCGGCTGAATCCTTTTGTTAATTGTTTCATTGTGGTTGTAAACATTTCCCTGTTGAGCCTTTTCAAATATATGTGGTTATGTGGTTACTGATTTCCAGGCAATGGAAATAAATTTTCTCGACGCTGCTCTTGTCTTGGATTATTTTGCAGGTAAGTACATTGGCAGACTGACACAAGTTTAAACCAGGCGAGTTCCTCGAAGTATGTGGAACACACTTGAACGGGTGGCAATCTATCTCAAACAAACAATTACCTGGAAGGGTGGCATAACCACATGCAAGCAAATGTTGGTGCATCGCATCCGAGTATTTGGAAGTTCATGGAAGTGTTGCGAGGACAAGTGCTGGGTCAAGTCATGTTGAACCGGATGCTTGTTGGGGATTGAGGCGTTACAAAGATTGTGCGAATAGAATAAGAGTGTTTGTTGGTGCAAGGGAACCGCGATGTTGGTGCAAGGGAACCGCGATGTTGGTGCAAGGGAACCGCGATGATAGCCTAGACTTCCGAAGAGGCGTTAAACATTACGTGTGTTTTTAATGTACACAGCAAAGAAGACATTTACTGACGAGCGCAAGGGTCAAACTTGACAAACACTTTTTCAAACAAAAACCTGCAACTACACGAGACCATATCGTTTAATCAACCAGTCTTGTAACAAAAGCAACAAATTCTCCAAAAATGTAACAAAATATTACATTATCTTTCGTGAAGTTTTGAAAAGCTGTGCCGGAACTCTTTTTATTTCTGTTCCTGCAAAGTTTTCGTTTCTTGCGAAGATTTCTGCATGATTTTGCCATTGACCTTTAACGCCACACAACTTCAAAACCCATCCTGGAATACCCCACAACTGAATGCTTTTGAAAATGTGCTTGTCAAATATTATTGCATCTGATGCGATGCAAAGTGAGAAAATCAAACTGCTGCGGGAAAAAAAAAACTTTTTCTTATGGTTCAAGAACTGCAAAAAGTTCCGAAATGTCACGACAACACTTTCTTCTGGGGCGCAAAAATCATAAAAAGGTGCATTTTTGAAAGTTCGATTTGGGGTCCGGATTTTCAAGCCACTCATAGCACGCCACACCTCAGGCGTCAGTCTCAGCTAGAATGATCAAACAAGTGAAAAGTTTCTGTGATGTAACAATACCTAATCGCTGTAATGTGTGGCGCATACTAAGCAAAAGCTTTACCTACCAACAATCTTGAGTCCTACCTCAGCGTCACTGTCTGAACTGGGCGTTAGTTCGCCATCTGAACGATTTTGAGGAAAATCAGCAGCAGAGTTGTTCCGTGACCCACGACGCGCATCCATCGATGTTCTTTGCTTGCCAGTAAGGTTGCTCTGGTAACACAAGCACAGATTTCAACATTAATGTTAAAACACGTTCGTTACTCCGCCACTGACGTCGACAACCAGCAGTTGCCGGCAGCTTCAATATCAAACAAAATAAAACCTTCCTGCACGTGCTTCGCTTTATTTCGTCAGCAAACAAAACAAAACATCAAGGCTTGTTACGCCAATTCATGTTTACACTTTTTTCAAAGAAAACCTCCGATTTCACTTAAATTTTCAAAGAAACGAAATTAGCGCGATTTCGACTGTCAGCGCTCCTAAAGACGGTTATTAACTCTACACAACCTTTGCCAAAACATGCACCTCAGCAAATATGTATATAATCTATTTTCTCTGCCATATAATGTGTTTTGTGGACACATGTGACAGATTCAACTAATATCAACTTTATAATTTCAGGTCGTAAGCAGACATTGGACGATCACATTGCCAATGCAATCGATTACGGTTACTTGCGACATGCTCGATTATACGATTACGAATAAACAAAGTAACAATGCAATCGTGCACGATTACAATCGCGATTACATTTGTCTTGAAACATCCTCACAAAAAAAAGATTTGCATGGTGTCATGTAAGTATATTTTCAGACAACATATGATATGAATAAATGCAGTAAACGAAATTACTAATTTGTAAGGATCAAGCACCAGAAAAAAGAAAAATCAAATTGATTGTTTACTGAGATGCGCATGCAGTCAACAAACCAGTGGCGTAACTAGAGGTTGTTTGAACCACGGGGATAAACTTAGCTGAAAGAACCCTACTGGCCTCTGCAGGGGATGTACTAGTCAACACTCAGAAAACCAACTTGAGAAATGATGGTGAATCCGTAAGTGGATAGCTATACTTAAACCATAAATCGACGGAAAATACTCTGAAAACGCAAGAAGAGGGCAACCTACTGAAAAACACAAGAATACTAAACCGAAATATAAGTAACTGGGGATTACAATGTTTTCTGCTGTGTGATGGTCTTTGGATGGTCCGCAAATCAGCACAGCTTTGTGCGACTTTCTATTTAAAATAAAACAAACAGTGATGCCAACATAGCTGCGCATCAGTCCATTGAACCAAAAGTCAATGGTCAAGAAAAACTCACTAGTATCGTTGAGTTTTTTTTAACAGTATCCGTGGATGATCTCTGTTGACATTTATTATCAGCGTTGAGGAAAGGCGCTTTCGACTTGGATTAAATTACCTTATTCCTCTGAGAAAAAGTTAATTTATATAAATTACTGCACTAATCATATACATAGCCCACTCCAGCATTTATACTCATATTTTAACTCTGAATATATACAAGAGTTCCCACCAGGGTTGTTGTAAAAAAAACACTTAAAAAAAACAATAAAACCACTCTTTACTTTTCCTTTGAAAAATCTACTAAGAAGTAAAAAATGAAGCAGCACACTTGTACAGTTAACTGTAATTTTGTTTTAATCAAACAAAACGAACAGCAATGAAATTCAAAGGACTTGGGAAAAACAGTGAAGAATAAATGGAACAGTTCGAATGGTTATCTTCTTCAGCTCTGCACAATCTGTATATTTTAAACAATTTTTCTGCTTCATCTCTGCATCTAAACTTTTTCTGATTTTGCACCATACCAAACCATATGTTGAAAAAATGCCCTCTATAAGTGCTGAACCAGCAGGGCATGCGCATAAACTTGACATGAAACTGCAGAGTTCCTGTGTGTGTGGCTTTTCTCTGTTTGCTCTGCACATGCTTGTCTTACCACTTAGTGAACTGACCAACAACACTTTGCGAAAACAAAGATGGGGTACATTTCTTTGCTCTCAATTTTGAATGCCATAATAGGTATAACAAGTGGGTTGTTTTTTTCAAAAAAAACGGGTTTTTCTCAATCTCGTTCCCACACATTTTTTATATCATTTTCCATACTTTTTCAATACTAAATTAAAAAAGTTCAATACCACTGCTTCTCTTAATTTTTCAAAATTCTTAATCATGTAACTCAATTTTACACATTACATAACACTGCATAAATAATGAAGTGCTTTGCCTTCAGTAAAATTCTCCTCAGATACTTCTGATTTCTTTTCCATTTAGAATTTCCATACTTTTTTTATACCTAATGTACATTTTGGCCAAATTCAATACCTGTTCAAAGTCTTGAAAACCAATTTTGAAATTTTATACTTTTTCAATACCTTCAATACCACGTGGGAACGCTGCATATATAAATAAAACCAACACCTTTTCTTGTAAAGTACCCAGTCCTGTGGCCGCGGGGAGGCTTTTGGGGGCTTAGCCCACAAACAAAAGCCCCAAGCCCCACCCAAACTGAATTATGAAGCACTATTATTCGGTGGAGTTTATCAAATTTCAGAATGTCAAGCCCCCCTGAACAAACCTAAAGCCCCGATATTGAAAACTTTCTGGCGACGGTTCTGAAAGTACCGCTATCTCTTCTGTTGCCGAAGTGTCAACCTGTTCATAAGTAAAGTTCTTGATTTTGTTGCTACGTCTCACTAAACTCACTACATTACATCTGGCGGTCAACAGGGAGGGTAGCTGGAACAAAGCGAGAAACAGCAACAAACGCTGTGCTTACCCCTGGACTGTCTGGATTCAACCCAAACAGACGGGCAAATGACCTCCCCTGAAACATAACTATGAGAAACGATGATAAAAGAGGAAACCCAATCACCACAACCGCAGTTCATCGTACAGTGATGTAGGGTGAAGATTTCCTAGTTTAATCGCGAATGTAATCGTCGATTACGATTAAACTGGCAATGTAATCGATTGCGATTACATTTCATTTTTGGTCAGTTCAATCGATTACGATTACTCAAAAGCTGTAATCGATTGTAATCGATTACGATTGACGATTACCCCCTGTCTGGTAAGAGTCGAAGGTGATATTTTCCACTAGAAATAAATTCTTTCCCGACGACAAAACAAATGTTCATACAGAGAAGTGCATGTGTCATGTATCAAGTTGACATTGTTAGCTCTCTGCAAGTCACATGAAAAATGAACATTCATCTGATATTCACCCAATCACTGTGAAAATGAATAGATACCAGTTGTATCCACCAGCTATGCTTACACAAAGAGACTGTTTGATCCAACGCTAGTGAAAACAACGCAAGATTTTTTGCTGCAGCAACACTCGAACAGTGGAAACTGAAATTTGAAAACCTGCGGAGTTACTGACGAAGTCGGATACAAATTACAGGAATTTTAAAATTTTGTTTAACACTACGTTGTGACATAATAAAAGTCCGTCATACCCTGAGCTTATAACTGTAACAAGTTTCTTTTGAAATAGATCACGATGAGCTGCATTAAACTACAGCGATTCTGGCCAATTTATCCTTTAATTAAATGATCTGGTTCAAACAAAACTTTTGTGCGACTTCCATCCATTGAAGTTTAAGGACAACCACAAGCTAAGTGCAAAAATTCGATTTTGAAAACCCCAATATTAACAGTATTACTATCCATTGCTCTAAGTCAGCCCCTGAATTTTAAGAAGTTTCAAGTGATATCTCAACATTTTGTAGGTCTTTCAAATTCAAGGAATGACACCTTGTTGTAGGTTTCACTGGCAATCTATGTTTGAACTGCGTTAGCGTTATGTCGGAACAAAGCATTTTTGCGTCACATCCTGCTGCGACCGTCACTAACAATATTATATAATGTTATATAATATTATAGGTGGAACAAGATTTTTTACTGCGACACAAGCCAAGAGGACTATCTGCAAATCAAAACACCAACACCACAAGTTCAGTACTTTGATACATTACTAAATTTTCATGCAGTATTGAAATCGTTCGTTTGAAAAACATGAACTAATCTTCTGGACTGTAACACCTTCCTCCATGTCAAAAAGCGATTACCTTTGAAAAAATCAAAAGTCATCTACACGCTAACCTCTTTTTGTTTGTGAAGTAAATAATTAATAGCGGGACATTCACTTTCATCTTCGTCCGAACTTCCGCTGCTGTCAGAGCTCGTATGCTTCTTTCTTTTTCTCGCGGGCGGCTTGGAGTTCACCTGATAGAGGGTGACTTTCGGAACTGTTTTACGGAGCCCGTCCCTTGCCTGAGCAACACGCAAGCACTTTAATAAGCGGCAGGCGGTCAGGAAACTTGCAACGCAACACAACGCGCAATAAACACCGATGAGATTCGCACGAGACAACGCTGCAACTTACACAGGAACGGCGTTTACCATCTGGAGCAGAGTTTGATTTATTACCATCATGAAGGTCGTCTGCCTGAGGCGGCACGTCTTTTGTATTACCAGCAGTTGATTTACGCTTCGCGTGCTTTCCACCAGTGGCAGTTGTTTGTTTCTTTATTTCAAACTTTTTGGAAAGTGTTTCAACAATATAGTCGATTTCTTGTGACTTGCATGCTCTTCGACATACAATCAGCGGGGGAGTTGAAGCGTCCTGCAACTCCCGGTCCTCATCAACATCAATCTGAAAACATGAACAATTCAAGATCTAAAAAGGGTAATGTGAATTTGTGTCTAGCGGATTACATACTGTTGCAACCTCTCCGATGGTGTTGCGTTGAATGTTTGATTCACCACGAACGGGATGTGCGCGAAGAACAATAATCTATATATGCGGCACGAACAAGCAATAAGAGAGTGCTCTCTATTGTTGCTTGCTGCCACGGTGCGAAGCTTTGCGCACATGCCGCTCGGGATTTCCGATCGCAACAATACGAGGGAGTTTAATCTGTCACACATGCCTAATCCGCTAGACACGAATACAATAAACTAAAATACATGTGCATGTGTTTGATTCGGTGTGCGCCCATGTAGTCAGGAGCCGCGCGGAGTAATGCGATCTGTGCTGCAACATTAAGGTATGTGCTAGCTACTCACCGACACACGTGCTGCTCACTGCAATTGTTGTTGGTTTGTTACATAACATGATGGTCTGTTTACAAAAAACTCGCTGCGATTTTGAATGCACACGAAAGCCTCCGTTAAGACAGTGGACAAAACTATCACATGGCTAACGACAGTCTTCAAAATCAAACACGTGCAGCGCTCATAGTTAAGCTGTAACTAGCAATTAAGTAAATAGCACTGTTTACCACATAAAATTGGTTCTAGGTGAGGAAGCACAACAAGATTCATATATTAGGCGCACCGAATGATAAGGTGCACTTTCGATTTTTGAGAAAATTAAAGGATTAAGTGCGCCTTATGGTCTGAAAAATAGTGTACCAAGCTGCTCAAACGCCAGCTGCTCTAGCTAGTGTATTTATTCATTCAAATACATGGAAATGTTTTTGGCATTCTTTACAATTTCAACAACATTTACTGATTTTTAAAAATAGCTGTTGTTCTGTCCACACCCATATGAGCAGGAACCTTTGCTTGCAAATAACTAAAACAGAGGTGCAAAATTTTCTGTGAATTTTAGCAGCGCACAATCGCACATGCCTCTGTCCACCTGAGGCGTGACATAATCTTTTGCTCTGCATATGCACTGCTACGTCACTGCAAATTCTGTTCACACACTCCGAGTTGCTGGTCGCGCGGCGCGAGCACGCAACCACATTTTTGCACCCCTGAACTAAAGCCTTAAAAACCACCGATGCAAACAAAATTTAGTCTTTTCATATTCACCACAGACTAAAAAGTGTTGTTGCTGAAAACAGTGTCTGCTTATCACAAGTCGTGTTTTCAGGTATTTCAAAGACTTTTGACAATTTTGTTTTGCCCCCCACTCCTCCTTTTTAACTGTCCCAGCTTTCTGGCTCTCTTCTCAGCCTCATCGCTCTCTGTTTCGGTATCATGCCTGATCCGGTCCTCGATGCATTATGATGATTTCCCATTGTGTTCTATTATGTGCAGTCTCCCATAATTTTCCAGGATTTTTACATGAACCTTTAAGGTTATTGATAAAGTACCTCAAACAACAGTACTCAAAAAATTTTGATGAGTTCTTAAAGGTTTTTAATGACGACTTGAATCTAGTTCAACAGTCACAAAGTAACACATGGGCAATTATTTGCTTTCACAAATTGTACTGAAACAAACCACTTCCTTCGCACGCTTCATTTTTAAAACAATCTTAGCATCAATTCACTACATAATACAGTATCTGCATTAAACTAGGAAACTACTTAGTGTTTCTCTACAAAAAGATTGCTTCGTTTGTCTTAACCACTTGCAAGCTAAGTAACTGTGTAACTGCATAATTTTCAAGACCTCAAAAACCGTCAACACACCCTTTTTTGTCATTCCAAGTAAAATCACTGTTATGCATAACACTGAAAAAGCAGTTTTGCTTAAAAGATTAATGAGGAGCCATCATCTGTGGCTTTACAAGACAATTTTTGTTTGGATTGATGGCTGCTTAAATCCTGTTTCAAAACTTTCCAAGTACACTTTATTGAAGACATGTACACCAATTTGCACATTTAATTATAAGCCAATTAACTTCCACTTCTTTGAACTTCAACTATCGCACGGACTTTTAATTCAACTCTTCAGCGGATAACTTTGATTTAGAAGTTTATTCGTTGCGAGAAAACTCCAAACATTTATTCATGTCATTCATTGCACGTCAAGTCACTACAATACACATTTATAACCGAAACAACTAAAAACCTAACAGTTTTTTGAAAAAAAAAACAGTATTACTTTTTAGTGACCAGGGTTCCCACACGTTCTCAAAAACCATTTTCTATACTTTTCAAATACCTTTTCAATACTAAATAAAGTAAATGTATTAACATCAGTTATTGCACTTCTCCAAAATTTTATTCATGGAGCACAATGCAAAAATATCTGCCAAACTATGATCAAAGGCAAAGAACAAAATTTGAATAAACAATTGGCTGAATTTGGAGTTTCCACACTTTTTCAAATGTACGTTTTAGCCAAACTCAACACTTTTCCATGGTTTTGAAAACTGATTTCACAATTCAATACTTTCAATACCACTTGGGAACCCTGAGTGACAAAGTGATGAAAAACAAGCAATTCACCAAAATAGACATTCCCTCTACTACAATTAAAGTAGAAACAATCCACTAACAAGTTAGAAAAATAAAAACCTGATGGCACTCATGAGCTGCCAACACAACTAATTATAGTACCTCTGATCCTGATGAAATGACAATGCACTCCGGTTCCGACATGATTAGGCAAATTTAATACACCTTGTTGAACTTGAAGAAACATTAAATGCTAGTTTGTGTAAGGACTAGCAACACGGTCTTAAAAAGTTAAAAAAGGGGTAGCGAAGACTGTTTAACATTGTAGGAATCATTTTCCTAAGCAGTCTATGGAAACAAAAAAATCAGGCTAGCAGAGGGGGGCAAACTACGGTCCGCGGGCTGCATGCAGCCCAAGAGTGCATTTTGTGCAGCCCGCAGGGCAGTCACACGTATGTAGATAGTATATATTTGAGTCTATGCTTAAGTAATTTTGTCGATTAGATTAGAATTCTAAAGTTTTTTTCCACTCGTTTCATTCGGAACCGCATTTTTACTCAACCGGATGTCACTATTGTAACCTCATTTTGTACTAGCTCATGCAAAACTTTTTTAAGTTTTCAAAGCAATTATTGGTGTAATATATGTAGTACGAGCATGCGGCCCTCGGTAGCAATAAAATCTTCAATGTGGCCCTGCGTAGAAAATGTTTGCCAACCCCTGGGCTAGCATAATCCTGGTAACTCCGAACTGAGCTATAAACTAAGTTGTCCACTCCTTTTTACACTCAGGTGATAAACAGAGCACAAAAAGAGTGTTATAAACTACAGCCTGACTGATACATCAACATGACAGTATATCACAGTGGTTCTTAACCTTTTTTCTACCACACCTCCCTAAAGTAATTGTCTGTGTTTCAAGCCCCCCTGACTTTATATAAGCTGTAAAAACAACTGCATTTATTGGCAAATTCAAATGATCAAATTTTTGATGTTGTAGGGCGCGTAAATGATTGGGCCCCTTGCAATTTATTGACGCCCCACTTGAGGAGGCCCGCCTCTCCGGTTAACAATCACTGGCATATCAACTAATGTCATGATGATGCTGATGTAGCATAGTGGCAAAATTCCACCACTGGAGCCAGATGTTTTTGGGTGGAGGAGGATTCGTAAGAATAGTCAGAGTCAGATTTTTTATCTGACTCTGGAAGTCCAACCATTTTTTTTCGCACTCCAAAGTTCAGAATCCTAATTTCTGCTTTTTGAAATAGTACAATTTCTTGCAAAACTTTTATTGAAGCAAAAAATTTTTGCTGTGCACCACAGTTTCCAATGATTACTAGTTTCTTCAAAACTGTTGACAGCCAAACTTCATTCATGCTATGTGAAGGTGTCAGAGTCAATGTCGGAAATTTTGGAAAGGTCGAAGTCGAAAATTTTTAGAAGCTAGGAGTCAGAGTCAGACATCTTATCTCCGACTCTGCCATCTGCATCCCTGGGATCCAGCATGCAATCGTCAGTTCTCATACATACTTGACCTTTTGCAAAAAAGTTTTGGTGAAGCCTATACTATAGTTGTTCTTAACTTCTCCATTGGTGTTGCGTTGAACGTGTGATTCACCACGAATGGGATGTGCGCGAAGAACAACACCCATATATATATGTGGTGCGAACAAGCAATAATAGAGTGATCATGGCATGTGATCTCTATTGTTGCTTGCTGCCACAGTGTGAAGCTTTGAGCACTTGCCGCTCGGGCTTTCCGATCGCAACAAAATGGTGCTGTGACCAGGATGTGAAGGTCATGCCGGGTGCAGCCTTCACACAAAGAACATGCGATCGGTGCAGTTTGGCGTTGTAAAAAGGAGGAGATGTTGTTGCAACCTTTCTGCTGGCGTTGCACTGAATGCACGATTCACCACAAATGGAATGCAAAGAACAACACGCATATACATGTAGTGCAAACAAGCAACAATAGAGTGATCCCGATGGAATGATCTTGGTGAGTGACCTCTAATAATGCTTGTGAACCTGGTGAACAGTTGATTGTACGTGCTAACGGTGACAACGAGAGTGATTGTGGCGTGGAAGCTCTACTGATATGAACTTGTGAACAATTGAATGTAATGACTAGCGTACACGGAGAGTGATCGTAGCGCGTGATCTCTATTGTTGCTTGTTGCCAGTGTGAAGCTTTGTGCACTTACCGCTTAGGCTTTCCGATCACAACATGGTGATTATGTCAGCAAAGTTTTATTCATTACCTTCTTGCAAGAAGATGACTTGAAAGCTATGACTACCACCTCACAGCAACTTTGCGAAATCAATCTGGAAGTGAAGCACCTAGGTTCCCAAATAAATAAGGCAAAAGCATTTAAACCTCACTCAGGCAGTTTGCTCTTTTGAGCATAGTCTTCTCATTTAACCCTTTGTTCAATAATAATCGGTTTACTCTTTTCTACACAAACCTGAGTTCACATTATTGTTTCATGTATAGAAAACAAATGACATGCACAAAATGTGGAGATAAACCTAAAAAGAAAAACCATATATTTTGCACACTGCTTCAACTGCAATTAAGTCCTCAAAAATAGTCAAAAATGAAAAGAGTTTTGAAGCTGTATAGATTCTATTTTTATTCTACAGAAGTCCTGTTAATGGTGTGTGAAAATTTGTCTGGTAAACATTTCCACTCTATCATCCATGCTTCGCTCAAGTTTTACCAAGTCAGAAACTTGAAACACCACTATGAAGCAAATAAAAACTTCTCCATGATTATCCAGTTATGACAGTCACGTCTGACAGCAAACAAATTAGCAGAGTGAAAATTGTCATGCAGATGCTACATCCAAAATGTTCATCAAAGATGTTGCTGCATTGACATGTGTGTATTTTCACCTAAATGGATTATGTAAACAAAATAACCCAAGTTTTTAGCAGTGGTTCAAGAATGGCTCAAGAAGAATACGAAGTAGGTTTACAGATATATCACACAAACTGGAAATACTTAAAAGCACTAGTGTTTACATATGCTTTCGAGGAATCAGTTGACTGCCATCTGCTTTCGTCTTTTTGCGATGATTCAAACTTGCACATATCTCTATTCAAGTATGTACTTTCCACGA
>JGI24021J15306_10002169_pt1 | contig 20734 bp, 16 predicted proteins | sample Ectturendosymbi1_FD_15306 | JGI IMG/M metagenome (IMG submission 15306)
CCATCCTTCAGGCATTCCAACAGGAATCAACAAGAAGGTTCCAGAAAAGTTCAAGGATGAGGCTGGTGGTGAAATAATCAGAGTTTGTTGGCTTGCAAGCGAAGCTCTACGCAATCAAGAAATTTGATGGTGAAGAAGAAAAAAATTGTAAGGGCGTCTAGATGTCATAAGAAAACAAAATTTCTTTCAATGATTGCAAAGACGTCTTGTTCTCAGGAAAAGTGTTGAGGACGAAGAATGTCATTTGATGTCGCCAACACAATCTCACCACAGAACAAGTGAATAAAATAGCCCTCTCTGCCAATGACGACAAACGTATCATCAGGCCTGACAACATACGAACTTTTGCTCACGGATACAGGACAAGCTGACAATGCAACAGGGGGACTGGCAAAGGGAGCAGGCTGGCACATGAGAGGAACTGACTGTGGGCGGGCTAGGACATGAGGGGAATTGACTGTGGGCGGGCTAGGACATGAGGGGAATTGACTTGGGGCAAATGGGACGGGCTAAGACATGAGGAGCAAATGGGACATGCTGAGACATGAGGGGAACAAACTGGGGCCAAATGGGACTGGCTGAGACATGATGGGAACTGGCTGGGGCCAAAGAAAAATGGGGCACAACGCCCAAAACGTCTCTACTGACTCACCAGCTTAGGCTAGGAGGTGCAATATGCCTAGACCGGCAAACTCGTGAGAAATGTCCCTTCTCACCGCAGGAATGACAAACCACGTTACGAGAAGGACACCGATGACGTATATCAGAGTCCTTACCACAAAAATAGCATTACTTTGTCTTATAAACAACAGAGCACGAATCAGTCGCAGCTGCAGACACGTTTTCGCGTGGAAAATAACCGGTGGAATGTTCTATCGCCATGTTTAAGGAATTGGCAATATCGAAAGCTCTATCCAGAGATAATTCATTGTTTTCCAGCAAACGCTGCCGAATATGATGTGACGATAAACCGCTTATGAAAGCGTCTCGAACCATTTCGTTATTATATTCCTCGGCTGTCACATCTCAGAAGTTATAATCTTTGCTTGAAACCAGTAGTGCTTGCATAAACGTTCGCAAGGATACCTGTGGCTTCTATTTCCTGGTCGCCAATTCGTGCCTAGTAAAAATGCAGTTTGGCGATTTAATGTACGCTCTCTTGAGCCGTGAAATGGCTTCGTCATACGTAGTGCAATCCTATATAATTTCGTAGACCTCAGCACTGACATATGCAACAAGCACCCGCAGCTTCTCTGGCCCATCTTGCTCTTGGACCGTAGCAATACGTTCGCACATTTTAAGAAAATTTGTAAAAATCTTCAACTAGTGCTTTAACAACTTTGCCGGTTTAGGGGAATTCGGGTCTCCATCGAACCTTGGCGCTTTAAGTAGCTCATTCATAAAACTCGCCATTTACTTCGAGACAAATCAAGATCGTTTAATTGAACTGAACTACAATCAGCACTCAAAGACTTTAATAAAGTTTAAACGATCTTGAAAGCAGACTAGTCACAGACGACGAAACTACATGACACCAAGTCGCTGCCAAGCACATAAAAGAATGAAACTCGTTCAGTAACTCGACGAGCACAGAAGGAAACCACGCGCATCAACCAAACGCCACAAGCAGTACCTCCGGGTAAGCGTGGCAACTCATCACAAATCACCACAGGTCACTGAATGATTTTCTTGAACTTTGGACTGGCATGAAGGCCGTGCGTCTGTTTGCGCTGCATAAACATTTTGCTATTAATGCCAGTTGCTCACCGGCAGCAGAGCCAGAATTAAGTACGTTCCTAACTTATGCTTCAAGAGATGCAAGACAATGGTGGAAAAGGCAGAGATTGCGGAAGGCAAGGAATCTAAATCGGAGAGTGACTCAAACGAGGCAAGTTGATTCACATGAATGAGGGCAAAGATTTAGATTAAAATTACCCTTCAACTTTTTATGCTTTGCATCGTGTGATACGTTGTCAATTGTTAAATCATTAGTAAATGAAAACATGTATGAAGTACTTGCCATGGAGTAAATTTCCTAAGTTTTTTCTGTTGCAAAGTTCGTTTCAGTATTCAATACAAATGCCTTGTTAAACCGAAACGTTTTTGAAAAAACGTTGCGTTTATGTACAGACGCAAGCACAATTGAGGTAAGATGTTACTTTGACAGCCATCACTTGCGCTGTCTTATCAAGAAGGCACGCGACACTTGTTTCTGTACAAGCTCAAAATATCTTTCATCGGTGCGCATGAACAGATGTACTGTATTTTGTTTCTTTCGGTCATTTTTTCCCTGTAGGCCTCTTGTGTGCAAAAACTTTCCTTGAAGGAGGGCTGGCTAACATTGCACATTGTTTACTCACGTGATAATTAAAGTGTCAGTGCTGAAATAATGTAGCACAAGACATTGCAATTGTGTCTGCAGACTTTTAGCATATGAAACATAATAACACTAGACAACAAATTTTTAACAAATCTTTGTTTACCTGAATTTTTAAGTGTTTTTAGATGCTTTTTGGGGCGCTGATTTAAAAAATATGTTAAAATTTTTGTAAGGTTAACGATTTGACCACAATTTTTAATTTTATGAAATGATATTTGTGTACAAATAGCAGTTATGCACGACTTAGGATGATATATAAACACGCAAGAAAACACGACTCGAACGTAATAATTACGGAATAAAATAATCATTTTCGTTACATTTCTCACAGGTGAATAAAATAATTGTTTTCACAGGTGATGTCAGATTCTCCCTATTTGGTTAAGTTTTTGAGCTATTTAATATTTTTAATTTATGCAGTTGTAGCGATTTAAGCATACTGTTGCATGAGAGGTTGCACATTTCGTGATTTGTTTAACTGGCTTACATGTTATTTAAGCACTAGTGACTTCTTGTAATAACCGTGATGTGTAAACTAGCTTGTAAAGAGCAGTGTGCAGCATAGAAAACATACAGAGGTTAAACAAACACAATATGTCAGTTAGTGTATACTGTATACTTGCAACTGTGACTTACAAGACACAGATGAGAAACTACACAGATATTATGGCGTTGCAATGCAAAGATTGTGGTGAAAAAACAACGTTAAAATGCAAAGAATAGCCCAAACATGATAGCATACTCGTTTTTCATGACAGAAAAGATTGCACGGTTGCTAATCCAGAAATTGTCTTTTTTGCGTTTTTCGGGAGTAGCTACTGCCAGCAACCTCTTTCTAAGCACCAGCAATAGTCTGCCAACATGTTGGTATTCCAGCATCCCTGGCATCTTTTATATTGTTTTGATATCTTGGTGGAAGGACTCTCCTTGCTCTTCAATCATTGCTTCTAAGTTTTCAGGAAAATAGTTTACATGAATATGAAAAAAATGAACCTTCACACTCATTTTGCATTCTAATTTTTCGTAGGAATTTGACAGTTGTTTTGAAAGGTCGTAATAGTTAGGAGCTTTAAAATATCCAAGGAAGTTTTCGACAACTGTTAGTGACCGCCAAGCATTTTTGCGAGGGTTATCAAGGTAAATGGAAAATATTTGTCTTGCATTCAAACGTCATATCTGAGAACCATAAAAAATTCCAGCCCTCGACTTTTCAGTGCTCAGCACAGGAAACTTTTCACACAAATATGCAAAGTAGTCAGTTTTACCTATTCAAATCTTTTGCAAACTGTTTTCACACTTTGATATGCAAAGGAGGAAGTAACACCTCGATAGGATTAATCAAAGGAAAGTGTATAATATTTTTTTGCCAATCTCAAGTCTTTCTCTATTTGGTCAACTTTCCCTAGTCCAATGCTCTTGGCAAGCCCTGCTGTCCCACAGGCACAAACACGGAAAGTTTGTGCATCCACTTTGTTGCCTAAAAATATGCACAAATTTTTCTAATTTACTGCAAATCATCCCTCATGCATCATGCTCATTAACTATGGTACCAGGCACAGATTATTCTGACAGGATTTTATTGTAGTTACCGCTTATAACAGGCTACCAACTAACTCACTCCCTGTGGGCCTACGCGGTTCAACAACAGCTGACAACGCATTTCAGCATTGAAAAGCACAACTACTGATTACAAAATCTGTTTTCAAGTTAAAAATGGTGGGAGATAACTTTTAAAGCTTTTGGTGAGGTTTTTCAATATTTTGCGAAAAGCTGCAAAACGTATGCCCTCTAGCGGCTGATCCTGACCAGATGGACAAAAACGGATGCGATTTTTGGACTCAGCGTCCCCCAAAACCCCCAAATCCGTTACAAACTTCAAGTCCCCAAAAATCCTGTATATACCGGTGTAATTAATTAATCAAGCATTAACAATCAGTAAGGTAAAATTCGGCGCAAACATGTTTTTGCAAATATCTTCAAAATCGAAAGCCGAATTCGGTTTTAGCGACCAAAAAAACATCTAAAAACACCAAAAAAATCAGAAACAAAACTTTGTTGTCTAGTGAATCAATGTTTTATGTCAAAGAATTTCAAAGCGTGTGTTCAGACCTTTTGTTTGTTTTCAAAAATTGATATAATTTAATTCAGAGGCAGCAGGTGGCAGTGAGCCATAAAACGAACCTCAGTTTTAATTTGCAATTTTCACAGTTGTTGTCGACGCAGGAAGAAAAAACTCAGGGAATTTACATAAAGGCAAGATGGGTTCTGGCAATGATGGGATTTTTGGCCACGTTTAATGTGCATTCTCTAAGGAACAACTTCAGTGTCGCCATCATTGCAATGGTGAACATATCCGAAACAGTCGTGACTGAAAGCCATCAGTCGAATATTTGTCCAGACAAAACCCAAAAATCATCAACAGCAATTTCTGTAAGCAAATGTTTTTATTGCTTCAGCGAAGGAAGGTTGTTATTTGTGAAAATTTCTTGTTTTGAAGTTCTCGCTGATCTTCTACGCCTTTGTGTGGAACGATATACCATCACTTGCGTCGCAGCATTTCGAAATGAGAACTGCTGTTTGGTAGATTCCTTGGGAACTCGATAAAGTAAATGAAATGCATTCGAATGGTTTTGCGAACCATTTTACAATAATTATTTAAGAAAAGGTCTCGACGATTAGACGTTTAAAAATGAGGATTCCGTGATTCTGAATAAATACGTTTATAAGGGGGAATCATTTTTCAGCTATAAGAATTTATCGAAACCAATTTTATTAGTTTCAAAGTCTGCATACTCTCGTTTGGCGATGGGCGGTTTCCTTGAAAGTACTTAGGTCGTTTTGAAACTCCTACTTCTGTGGACATTTTACAATGATTCCTACATAAATGTTTAGTAAACTCTTACATATATAATTAGTAATGCTTCCGACTTGGCTTATTTTGTTTAGCAAGACAAAAGTAGTTCAAACAAAGTTTCTCAGGAAGCTGGGAGAAATTTAAAAACTGTGCACATAGACCAAGGGTGGCCAAACCTGCTCTATGTATGAGCCGCATATCGTAAAACCCAAGTTAGAAAGAGCCGCAACATAAAAATCTGAAAACACGAATTTATTTGCATTCTACTCTTCTGTGAATCATAATTCTTTTTGAAACGACTTGCAAAAGTGATACTGTTCGGCAAGCTAGCTACCACAACACCGCTTTGCAATATTTCTATACTTTACAATAGAAATAAAAATAAAGAACAACTTCGCAAAGGTCAAAGAGCCACATGCAAATGTTCGAAGAGCCGCATGCGGCTCGCGAGCCACAGTTTGTCCACCGCTGACATAGACCCTCCTTGCAACAGCTCCGTGAAGACAAATTTAGGAACTGCGCAAAATGTGATAGTTGAACAAGATCATGGGCTTGCCAATTTTCAGCAAGTGCAGTATTTTAAGCTGATCGCGAAGATCAACGAAACATTGGTTGTTTTGCTGCAGCATATACTCAGAAATCTGCAGTTGCCTGGTCGGTGTAAAGAATCAGGATTATTTGCTTGATTCTCTCGTCATGTGATAAAGCAACGTAATGCGCATAAACTTCAACTTACGAAATCAAAGTACTGTGACCAAGAGATTATTTCTGTAGTGATGACACAATCCTCTGCAGATATTCAGAGTTACTTTTGTGGCCAAAGGCAAAGTCGTGGGTCTTCATGCGTTTACAATTTAATTACAATTTGAGCTGAAGCTTTTTAACCTTGAATCAAACTGCCATGCTTAAAACGCAAGGTTGGGCATAATGTTATGCTACAAATTAGCATTTTGCAACTACTGTATCGGTGAAAAGTTAAATTATATGTCAGTTTTTCTGAAACACACGAGGAGTTCATATAATAGATTTTAGCCCAAATGAATTGTAGCAACGCGTGCATTCATACTGTTTCACAAGACTCCGTGTAATGCCCCAGGTGTTGGAAGTCGACAAAGTTTGCCGATCAATCTGCACTTAGCGCGTCGCAAAATTATCTGTCGCACAAGCTACTTCACGATCCAGCACTTCGGAGTTCGCTATTACTGGACGCACGCATCCATATCAGAGACGATCACGGAGCAGGATTCGGGAGTGGATTCCAACCGGAGTTTTCGTTTGACACGGGAGCAGGAGGCGGAGTCAAGATTTATGTTCTACCAGGACCAGGACCAGGAGCCTGATCCGTAGTCAACGTTAAGATCTGTCCAGGAGCCAATTAAAACTTAAAAAATGACTTTTGCGATAACTCGCGAACTGCTGAAGTTACGTGCACATGTAAAGTATTGTAAGAAAGTTTTTTTTACCGCGCGTCTTTGAAGTGTTGGCGATGAATTTGTGAGGTTATTTGTGACCTCAAACAGGGGAAAAACCAAGAAAGCGGAGTAGCCATGAAAAAGCAATGGGTTCAAAAACGTGTAGAAAAAATACAAATACGTTAGAAATGTTCATTCTACATGAAAAATGTCGGCCAAGGCGCATAGACTGTAAAAAAATTTACAAAAATTTTTTGGGGGTACAGAGAGGAATTTGTTGATTTTTTAGGGGTGTTTTTGTCATTTTTTGATTGAAAAACTTCATATCTCCGATTCCAAACGTAACAAAACTCTGAACGTTTCCGAACATGTTCACATCCACGTTCTACAACATCCTACCAAACTTCAACCAGAAATAATGAATACAGAAACGGTTGAGACAATTTAAAATCTAAAAAATGTTAAAAATGTGACGAAAATTTGACAAAAAGTAAACTACAATTTTTCAAAAACTTGCGAGTTTTTTTGGTTTTGGTTGTATTTTTCACGTTTTTTCCATTGGTGCACTCCAAAATTCGGTATCGGGGCAACGGTTCTGCCGTAAAACCCAAAAAATCGCTTTTTTTCAAATTTCCAGAGATCCATTTTTTCGCCCCAATTTTTCCCCCAAAACAATGTGAATCGACGTTTTTGGTATTGGTGCTCAACTAAAGTCCTTGAAAGCAGTCGAAGCCAAAAAACAGCTTCGATTAAGCAAAAACGTAGGCGTGAAAATATTTTCTTCAAAATAATCAAAAACTTGCCCAAAACGGGCAAAAAAGTCAATGTTGTCAAAAATTTCAAATGCAAACATACCTTTTTGTTGGATGCATCTGAAAGGTCGTGCTAAAACCTAAAACCTTTCTTGCATGTTTTACTTGTTCACATACCTTCAGGGGTCATGGGTTATCGTAGAAAAAACGTCGAGAAAGATATATCGGCTTCTGCGGTCGCTTAAGGGCAGTTAATCGATTAAACGTACCTCAATGCACCTCAGTCCTGATATCGGCAAGCAATGGTTACATGTGAAATGCCGAAGCGCTAAAGCAACGGAAGTCATAGCAAGCAAAGGGATGACTAAAAAGAGAAAGTCAGAAGAAACAGTAAACACGAATTTGTGTTTGCAAAGATTCGACTGCGTCACCTTTGTGGCGATTAATTTTTATTTGAACACACGTATGTGCAAGTCCGAATCATCACAAAGTAATACAAGCACAAATCACATGGTTGCTTCGTCAAACGTTTGCTGCAAAACTAAATTTTTTTTTAATTGTTGTCAAGTATCTTCGAAGTTATAAAACGTACTAGGTTTCATTTTTTCATTGAGCATATTGGTAAAGCAAAGTAAAGTCATAAACCTACACATAACTGTGAAACACTGTAGGATAAAGGCTGGGATGAATGACTAACCGTCAGTCCTTTAGAAGTTTGTCAAACAAGCTCAAATAACCATTCACACCCATTACTCAAGTTACTGTTGCGCAAAGACATGCCATTTTATGCAATTAATTTGAAACGCGTCCCTTGAAAAATTGTGCATACTGTATTTTGCTGTTATGTTTGAAAAGTGCGTTTATATCTGGTCTTGCATGACTTGTGTGCAAAAAACTCCGAAACTTTTTTTGCGGCATTGTTTCATCAACTAGTAGCAATTTGTTACAGAACGGCCTTTTCCAGTGGAGCCCGTCGCAAGAAGGATTAATATTGGGCTGCTATTTTTATTGTTATGCTATTACTAACGTTCCAGGAGGATGGATAGCAAAGCGATATGGATTCAAAAAGTTCCTTGGGATTACAATGTTGCTATCTTCGATTATCAGTCTTTGTATCCCGGTCACTGCCTATAACAGTTTTGAATGTTTGGTAGTTTTGAGAGTTGTTCTAGGTCTTCTTCAGGTAATTTGAGTAAGCCTACGTGAAATTTTCGTGTTATCTGAGAATATTTCAGCATATCACAAACACCTCAAACTTCTGAATTAAGCATTTGTTTGATTTTTGTTTTTCATTGCATCAATCGCATTTCACAATTTGCAAACATGTACAGTACATACGAAATACGTTGATGATAAAATGTACACGATTGAGAGAATGATATGCCATAGTAATTGTAATCACGCAATTATTAAACATATTTCAAAAGCACGTGGTGGTTCAACGTGAACGTTTGCTTTATGTGCATTTAACCGTAAATCAGCAAATACAATGTGTTATTTTATTCGTCGGCAGAAGGAACAGCAAAAAGTGCAGTGGCATGCTGCATAATCTAATTGTCATTGTCCTTAGAATTTGCTTTCTGACGCTTTTTTCAGGGAGGTACTGCACCTGCCATCGTGCAGGCAATGTCAGCTTGGGCGCCACCACCGGAACGAAGCTTTCTTATTTCTATATGTCTTTCTGGGTCAAGTTTTGGAAATTGCATTGTTTTTCCCCTAGCAGGTTTTGTAGCTGAGAAACTAGGATGGGAATCTTGCTTTTACGTCACCGGTACGTAGTCCATAAATAAAATGGTAAACACTAGTAAAACTAAACAGTATGTTTGCAAACTTAAATGTGTAGGTAAAGCGAGTAATTAAGACATGGAACACGCTTGATCTTTCAAACACGTTCTGTTCATTAAATATGAGAAAGCATATCTAATAACAAAGTTTTCGCGGACATTGTTTTTGCATTTTGTCATAATGGAATCAGTTTTTTTTTCGGAAAATGTTAGGTACCAGGTGTGGACCTGTAGTGACCCGATTTCTCTGATTCTAGGAACCAGATTTTCTCCGATTCTCGGGACCCGATGATAATTTTCTGATTCTAGGGTCCCGATTGTCAATTCTAGTGACCCGAATCGGGTCCCTAAAACACCTTAAAAAAATCTGATGAAATAGAGTCATATTTTTGCCAAACAGAACTCTGCTTTGTTCTGGGAAGAATACGTAAATTTGCTACTTTTGTTACAGGAATCAGCTTCCTTGAAATGGCTGACACAATTTAAGCGAGTTTGGGAGTTAGTCTTAAACCAATATGTGCATTTTTTGAGCTTATAAGACATTAATTAAACCATTAATTCAGCTTCCGGAAAGATAAGTCCGATGAAATTATTAATTTCCGATTTTTCCGATTTTTTTAAAGTTCGATTAATTTTCATGCCATTTTCGTGTAGGATCGAGTTTTAATTTTACAGTAGTTCACTTTACAAAGATTTCGAAAATTACTAACTATTTATTTCAGATAAATAAATCTTGATGTTCGTTCCGTTTGAAAGACGCCTATTGTACAGACGACTCCTAGCTTTCTCTGTCGTGGTAGTCTTCTGCCATATCAGAAAAGAGCAATTTTTACTAACTGAAAATTCATTTAAGCTGCAGATTATTACTGAACTGCCTGAAGCACCGTTGAATAGAATTTCATGATCTTTTGCGGATGTCGTTTTGGCATAAATCTTATTGATTTTTAAACAATTTAGCCAGAAAAACCAAAGGTATTTGAAAACATGTATCAATTCGTTTAATCAAGCTTCGAGTTAGTAAACACAAGCGTTCTGAAATAGTTCACGCACAGGCGGAATGGCTGCTTTTTGGTCAATAATTTGGTTGATGATAATACACGATTCTCCGAAAACACATCCTCGAATCTCGAGACAGGAGAGAGAATATCTGGTTAAATGCCTTCAACTACATGAGCACGAAAGTGAGGTAAGAATGGTTTCATGAATTTCCATTTCATTACATCTGTAAATAATCGTTTTTAATTAAATGACAATAATTAAGACCCGATTCCTTTTGTTAAGTACTATTCTTAAGACATGTCTTGATGAAGTTTATCCTAACATATTTATTGCACTTCGGATTATGCTAAGCTGCCCCGATACTGTTGCCAGCGCTGAAAGGCGTTTCAGCAAACTGAAGCTGATCAAAACTTTCAAAAGGTATTATACGGCAGATAGCAGACTATCCTCATTAGCCGTGTTGTCAATCGAAGCTTCATGTGTGCGCTTTCTAGATTTCGATGATGTCATAAAGGCTTTTTGATGCCGAACGACTCGCTCCAAGCCGTTTTGATACTACAATAATGTGACATTGTTTATTATATTTTCATGGTTATTGCCATGTAATATTTTTCATGTGTGCTACTGTGCCCCTATACAGTGATTCTTTTGTTTTTCTGTATGACCACGGTCCGCTAGTTGAGTAACCCTGCGAGCGATAGATCAATTACAGCGACAACTAAATCATGACGAATAATAATGCTAATGCTACAACGCTTTAGAAATCGTTTTTTAGAAATCACCATCAGGGGGGCAAGGATTTCAGGAGGGGTCTAGTCTCGCCCAGAGCTGGACTGCTACGACACTGCCCATACCTATATGTAATTAATATCAACTTTACGATACCGAATACGGTATCAATCAAAATTATTGACGCTGGGAAATCAGGCAAACAGATGTATTTTTGCTTCTACGATCCAATGAAAATTCTTTGTTCATTCACGATAACAAATACAGTACACATAAATCGATTTTCGCATCTGGAGGCCATTGAGCACACTGAAGTATTTCATGAGGTGGTGGCCATGGTGGTTGCTATACGGCGGCATGTTATTTTCGCTGCATATTTTGCTCAAGTTCTTGCGTTTTGAAACTTTTGGTTGTTGTAGTAAATTTGTTCAGGAGAGTTAAAAGCATGCGTGGAAGGAACGCGTTTGATTTTCAGTGATATTTTTTAACTAATCAAGGTGATGGTTAGTCGACCACTTAGCATCCGCATCAGGAACAGGTTTTCTTGGTACTCTACTGTATAAGAATCAACTAAGGGATCCGATATGCAGCTTGACGCCAGAAAAACAAATGTTTTTGAAAATACAATGTCAGCAAGTGTTTGCAAGCAAACGAGCGCAGGAACTAGTTTTCTAATTTTGATCAAGGCATATGTTGCTACTTAGATGACGTGATAAAACTACTTTCAAACAATTCAAAATCACGCCTTACATCCACCTACTAATAAATGTCTTTCTTTTGCTGTTAATTACGCACACAGTCTCGACACTTCAACTTTACGTTAAGTCAGGGGTCGGCAATTAGCGGCCGGCTGGCCACATGTGGCCCGCTACAGTGTTTTCTGTGGCCCGCGGAAACATTCAGGAAAAATCTTCAAATCTGAAATTTCCTCCAATTTATCACAGCAAATGTTAGTGCTGAGAATTTATCACAACAAATATTAGTGCTGAGGCTAACTTGAACCGAGACTTGCTTTTATTTCCATCGACTTGCTTGTATTTGCACTAGAAGGTACACCCTCCGCTGAACGCAGCCTTCTCAAGGTGGCCCCCGAGCCAAATTAATTGCTCACCCCTGCATTAAGCTATTGATCGATCATATTTCTTCTTTGCCTGATTTCGAAAAGTAGAACACCTTGGCTCGCCATATTGACCTCTTTGCCCGTGTTGGGAATTCTGGTCAGCCATTTCACAAGCAATTGGGGAATTTACACTTTGTCTTCTCTGCTGCCGACGTATTTGGCAACAATCCTCAAATTTGACATATCAATGGTAAGTAAATACTATGGTTTGCGAAATTAAAACAAAGGAAGCCCTTATTACGTAGCTAGAAATGTTTAGACAATTTTTGTGGTGTTCTTGACTTCCAAAAATTCTCGTTCTCAATGTCGATTTTCTGCCTGCCTTTTCGATTAGGCAACAGTGGTGTAAGAGCAGGGGGTGGGAGCACACCCCTAATTTTAATTTGTCGCAAATTTGGACAATCTCAAACAAATTGGGCAAAAATGTTTCGACCCTGTTTAACAATACTAAAAATTATATTTCTTTGTCATTGAGAGCACAAATAAAAATTTATTATGTCATACAAAACATATTAAATATATGTAAAATCAACAAAGTGTTTCTGGTAACTTGTGCTTTAGTATGTGAGAGTTGATGAGTAACTGACTCACATTTCAGAGCATGCTGCAGGGCACCTACTTCATATTAGCAGAGTCCAGGGTGTTTTCAAAATTTGACTTTGGTGACCGTTAAGATATTTTGAGAGACCGCAAATACTGTATTTCATCTGACTAACGAGGTAGTCATAAAGCGAGGATTTAGTGTATTTTGGTAGTGGTTATGCGGTGAGGTTCTACTGTATTTTGAGAGACCCTCGGAAAATTTGAGACCCCAAAACACCTTAAAATCACACTGGTAGAGTCCATGTCAGGCAAGTACAGAAAAGGTGTGTTTTTAATTTTAAGTACGGTGTTTGGATGAACACATTTCGCCGTACAGTATATTTCATATATGTCCCCAGCTAGGTGTGTAGCTTCTTGTAACAGCTGGAATTTGAATGGAACGCCAAACCTCAGACCTGTGAGGCAGACGCTCAGGGTTCTGGACCCGTTGGCTTCTGACAATGTTCTTCCACAACCTAACGAACTTTTTCAGTTAGGCTATTAAGAACCCAATTCTAAGTACCAAATTATTTATTTCAAGTCTATGGCAACATGCTAAGAGGAAAACAGAATGTACCAACAGCCACAGAAAATTTGTAGCGAGAACGTTTGTCACATAAATATTTTTCTGGGAACTTTGGGCAAAATACAGTATCCTTTGCACCCTCCAAAAATTGACTTTTCCTACACCTATGTTAGACAAAGTTCGATTTTCGACACATCAGACTGCTGGATCACGACAAAGAAGTCCTTAGCCTTCATGGTATATGAAGGTGCGAGTTACTTTGAGTATCCGAGATTCCATGTAAATAGAAATGTATGATGATGTTTAACAAAAAACTGAACTTTATACCAACTGCAAAGCAAACTATTCAGCAATAGCGAGTTATCGATCAAAGTTATTACCGGTTTTCCAATACATTTTATCACTGTAGTGCAAACACAAATCCTTATTTTCAAGGAGAGGTAATTTCAAGATAGATATGAAGGTGATTTTTAAACTTTAAAGGAAAAAGCAAACCATTAAAAAACTGTTCGAAGTATTTATCTGAAATACAAAATACTAACTTTAAGTGTTTATATGGTTGAATGTGGCGGTATGCCACATGACGTAACCAATAAAAGCGTAACTAAGTACGAGCTTCTACGAAAAGAAATTTTGTAAAATGATCAATGGTTATCAATGGTTTAATCAAAACTTCTTCAGGTAAATCAATGTGCGGATAATTTTTATGACATGCTGCGCAGTAAGCATAAAGAATTCACCTGAATAACAGAGGCACAATATAGATTGTCCCATCAAACTAACATAACTGTCTTCAGGCACAGTCTTCAGCCACGAATAAATTCATGCTACCATTTGTTTTGCTCTGCTATGAAGCAAAACACCTAAATAAACGTTCGTTTGACAGAGTGGAGCTTTGTCTTCCCTTCCCTACCTTCTGCAGTGGTTGTTTTCAACAGTTGGAGGCTATCTCACGGATTGGATTCGGCAGAAGAAGTAGGCTTCAACTGTGGTCATGCGTAAAGTCAACAGCGGTCTAGGATTATGCGTTCCTGGTGCCTTTGTTGTAATGGCAGGATATATTGGATGTAATACTACTGCAGCGGTTGCTTTTTTCACTATATCTGCAGCATTCAACGGTCTGACAGGTAGCAAACCTTATTCAGTTTGACAACACGTGCAGTGTAAATGAACTAAATGTGCGTGTGGAGTGGCTGTTGCTTCGGGATCCAAAATAAACTTTTACGTACTTCTTCGCTTAAGCATATATCTCAGAAAAACCGGTACGGTTAGGGAGTGTGTGTTAGCATGCTTTGAAACATTCCTTAGCAATTTTGTATTTTATGAATTTATTTCTGCTGCAGTTTTTCGAAGCGTCATTCGGCGCTTCCCGCAGTGATTCGGCACCCTGGGAATTGTGCCCCTCTTGCCCCCCTCTCGTTACGCCCCTGTGTACTATATTCGCTTAAGCATGTATTCTCAGAAAAACCGGTAGCCTTTGGTCAGGGAGTGTGTGTAGCATGCTTTATAATTCGGATCAGCATCTTTTCATTTCATTAATTTATTTCTATACGGCAGTTCCCGGATTTCAAGCTAACGCAGCAGATATTGCGCCGAAGTACGCAGGGATTGTCTTTGGAATATCAAACACGCTTGCCAGCATACCTGGATTTTTAAGTCCTCAAGTGGCAGGAATATTTCTTAAAGATGGGGTAAGTTCTACACGACCGCTCTCACTTTTCGATCCAAATATCTTCAAGCACACTGTTTTGTCGCAACTGAAATTAAAAATCACATTTCATGCCTCATCATATGCATTTACTTTTTTCTTATTCAATCGTAAAACCATATATTGGTAGGATAACCAAGCTTGTCCATGGGAATAGGATTTGTCCCTTTGAATGAAACAGTAGATATGAAATTTGTCGCATAACCCATCCTACCCGATTCCATTGTCATACAGCAGAAAGATTATCAGGTTAAATAGCCTACCATTGGTATATGCTTATATCAAACAAATTTTAGACCTAGTGGGTCAGTGGCATGGTGTAGTGTCGTTAGGCCCCCGGAAATGTGGTTATTGGGCCATTTTTATGTGACAAATAAAAAACGTCAACCCATTTTATTTTTACTGACTTCCTTTTAGAGCCGTAGCTCCAGTACTTGGAGCTTTTTGGATGCTTTAGCTATATGGCTTTGTACAGGTTAGATATGCACATAATCTAATTTACTTCGTAATTTGTATTATTAGTTTCTAGGAATCCCGTAGGATGGGACAGTCACAAGTAACCATGGGATAGGACAGATAAACGTGTCTCGTGGACCAGCCTAAGGATAACTGTAATAGCGCAGCTAAATACTAAATGAGAATTTGAACAACTTTATCAGCTTCAGGTAGAAGTCTGAGGAAGCTCTGTCCACTGTCCCGCACGTCAGCAAGTTCAAGTTTTTGCATTGTCTGAACAGGTACTTTCTCAATGCTCAAACCTAATTTCACTTTTACTTTTTGATATGGTTGTTAAAGGCTTAGTCGTATTTTCGTTAAGTTGCTAGTGCTAACAACCTATAAATCCGTTCTTTGATATCACTAACTAACGAGTCGAAGTGTGAGCTACATCGCACAATTTTTCAAAATTATTCTTGAAACATTGTTTGCATGCCGTATTTTGTCACAAATACAACACGCGTTACAGCCTATGTCAATGCATTTCTCACCAAAATATGACGCCACGATCCTTCAAACGACACTGCCATGATTTTTCAAAAACATTGCTATTAAATTTCACCATAATATAAGAACAAACGTGTATGTGCAATGAAAGTGCCACCCAGGACTTTCAACTTGCTTCGAAATTCCAACTGATCGATGAAAAAACAGAAATTACGCAATACACGCTTTACATGGGTTGAGAATTTACCTGATATTTCTTTATTGTTGATAAACGCAAGTTGTGTACTGATGACATTTAGTAATCACGACAAAAGCAATATCGTTTACCGCCTCTAAACAACCTTTCTTTAGAAGTTTTCAAAGCACGCTTTTCACAGCCAGTTTCAACGATCTAATGACATGGCTGACCGAAAAGAGGCCAATTGAAAGTTAGCCTTCTATACTGCTGGAAACTTTTAGTTACTACTGTTCAGGAGTCGATTACCTAGTCTCTAGAAGTCAAAGACTTTCTTCTTTATCAAGAATTTTCTGTACCAGGAAGTGGGTAAAACTAAGTTACTTTCAATTTTCCGTTTATTTCTAACTGTTTGTTTGAAGTGTTCGATCAAACTCTTTGTGAAGTAACCTACATTAGCGTCTAATCGATTTTTCGCAGAACTATATCAATCACTGGCAAAAAATCTTTTGGCTTTGCGCTGCTTTTTATGTTGGAGGGTCAGTGTTTTACATTCTAGTAGGCTCTGGAGTTGAACAGCCTTGGGCGAAAGATGGCAATAAGAAGCACGTGGACAAAGGTAAGTCCAAACTAGTCGAATCATTTTTGCTGTTAACAGTATATCCATAAAATAATCAAATCAAATTGTTTTATTCGACGTTTGGACTTGTCCAGGCATAAGCCATCTTCACGAAAAACAATACTGTAATAAAATTAACCAGTGACACAGAAAAGCGAAGATGCGATTTGAAGGCCTTTATGTGTATAATCTGTGACAAAGCAGGTTTTTTTGAGGAAAACGTTAGGTACCCGGTGTGGGCCTGCAGGGACCCGATTTCTCTGATTCTAGGGACCCGATTTCTCTGATTCTAGGGACCCGATTTTCTCTGTTTCTAAGGACCCGATGATAATTTTCTCTGATTCTAGGGACCCGATTTTCAATTCTAGTAACCTGAATCGGGTCCCTGAAACACCTTAAAAAACTGATAAAGATCCTTATGTGTTAAATAACAACAACAAAATAGATGAAACCTCCACGTTGATATCCAGTTGGTGTTTCAACGCAGGTGGTTCGTGTATTCTGGTGCTGTTATTTCAAAATCAACCATCTCTGTTACGTAATGTTACACGAATGAAATGGCGAATAAAATAATATATTTTCGATGTTGATAGCTATACTGTTGACAATAAAAAATTGCAAGAAAACCGTTCATTGCTGACAAAGTCAAATCACATGTGATGTGTTGCTGAGAGACGTCTTTTGTGCATATTTTTGCAGATGACACCGTGATGATGACGGCGACTGATTGCGAAAAACAGCAATCTGAAATTGCCTTTTTGAATGGAATCAACACAGAACATCGTTAAGGAACACTTGCCTTGCTTTCTGATCATAAAGGAGAAAGTTGGGAGAAAACAACCATGATAAACAGCATCTTTTCCAAACTCGTCACAGTGCCTTGTTTGAGAATTAAAAATATGAGTGTCGTCACTAACAACAATTTTTTACTGAAGAGTCACATTTTGTTGTGGAGAACTCTAAGGTTAAGGCAGGCAGGCCGAAAACTGCTGGTATGCATGGGACACACCTTCCAATAGTGACGGATCAGAGCAGTTAACAAAATCAAATGCAAATTAAACTCTAAGCCATTTGATTACTAGTTGTAAGACTAAAGCATGTTTGAAGTGTTACATTTTTACTTTAATGCCAGCGTCTTTGAATATTTTTTCTCGGAGCACAATGTGTTTTCATCTTTCTTTCCGTGGAAAAACGTTTTTCTAATCAAGCTCGAGATTTAGCAAATAAAGGATGAATGTTAAATTTTTCAAACTTTAGCATATTCAATAAGAAACTCGTTGTTACTTCAAACATTGATCATGTTGATCTCCAATATGTACCATATGAAGCCAATAAATGATTTTATTGCTTTCGCAAAGCGTAATTCTTGTTTCGAAATATTTGTAGAAAAGTGAAGTAGAGCTTTCAAGAAATTTGCTTTCTGAATGCACGTATCCACTGTTCAGTGACAATTTAATACAAGGGGAAAGCAGCTGAATCTGTCCGCGTATTTCTTGGAGAGTGATGAAAGCACAGCATGGTAGCAGCAGGAAGATTTAACGAAAGCTCTGCTACACTTCTCGACAACACGAACAGGAAATCGCTGCTAACTGTTCTTTCAAGAAATGTACTCACGCAAGAAGAAAAATTCGAAACGTACAGCTCATTTGGGTCGGCCAGCAATACACAGCTGTTCAGGCCACATGCGATCTAACAGTGCTTTGTGTGATTCATTCAATTCAAAGCGACCACTTCAAATCAGCCGTCTGGCAATTGGTGTTTGCTTATTCTTTCAGTTTGAGTGATAACAACGTAGTGGTTGAGTCGTGCGTGTTAAACCAGTGGTGTCCAACCTTTTCGTAACCGCGAACCGGTCAACGCTTGACCACTTTACTGCGGCCCGGTAGTACTCCATGAGGGTTGTTATTTTTAAATCGCTGGAATGAAGTTACCAGTTTGAAACCCGAATCAATTAGACAGTACTGTAAATGCGAACTAATCCATAATTTACTCTCAATGATTCAGTTTTAGAGAACCAAGCTTCCTAAGATCTCTGCGCGCACTACAAACGAACACGATCACTCCACCTAGAGAAGGCATGGGCCGCTAAAATGGCGGTTAACGGCAGGTTTTCATGGGCCAATTAAGAAGTTCACAGCGCCTGTCTCACTGGGTTCAGGTCAGACGATAGTCTGTTGGCATACAACAGATGTCTCAACTGACATACTTTTCCTTCTGCAATCGATATTGCACAAAAGAGAAACAACCATTGCAAAAAATGTATCATCACTCCAAGGAAATTAGCCTTAGATAGGCAGAGCCGGTTTATGCCGATTTGACCAATTTCTTCTAAACTCGCTTTACTACCACCACCATCAAAGTATACCAAAACCTTGCTTAACAATCCTCTCGGTATTCAGATAAAACAGTCGCGGTCTCTCACAATGTCTTTGCAGTCAGCAAGATCGAACCTCACGGCAATTTGTAAGCGTGGAGTCAGTTGCCAACGAAAATGCAAGTGAACTGCGCGGTTTTTAACACCCTTATCAAATTCTGTAGTCAGAATGGTCATTCTTCAGTAGTATGTAGCCAAGTTTTTTACTAGCACCTCGTTGAGGCAGGGAGGGCTAAGTTTTGAAGCTGTTTCCTGCTGAATTTATTAAAGCGTTTCGTATTTGGCAGGTCATGTTTCAATAGGTGCTGCAAACTACGATTCGATAGTTGTTGATATTTCAGTACTGTCGTTGCTACTACTTGTCTTCTGAAGGTAACGTTTGGCTCGCAACTGCAAATGTGTGTTGCTTAGTCTTTTTTATAGCCTTGTTCATTTTCCCTCTCGTAAATATTTGATGAGGCAACCTGAGCTTGGCGAAAACATTCGAAATAAACCTAGTTTTAATTATGAATGACTATTCCAGGTGTACAAAAAATAACGGTTCCTTCAAAAAGTAACAAAAAATACAGTTGAGCCATTTGCAAAGTAGCAGAAGTGACAATTTGGTTCAAGTGAAGTAAGCCTCATTATTTTCTTGTGGTGAAAATTTGATGTTCTTGTGGCATCAATCTCACAGATTGGTGTCGTAATTTCTGAGATACATCCTAACAAACCGAAAGTTGCAAAAAGTCTGTTATTGGGAGATCTACAATCACTTCATACATTTCTTTGGTGTTAATAGAGAAAATAATTTTCAACCTTCTCCGGGATATTCAAAACTTGCTCTAATAATGTTTGTTCTCGTTTAATCGGTGCTCTATTAAGTGGTTTTCAGTTTTCACTGTTGCCATTTTCCACGTGTAAAGTATATAGTGATAGGCAGGTGTTTTGATTTTGGATTTAAAAGTCGAATTTGGGCTATTTATTTCAGAATATTTTGTCTGTAACTAAGCTAGATATTACGAGTCAAAGACCAGGCGACATAGGCCGAAAATATTAAGTGGAAGCCAAAAGAGACCTAAAGCTAAGGCAAAAACAGACCGAAGCAGAAAAAATAAAGGTGGGTTAGACAGGCATTTTAACCACTGAGAGTACACCCAAAATGCCACACCGCATTGAAAATGGCGACAACGTGGGCGACTGCAGTCTGGTCATGCTACGCCAGATAATCAAAGTGAAAGTTTATATATGGGAAGTGATATACGAGCGGCTTGGAAAGTGCTAATCTGACAAAGAAGGAACCTCGTCGGTAAATGCATCTGATGAGGCATGCGAGCAAGAAAATTCAAAATTTGGTGAAAAAATGATTCTACTACATAACCAGGTCTCATGAGTCGGAATGTTAGTGGCTAACCTGGACTATTTAGCCCAAATAGGACCACCTGCAATCATACTAGTTTTCGCCAGAAACGAGAGTGATGGGACACGGTTTTTGAAATTTCGCTGCAAAAGAATAACGCCAAATGGTGAAGTAGTAGGTCATCCATGGCTAATATTCCTGGACTGGAAACATGGGATCTTTTGCTACTGGTGCAAACTTTTAAGCTCTGGATATGCACTAGGACAGCATTCAATATTTCTCCCCTCTGCAGGTGTTACACTCGCACCTCCCTTCTGGTCAGGGAAGCAGAACAGTCGCCAGAAAGTTGTCAATAAGGGTGCTTTACTTTTGTGCGGGGGGGCTTTACGTTCGTGCAGGGGGGGCTTGACATTCAAATTTGACAAAAATTCCACAAACT
>JGI24021J15306_10002170_pt1 | contig 20728 bp, 4 predicted proteins | sample Ectturendosymbi1_FD_15306 | JGI IMG/M metagenome (IMG submission 15306)
ACAAGTCTCCGTCTGTTTTAATGGTCGATAAATGCTGCCGTTTTGCATCATAAAAAAACGTGCAGAACTCGAGGCAATAAAGTGTACAGTGTCACCTTTCAACTCTCCTGCCTGTTTCGCGTCTCTAACAGCCGCGAGCCTGAGTATCGCCTTCAACATCGCATAGGACAGCGTGAATCAGATTCACCGCTGGTGCTTGTGTGTTACAGAGCGAGAGACACCTCAACAGCACTACTGCGGAGTAGGGCGCTAATTCCTAAATTGGACTAGTCTCGGTAAAATGCGAAAGCATTTTCGCTTCCCATGCAATCGATCAAACAGACACTGCAAAGTCCGATCATTCAATCACAGAGTAAAATGCGATTGCAATGTTCAAAGTATAGTGACGAGTATAAACAATCAGACTGCATCAATGCACGTAACCATGCGTTGTTAGACTTTCTGCATCTTTCGAGAAACAGGTACTTGTATTTACGTAGCAGAGCCTCAAAGGTAGGAATGTTACCATGTTAGTTCATACACAAGCTGTGATTGTTTGCAAAATCGATTTGTTCCTTTTCAGTTTGCAATAATTTTCTACAAAATATTTGGCTTTCCGACTTTAAGTAGATTTTTAATGATACGCATTCAATTTAAAGACGTTAGTAATCAAAGAAAATGAGAAGCTTAGAGCCATTTCTCATAAAACAATGCTCGACCAACAACAAAGCGCAATTCGTGCTCTGTGAGACAAACGTAGGTGGTTCAAACACCGAACGTTTAATCAACCATTTGAAATCAAAGCACAAAATCCACGTAATCTTTGAGAGTGAAGACCACAAAACTATTCCGGAATAGGAAGAGATCCGATCACACATTGTGAAAATGGAAATGAGTCTTTTTGAGGCTGCAAAGAAGAGGTCAAATAAACTAAAAAACTGTTCCATGCCTTAATTACAATCAAGCCCATATCAGTAGAACCAGAAAGGGCTTTTTCAGCCACGGGGCTATTTGTCACAAAATTCAGAAACGGACGGAATGATGAAAGTGTGCTTTGATTGTCATACGTCAGTTCTATAAACATAATTGAAAAACTGTGCCTAACTTAATTAATAATTCGCTAATAAATTGTGCAGTGACCAACAGTAGTAATTTCACAATGATAGTGAGTTTCATCGCTTAAAATCGCATTCATTTCAAAACCTGAAAAAAACTGGGTTTTCCCGAGTTTCTTTTCTCAGCTACCCGAAACATGGGTTTTAAAATTTTGCCCCGAATTGGAAACACTAGTTGAGAACCAGAGGTGATCGGAGTCACTTTTTTTGACTCCTGCTCCTGTTCCTAAAAAAGTTACTCCAGCTCCTGCACCGGAGCTCATTGGAAATTTGCACTCCGACTCCTGTTTACACTCCGAAAGCTTGAAAGCAGAGTCTATTTTGCCACATGAGGTAAAATAACTGCTAGAACTATTTTGCCTTCAGCCAATGTTGATGAGCATTGTCATGCTTTTAGTGCTGGCAAGCAGGTAGTGACTTCTTGTCTGTGTTGGTCAACTGCAGGTTTTCCCCAACTTTAAATCCTAACTCATTTCATATTTGTGTATTTTACATCTCATTTTGCCTCATGAGGCAAAATATGCACTAGGTTACCAAACTTGAAACCAAGAAATAGAATCATAGTTTTCTCATGTGAACCAAATCTCATTTGACTCTTCCAGCTCTGACCTGAACTAAGTCTTGTTTGACTTTTTTATTTAATTCTTTGTGATTTAGGCACAAGCACAATGAAACAATAACAAGACAACTACTGCTATCTTTTCACTTTACCCTCTACAAATAAAGCCACGTTGGCTACATTGAGAACACTTAATATACCACCTTATTCACACAATTAATTTATTTCTCTTAATGTATTTGAACTTGGAAGATGATAATGGCATGTTTAGGAATAGCCTGAACTGCCTTTCTCCTAGCTTGACTGAAACTGCACAGCTGTTGAAGTTGCTGCATTGTAAAGATACATATTACATGCATTGCTGTTGTTGTCTTCTACATTTCACTGAAACTAACAAACTGTTGAATACTGCTCAAAACTTGATGCATTAAAGAGGTAAAAACTTCCAGTAACTGATGTCCTGTGATATAGCAGTTGAACATAAGCTATGCACCAGTCAGATCAGAACATAGACCGCCAGTCTGTCACCATCCCTCACCTTCAACAGCCTGAACTAATGAATGACCAATTTATCCAAGAGAACATAGGGAATATATTAAGCAAACGATTAGCCGGTCAGAGAGGGTTCAATTTTAATAAAATAAATTGTCCGACTCTTGTAAAAACTGAAATTCTCACTCCTGCTCCGGGTCCTGTTTTCATTCAAAAATCCGACTCCAGGTCCTGTTCCGCCTTCGGCAAAAATCGTAGACTCCTCTCGGTGTCTACTCCGGCACTCCGTCTCCGTGATCACCTCTGTTGAGAACCCTGGGCTTGGCTAACAGGCCAGTGTTGCCAACTGGTATATATCAGAGATGAGCATTGGACTGGACATGGATTGGGCTGGAACCGGACTATGACAAATTTTGTTGGATTTGGATTGAAACCGGTAAACTGTAAATTGCTTCATTAACTTTGGATCAGGATCGGAATTGGACTGAGTTAGTGGAAAAGAATTGGGTAGTTTTTGCTGCCGAAAAGCTGTATGTTGTTAATTTATTGGGCTTTAATTGGACTTGGACTCTGGTTGGACTTGGGCTGAGTAGCTTGCGAAGCAGTATTTAGCTGGTCCTGTGTAGTGTGTATCCCTTTTGCTACCTGTGTATCCCTTTTGCTAACTGTGAAAAAAGAAATAGAGCATAATAATATTCTGGACCACAAAAGAAATTAAAATGTACTGTTTTGGATTGGAAGGATGAATTTTCTAGTGGTTAATAAATCTGTCAATGCTAAAATTAAGAAAGTAGTAATTGAACTTACAGCATCTCTATGATGGCACTGCTCAACGCAACTGTTACATGAAACCACAAACAAGCCTTGAAACAAAAGCATTAAATTGTAGGTTTTTGTTACAGCTGTAACTTTGGTAGATATTTGGTATATTTTTAGACTAGATTTGGTATATTTGTTGTAAGAAGAGTTGGCAACACTGTTGCATTCTTTGAGAACACTAATAATTGTATTGCTGGGAATGCAATGTTTGCTGTCTGCAATTTATTGATACATATAGCATTAGAATTGGACATGCTGCATAGTAATACTTATCAGTTTCAACATCTCACATACCAAAGCCTTTTATACGCTTGACGAGGCAGTTTTGACATGCTAAATTCTAGAACTTCTTAATTTAGGTGTTTTGTCTCAGCTGACAGCTACCTCCTAATTTGACTGTTTCAAGATGCTGCATGCTGCTGACTCTTATGTCTGGCATTTTGTCTCAGCTTCCTATTATATTTGGCTGTTTTGTGATGCTGCATACCAATACCTAGGTTTGGTGTTTCCTTTTAGCTACTTCTTTTAGCAATTCTGCCATGCTACATTATTCTAGAACCTTTTTAAGGCTTTTAATTTTGGCATTTCATCACATGCTACATGTAATAGGCTACAACCAGTATTTGGTGTTGTTTCTCAGCTACCTCAGATTTCAGTAGTTTCAAGTAACATGCTAATATCTCTCATATGTTTGGTGTCATGTTGACCAACTACTAGTACTTGTGTTGTTTCATTTGGCCATTCTGACATTTTAGTTTTTTAAACTGTTTTGATATTTGGCAGTTTCACATGTGATTTACTGCTGTGTACCAGAATGGCACCTCTTACATTTGATGCCATCAGCAACAAACCCTGCCGCAGTATATAAAATGACTAGCACACTTTTTCCAGCACAGTATAATTATATTTCTGCTGACAAACAATGGCAGGTGGTGGAGAATGACTTTCTAAACGTCATAGAATATATTGTGAGAATACTTTGTTCAAAATCTTCCATGAAAGCCATGGCAGGTAGCAGTAGTAGATCAATGTTTTTGCAAGCTAAAGTAGACCCTGGTATGGTAAGCATGCAGTTTAGTAGGTGTGTTTTATAGATATAGATTTGTTTAAATGGTCTGGTGCATTGGGCTGAAAAAGGATAACTTCTTCTAGTCATCACCATAATTTCGTGGAAAATTTTTCTTCAGCAGGACTTCATACTGTAACTTATTTCTTGCTTCAAATGCCAAGTGCAAAAGTCATTACATGATTACACTGTCTCCTTAACACCTTCGCTGCCAGTGTACGAATATATCGTGTCCTAAAAATCATGCATTGAGCCACTAATTTTGCACTGCTTTGCAACTTTATAACTCGCCTGTCGATTGTGCTGTTGAGCTGTTTAAACTAGAGATCGACCAATATGGCTTTTTTGGGGCCGATACAGATATATCAGCCATTCATGGGCCGATATATCAGCCGATACCAATATTTCCAAAATTTTTAAATCTTGTTTTCTGCTGCATTAGCAAAAGTGGGGTGTATTTTATGCCGTACCTTTTTTTAAAAAACTTCAAAATCAGGATTTATGAGCTAAAATTCTTGAATTGCAGCAATTTCAATATTTGATTAACTTGTTAGCATAGTATGCACTGTTTGCCTTGAATAAACACAGTGCCATGAATAAAAAAAGAATGTTAAAATAACAAAACAATAAGAAAAGAGCACTGAATGTAAGAGAACTGCCTACGATGCTTAAACCAAAAAAAGAAAAAACAGTGCTTGAAAGTTTGAAGATGGTGAACAATGAAAAGGAAGAAGGAAGTACAAAATGAAGTATCAAGTTAAAGAGGTTAAAATTACTACAACACTGTATTCAATTGCCCATTCCCAAAACTGAAAATTTTTCCAAAACAGCAGTAACTTTTTTGGTCTATGATAATATGTTTGTTAACAGTTACTATACTATATAAATCTTGTGAAATTTTGATTATGTATATATTTCACGAATCAACCTTTTAGACTCTTCTGCAACTCAGTAGGTTTTCAATTTGAAAAGTCAATCCAAGCCTTAAAGAATCAAGTTTGGAATTTTGATGTAATGTAACATCAAATAACTGCATGTCCTTACAAAAGCAAAGCAAACTACGGTACTTGCATTAGTTACTGCAACTGAACTACTGGTATTGGTATGAAATGAAACACCTCAACTGATTTGTCAATACTCAGTAGTTCCATATCAACAGTTTAAGATTGTCATGCAGAAAGCACAATTTTTCTGCATTTTCACCAAGTATATAGCCTGTAGTAAGTTAGCCGGTCATCTACAACCTAGCCTAAACAAAAGCAGCATTAGGCTATAACCGATTGCCGCCTGTCCGCCAGAAGTAAATTCAATAAGAACAAGTCGCCATGACAATAGCTAAGATGCACATGTGCACATTATGCATCCGATGATTGTGCAATAATGTCCGGTAGTTCGGATCCAATCACAAACACTGCACTTTTAACATGCGTTGTTGCAAACACTGTTTTTGCTGATGGTACTTAATAAACGGACAACAATTGCGATGCAACAATCAAAACTGACTACTGCACTGCTATCGGACCAAATGACAAATCACCACTTCAAAGTACTTGTGAAATGTTGGAGTAGCGCTTCCGTAACTTGTGTGCCATATCCACAAACCAACACGTTGCAACTTGCAACAGCTTGGATTGTGAGATCACAATTATCATTATCATACCTTGTGGAAAATGTCGATTAAGTTAACCCACGAACATGCTATTTTAGCTTGCGTACAGTATTAACCAGCGTGCTAGGCCTAACACATCAAGTTAAGAAAAGTAGAATCCTTTTGAGAGTTGTTACGTGCAAATGCTTCACAGCGACAGTTGTCACTAGTGAGTAGCGATCGCATTTGTAATCATATTCATACCGCCATAAATGCTGCTTAACATAACATAATTCATTTTTCATGCAAACTTTAAAAAAATTAATCTGTGCTAAACTAGGCGTCGCTTGGGCTTCTGCACCTTTTAGCAGGGTTGCCAGGTAGTCATAAGCAAAAAAGGCCAGATCAACCCTTAAAAAAGGCCAAATCCCACTGAAAAAAAGCCAAATACGTGATAAATACACAACGACATGTTTAAAACACCCAAATGCACTTTATATGTACCTATTTTATACATAAAAAGAATAATGCTCACTCCATCAATGAACTTCTCGAAACTTTTGGTTTTGCTGAAGAGTAACCTGAAACTGCAAATCTATAAGCATGAAACAGCAAAACAAAAAATTGTAAATTATCGTGCAGAGTTTCCAATGAAAATTTATCATTCAGCGTCCAGAAACAGAGTCTAGAAATCTTCCAGTGCCCAGAAACCTGCCAAATAGACATAAAAATGTAAGTGGCCAAAAAAAGCCAAATTTTATTTGGCCTTTTTTCAAAAATAAAAGGGCCAAAGGAGTTGAAAAAAGACCAAAAATTACAAATTTGGCCTCAAAAAAGCCAAACTGGCAACCCCGTTTCGTGCTGTGAAAACTTCCGGAAATACAACGGGAGTTTATTCGTATGCAACACCTGCACACGGTAGTTTCAAGCATTGCCAAACTTCCCGATGATGCTTTTGTTTCGGCTGCTACGGCCGACGCATGCTCCGTGGTAATCTTGTCTGCTTGTTTAGGAAACCACACCTGCTAGTGTTGCTGTGCAATAATTGTCTTGACTTGCTTCATTGTGCTTTCTTGCACAAATTGTTTGGATGCGTGAGGAATATAACAGCGTTTTGTCAACACATATGGAGGCCAATTATATCAACCATTTTGGCCGATACCGATATATCGGTAAAACCCAAATATCGGTTGATTGATCGGTCAATCTCTAGTTTAAACCCTTAAAAAAACATGACAAGTCATCGAGTCTGCAATGAAAAAATGTTGGTTTTGTTTTTTTGTGAGTGATATCATAAGTGAGGTAGGTTTTGGATCATGTTACATGGCCTAGGGCCCGACCATTAGACGGAAGTATTTCACTCAAGTTTTCATTGGAAACTAGGCTGGAATACGAGTCTTTTGAGTCTTTGATCAACTTCGTAGTGTTTATGGTTCTAAAGTTATTATGTGGATTAATTACTTATTTTGTTGTTTTTAGGTCATATATACCTTCTGAACCCAAAACCCCAGCAAGTCATCCAAAGTAAAAGACTCAGGTTTTAGCCTAGTTTTCAATAAAAACTTCAGTGAAATACTACCACCTAACGGTTTGTGCCCAGTGCCAGATGAAGTGGGCCAAAAAGTCTAAAGCAACTTCACTTATGATGTCACTCACAAAAATCCAAAACCCCAAAATTTTTATTATAGACTTGAAGACTTGCAGAGTCTTTTAAGGGTTTGAACAACTCTCTAGCACAATCAGCTAAGGTGTTATGCCGTCACTAAGACACATGCAAACTGCTTGTTTTATGCTGAAGCCATACAGGTTGCGAAGGTGCTTTTAATACACACTAACAAACAAATTTCTAAGTTTTCTTATCATTTGAATGAGATATATTCTGCTGTTGTGACCTTACTAAGGATTGAATCCATTAAATTTAAAGCTGGGCCAACACATACATATTTGATCAGTGTCAGAAAAGTTGCAAACTTCCAGGAAATCTAACTTAGATTTCCCATGAGCTGTCATGGAGATTTCTTAACTCACTTTCTACTATTGTAAAAGTTTCGTATATGAGCTGCACCTTTTAAAGTGCTGTCTTAAGAAAAGTGGTTAACACCTTTGGCTCCAGCCTAGTGTTACCCTTAACACTGTGAGAGCCGGTCTACGATATATTTGTACTTGGATTTCGGCCTAAAAAACAGCAGTTTTCGGTTGCCTTACCAACGCTCTAGCTCCTCCGCCGATTGCGCTAGAGAGCTGTTCAAGAGCTCAAACGGATTGGCCAGTCTAGTAGATTGCACTCAAAAAAAGCCTAATTTCCAGTGAAAACTTCAGCGGAATACTTTGGCCTAGTGGTTGGGCCCTAGGCCAGGTAACATGAGCCAAAATGACACTAAAACTACTTCACTTATGACGTCAATCACAAACAAACCGCATCCGCCCAACCAAATAAATTTTTTTGAGTGCAATCTACTAGACTAGCTGATCCATTTGAGCCATTGAACAACTCTCCAGCGCAATCGGCGGAGGAGCTAGGGCATTGGGCAAGGCAACCCAAAACTGCTGTTTTTTAGGCCGAAATCGAAATACGAATATATCGTAGGCCAGCAGCCAACGAGTTAACCGTTATTCATAAAATACCCCACCCTAGAAAATTAGTTTGTATAGAACACTTTTACATCAGTATACTAAGAAGAGAAACTAAACTGTTAGCAATTCATCAGCTAAACTATCATACAATTTAAACAAAATCCTAAACACAAAATTATTCCCTGGTGGGTAATTTTCCCCAGTTGAGAACCCTGTGCTATGAAATTGGTTTATGGTGTACATCACTCAGTGTTGATAACTGTCCAAGCAACTGTGAAAAACGTTACATAGATTTTCATGAAATTTATGCAAATTTCATAATTTTTTTAGAATCTTCAAACCTGCAATTATAAACTGCTGCCAAAAGTACGTTGATGCATATGTAATGTGAATTAAAATAGGCAATTTTAATTTGCAATGGAGACATTAACTGTCAGAAAAAGCATACAATAGAACAATAGCAGAAAACTTAGTAGGTCACCAGTGTCATACATAACAGCCAGGGTTTCGGAGTGTGAGGAAAAACATCCAATTTCAACTCTGATCTTTCCATAATTTCTGACTTTCTGAAATCTCCAACTCCGACCTTTCCAAAATTTCCGACTCCGTAACACAGGGTTCTCCAAACTTTTTTGTCCGAGGGTCACGTTTACATAATAGTCCGAGGGCCGGACATCTTACGTAATGTCTTTGTTTCGGGGTATGTTGCATTCTACCAAATAATAAGCTTCTGTAAATTTATTCTTTTACATCATTGTCAAAATTTCTTCCTGGGCCGGATGAAATGGCTTGGCGGGCCAGATTTGGCCCGTGGGCCGTAGTTTGGAGACCTCTGCCTTAACATACAGGGAATGATATTTGACTGTTAAAGTCAATGGAAATCATGGTGCACAGCAAGAAATCTCTATTTCAACAAAAGTTTCAAAAGAAATTGTACCATTTCAACAGGAATTTCCGATTTAAGAGTGTGAATTAGACAGTCGGAATCAGACAAAAAAATCAGACTCTGACTCTACCCAAAAACCTCCGACTCCTTATGACTTGACTCCGCAACCCTCATAACAGCATAACAGCAATACTAGAAGTTTGAATTACAATAAATGAAAGCACAAATTCTGTCTGTCTCTCCCTGAAAGAAAACTCTTATATCACACTTGTATCTGCCTCATAATGACAGTGAACTTTGCAAAGCATCACAGCCACATTGTGACAACATAATTGAGCATTGCTACATAGTTATTTAATTTTGAGTGCTTAATCAGCACTGCCGAAGTCAGTCAATGAATTTTTTAAAACTTTAGTTCCAGGAATAAAAATATCCAGACTCTGTGTAAAATTGCAAAAATTGTTGACCCTCAATTTAAGTCTTGCTGTTCACCCCATGTTTATTTAGTGCATGGGATGACATTGTGTCTGGCTTACCAGGCCATTTTCGGAAACCTGCAAAAGCCATGGCTTTTATCCTTGCTGCCCACAAAGGGCCTGCAAGCTGCAGTTTGCCTGGAGGCCATGTGCTGCCACCTAGTGCTTAATTATTAAAGGTCAGAACTCTGCTAGTTTTGCACAGTGCAACCCAATCCATTACAAGGGCCAAAACCTTAGAACATTTCTTTCATATTGGAAATATATTTTTGTATGTATTTATTAATAAATACATACATTTTCTTTTATTCAAAATATGTATGTTTAATACTTTCTGGACCCTGCAGCAAAAATATAATTTTTCAGAGACTTACTAATCAGAGTCTGTTACATTAACACTTTGCTTTGAAAAATGTATGTCTCCATCAAACTTTTCTAGAAGAATCTACTGGCTGAAATCTGCAAACATATACAAATAAGCCATTCTCAAAATTTTCAAATGTAAAGGTGTGTTTCTTTTATTTTGACAGAAAATAAGTCCAAATCCCTGTTCAAAATGCATTTGTGGTGTCTCTACAACCACTACCAACAGAGATAGGACCAAAAAAGTGATTGGCGATGCACTACAGTGTCTCAGCTAGACTCAACGACAAAAAACTTATGTTTACCCAAAACATTTATTTTTCAGCAAGTTGGACTACTTCCACATTTTTCAAGTAAAAATGGTTTGAAAATGCTTTCAAGTAAGAATGTTACCAAACATTAAAAAATATTCAAAACTGCTTGAAATGAACAAAAAAAGAAAAATATGTTTTAAAATTTCAAATGTAAAGGATATATGTTTTTGAATAAAAAGTGCATCAAAATCCTTGTTGAAAGATGTATTGGTTGTTTCCCTACTGCAGACAGTTCATAGGTTATGACCAAAATGGTATTTTATTGTAGTGGCTTTTCATCCCAAAAGGGTCAAAGGTAGTGTTGTCATATAGAGCCAAATCGCTTTCTCTAGACTACCAGGCCACAAAACATGAAGTTTGAATTTTGTGTGTAAAGATTAGCATGGATAACAAAGTGCTTCTTTCTGTAATGTTGGTACTGAACAAATGCTTGGTTGCCTGAAGTTGTTAATTATCAGCTATTAGGTGCTGTTTGACTTTAATTTGGATATATTTCCTGACCCTTGTTTTTTTACATTGCTGGCATTCTAGTTTTAGTAAGTTATAGATTAACCTTGTAAATATATGTATAGAGATCAGGGGTGCAAAATTTTCTGTGAATGTTAGCAGCGCACCTAAATTTCTTCGAGCGCACACATATAAGTTTTGCTGCACAGCATTAATATGCATAAAGTATAAAATGTAAACAACTTATGAGAAGAAATATACAATATGCTTCTTACCTCTGCCTATTTACAGACAAAATTAAGGTTGGCTATCTTCCTTCACGTACTTACAGACAATAATGAGGTTGACTACCCTTTTTTAATTGTATGCCCCTGCCCGCAAATCCCATTCATGCACTCCAAGTTTTTGGTCATGCAGCATGGATGTGTGACTGCATTCTTGCACCCCTGATATATATATATATATTGTATCAGCATTTTTTAAGGTGTTTCAGGGACCTGATTTGAGTCCCTAGAACCAGAGAAAATTATCAAGGGAAATATCTGAACGGATAGTTGGATAATTTTAAGGTCAATACAAAGTACCTAACATTTTCCTTTATAAAACCCTGATTATGTATTTGCTATTTCTCTTCCATCTTTTTTCTTTACTTGTTTTAATCGCAGCACAACATCTTCCTTTCACTGATACTTTTGAAGTGTCCATGTGTTTGAAATTTGGTGTATGTTTATGATCATGTTGAAAAATTATTCAGCAACATACAGGTACTGTTTGACTCGTTTCACCTTCAAACAAAAGTTTTAGAACTGAGTGGAATTCATGTATGCTTGTTAAGGTTGTTCAATTAGCAACAAAAACGAAATAAGTTTGTCTAAATAGTGTCTTTTACTAGAATTTCAACATGTTCATGCAAAATTGTTTACCAATTTTCTATGACTTTATTGAAATCGAAGCAAGTTGATTGTTGATTTTGGCAAGAAATGTTAGCTTCAAGTGAGGCACTTTTGTTCCTTCTTGTTCGATAGTCTTTTGGATGAACTGCAACTGCAAAGCACCATCCCAGTTTGTCTTCACTCATATGTCTTTGTAGTTTTATTGCACCATGAAGAATAATTTTATGCTATTTTGAAAAAAATATTGTATGTTATTGTTCCCATAGTATTATATGTTTAAATGTTTTATGTATTCATAGCTTGATGCGCACAATACACATGACTTTGATATCAAACTGTCATGGAATCTTGTTTTAATCTTTTGTGCACTTTTTTTGTCTTTTTATTTAGCAGAATGACAGTACACATCTATATTTTGTTATCCTCTGTTTGGGTGGAGCAAAATAAGAAAAAACTGTAGTGTTTGAAACGATTGATTACAAAATGGAAAATGAGCTTGCTCTGAGTGAAGTTAGAGATCAAAATACATATGCAGATAATCCTCACACAGAATGTGACTCAGCTGATAACCAAGTGACAAAACTGGTTCATTCAAGTCATTCTTCCCTTTCATCCAATGAAAGTGCACCAGTCAAAGAAGTAAATATCAACATCAGCACAGATTCTGAAACTTCTGGTAGGGCTGATGATCTGCCAGTGCATTCAGATAAGAATTGCTCTGCACTGAACTGTGATGTTGGGGATTTTGATCTTCAACAAGTTGAAAAAAGTCAAATTCCTAATTACTCAGGTAGTGGTGTTGATACAGACACAAATGTGAATGATGATGCATCACTGAGTTTACACTGCAATGGTTTACTTGCTGAAAAGAATGATCGTGACTTGGGTAGTTTAACCCAAATGCTGTCAAAATTCCTGGATAATTGTGAAACAATGTCTGTGTCTCATACTGTGATGAATGAACACACTCTTAAAAATATTATTGATTCACTAGTTTCATATTGTAAGGCAAACAATTTTGAAAATCTTCTACCAAACATATCTGGTATTTTGGACCAAAGTTCAATCATTAGTGACTTGAAAACGCAAATGGATGATCTGTCAGAATGCAACAAAAAGCTTGAATGCCAGAATCTGGAAATAAGACATGAACTTAAGCAAAGTGTAGAAGAGTTGAGTTCCCATGATGAAGCTGCCAAGAGAACAATTGCCCGATTGCAACAGGATCATGACAACAAGGTTAAGGAGATCAATAAGCGATGTGCAGCCTTGGAAACTGATAAGCAAATTGCAGTAATGGATTATGCAAGAAGGGAAAAAGAATTGCTTGATCTGAGACAAAAGAAAGATGCGGCTGAGCAGTTTGCCAGAACTGCGGCAAAAGATAGAGAAAAAACAAACAGTCAGTTGAAATCATTAAAGTTGGATTTGTCCAAGCTGAAAACTGCTTTAGATAAAAAAGAAGCTGAAGTCAGTACTTGCAAACAAGAAATTGAACGATTAAAAGAGGAAATAAATTCTCAAATTATAAAATGTCGCTGGGCACACAACAAGTTGAAAACTGAGGTGGATAATCATAAAGAGACCAAAGAGAAATGTGATAAACTATTTCTTGAAGTCCATCAAGCTAAGGAAGAAACTGAACAAATTCGGCAGAACTGCCAGGACATGATAAAGACGTACCAAGAATCTGAAGAAATCAAATCAAATGCTCTTGATTTGGAACTAAAAGAAAAAATGCAACTTTTAAATGAGCGTGAATCACAATCTGAAGACCTGCAAACATTGTTGAAACAAAGAAGCGAAGAATTAAACCTGCTGAAAATCAAATACAAAGATTTGTTTGAAGAAAGTGCTGTTCTAAAATCAAGAGTTGAATGCCTTGATGATGAGAAGGTGAAAAATGAACAAATTATTCATGGGTATGAAGAAATATTGAATAAACAGAAACAAGCAGTCAGTGAACTGACGGAAAAATTGAGTGCACTTGAAAGCATTCAAGCTGAATTGGAAGAAACTGCTACAACGGCAAATGCTTTGCAGTTAAAACTTGGTGATGCTGTACGTGAAAAAGACACTGCCATTGTTGATAGCAAACGTAAAGAACAAAGGGAACAAGAACTTCTGGAATTCACAAAACGTTTAAGTTCGAAAAACTCTCAACTGGCTGTACAGGTTGAAGAACTGACAGAGAAACTTAACAAAAAAAATACTGATTTTGACCAAGCGGAGCAAGTCATTACTGCGTTACGAGAAGAAGTCAGGCATCTAACTGCTGTTAAACAGGATGCTGTGCTTAACAGTGACAAGGCACTGAAAGAGTTGAATGCCAGATTAGAAGAAAAAGAGAAAATGGTTCGTGAACTTATGCTGCAAATTGAAGAACTAAACGATGAAATGCGAACACTCAAACGAAAAAATGCAGCCTCTCTGAAAGATTTGACTCGGCAGCTAAATCAAGCAAAAAAGAAGCTTGAGACTAATGACGGCGTAGTCACGTCATCTGCCCGCAACAGCGCCCATCAGAGTGCTGATGGTGAGAGCCTTGGTAGCCGCACCAGCTCCACAACATCGCTTGACAAAATGGTAGTTGTATCTGCTGCTGACGTAAATTGCTCTAGTCAAAACGTTCTGTATGATCCTGAACCTGTTCCTGAAGCTCGTGTAACAGGTCCCACGACTGCTGACAGACAGCTTCTAATTGAGAGGATAGTGAGATTGCAGCAGATACATGCTAAGAAAAATGAAAAAATTGATTTTCTCAATGAACACGTACGACAGTTGGTGCAAGAACTGCAAAAAAAGCAACGCCTCATACAGCACTATATAATGCGTGAGGAAGTTGGTTCTCTTGCCCCATCAAAACGTGGCGACCACCACAACCGACCTGGCTTGACTCTGGAGCTTTCCATGGAAATAAACCAGAAAATGCAATCTGTCTTGGAAGATACCATTTTAAAAAACATAACGCTTAAGGAAAATTTGGAAACACTGGGTAAGGAAGTACAGCGCTTGTGTTCACAAGGAGCAGCTTCTTGATTTTTGCCGCTGCCTCTGCCAAACATTTTATATTTAAATGATTGGGGACTCATGTGCAACATAGAGTTTATTTTTAAATTTACTATTATTTTGTGTTACGTGCGTTGCAGTCATGCGTTTGTACAGTGGCTTGTCTTGAATAGTATCAAAGAAACTTTCGGCAGGCTAAACATTCCGTTGATAGATATTTACATTTCAATCTGGAATTGTAGCAATCAATTTCCTGAAAAGAGGTAACATTTAATATTGCTTCATCATTGTTCTGTAACATTTACTAGGATTTTACGGTATCTCCCTTCGTGTTGTGATCACATGCGTTTCGGAGTTCCTCGTGGCTACCATGAACATGACAAATTTGTTTGTTATCTATTTGGCGTTCTTGAAACATCAGATTAGAACAGGGGTATCCAAACTTTTGTTTCCGAGGGCCACATAAGGCAATACTAAACATGTCGAGGGCATGTTGAGGGCTGTCGAGGGCCGGACGTCTTACGCAATATGATTGTTGCGAAATATGTCATATTCTACCAAATCAACAAATTTTTCGTAAGTACTGTATATTATTTTTTCATCATTCACAAAATGGCTTCGTGGGTCCGATGAAATGGCTTCGCGGCCCGCATCTGGCCTGCGGGCCGTAGTTTGGAGACCCCTGGATTAGAACATACGGCCGATGAATGACGTGCTAGGAGGAACCCGTTCTTTTCTAAATTACGCCCCACACGTAGTTTTATTTTTTTGAAAAGTTCTAGCAATTTTATAGATGAATAAAGGGAAGTTTTAGGGTTTGTCATCTGATCGATATGAGGTTAGCGAAACTTTTAACTTGTCTCTTTCGGCGAAAAGATTTAGGAGCTTGTCACGTTTGTAAAGTTTTTGTTTGTTGTGCAAATGCTGAAATCGTTCTAGTATGGTAAGTGGCTTATGGCGGTTGGTTTTAAATCCAGGGTGCTGCATGCGAACTTAAAGCTTGAAACGGAAGCGCTTTTGACACGGTGCGCACTCCAGTGTTAGTGGAATTGAAGCAAAAATACCCAGAATAAGCTTAGCCCTTACTTCCAGCCGCCGCTTAAGATTTTTTTCGGTACTTCTGCATCGTAAGTTTAAAAACCCCTGGATTATTTCGCTGAAGCTTATACATTTTTTCATTGTTCGTGGTGGAAATCACATCGGACTGTAAAAAGCAGAACCTGAATTTTTTGTTACATGTTCTAACTCTGCAAAACGCGCTGTGCAGGAAAGCTGTGTAGCTTGCACCACCGGGTAAAGCAGTTTTGTTTCTCACATGCTAATAGGTTTAATTTGTGTTTAGTCTTTGCTACTGTGTGAACCAAGTTCAAATGCAACTTCCCTTACGTTGTAAATTTAGCATAATAGTTGGCATCATCTTTACTGCTTGGATTCGCAGGATACATATAACGCGACCCTGTGAGTTACTTGTGGCTCTAGCTAGTGGGAAGAAGTGAAATACTATCGAATGGGTCTTCATGCATATTTTCGACAGGTCGGTATTCTTTGCCAACCCTAACATTGGTGAGTAATCATCAGGGTCGCTTCTTCATGGCCTGCATTGTGAGGAATATTCTTATCGACACTGCATAATACGCAGCGCATGTTTACAGTGCTGCTTTGTTGGTACAGCTGCTAACCACTGGTATTTTGAAGAAATCGAACATGATGTTTTAGGTCGAAGTCACCCTTCTCGACGTAACAGCTCTAAGTGCTATGCAGTCTAAGCGGGAGAAAAATGCTAACGTTTACCGTATGCGGGGTTTGAGTAATAGGCATGTTTAGTTCGTTATAGTGCAGAAGAAGACAATGAAGATATTTCGCCAAGGTGCGTCAAGCCATAAATCGTAACCATACATTCTTTAAGTTGTTGCTGCTACCTGCATTTATTTTCAATTTGATACGCAAAGAGTGCTTTGTCCTTGTTGCTTGTTTTTCTTCATCGTTGGGTATACAACGCCTTCTCATATTCTGTGGATTTTTCTGTTTATCGTCTTTCAGTTGCCGAGATATGTGACAGTGTGACACTTCTGCAGCCACAAACAATCGAGTTGTAATACGTTCGGTACGCAGGAAATCGGTGCTTAGGACGTCTTTCAAACCTTACTTCCCTTCAGTTCTTTTTGTTATGGCGGTGTTGCGGCATCGCATTTAGTTGATCGCTGAGTCTTGCGTCAGTATCGCTTCTTTATGAGTGTATTAGCTATTGCAGCGGATCACTTGACAGTCATTGCTCTATATTAGTTTTTAGGTTGAAATTATATTGCCCAAACGATTGTGTTTGTTGAAAGCTCTACCATTTGTCAAAAGACGTAAAAGAAAGAAATCCGTTGTCCCGTTTTGAAGTAGGAATATGATTGTCAAGCCGCTGAAAGCAGATTTTTACACATATGTGATTTCAGTTCAACTGCTCGTTTTCGGCTTGGCGTATCAGAAAAATGACTAACAACTCGTTTTCGTGACATTCGCCATCCTTTTCCTTGAATATGCTGTGAGCGTATGTTGGTTTATTGTTGAACAGATTAGACGCGCTATTATTGTATCGTCTGACCCTATGACGTGTTGTGATCAACTTCAGTGTACTCCTCTTTACCCATCTCAGCGGTGACCCATAAATAACACGCTGTGTTGGTAATTTCATGCGTGGGTGGATGAAAACCAAAGTTTATAAGCATGAATGCCAGTGAAAAGACAACCCTATAACGTCACTTCGCCGGTTCAAAATCGGTCATGTTGATTTTTTCTTATTGTTTTGCGCAAATTTTCATCCGCTTGTGACGAATTTCTGTCCACACAGAAATTTCTGTTTTTCCATTTGCAGTCATCCAAAACTGTTCACATAATTCAACGTGCTGAAACAGGCGGCCCACCCTGGTCTTTAGCCTATGAGCTTCTGTAGGCGTGAATGTGTAGTACAATACGGGCGTTTCAAGCCCTCTTTTCTGTGTTACAACGCAGATGTTTCAGTGAGCTCAATCTTTCAGAACTCATTGACAAAAACTGTGGCGTCTTCTCGTCTTTTCGTTTCTTTTGTATCAGAAATGTCTCAAGCCAAGAAAAATCAAGTGTTTCTTCTGTTAATGACACTTTTCGATCATGACACAGGCCCAACAAATTAAACATTTCTTCAAACAGTAAGTCAAAAATATCAAGTTTCATCGCAGTCCTCTGGGGATAGTGTTATAGCCCAGGGCAGGGAAACTTTTTTCCGCACTACGGACCGATTTAAACCTGGCATTATTTTGCGGACCAGCCCTCAATATAATAACGAATGTTCGGTGCATGCAAATTTATTGCAGCTCATAAGTCATCATGACACTGATGCAGTGAGAGATCTGGTTTTGTTTTGCCACAATAAGATGCTTCCAGCCAGTGAGGTGGGGGGAGGTGATTTCAGTAATATTTGATAGTCAGTATCATAACGGCTTCGCTACTGTAAGGGAGATGAGGTATACTTCGCAACACTTCTGTGACAAAACACTGGGCGAAATATGGCATTACATCGCAAATTTTGTATTCCGAATTGTACAAAATTATGGTGAAAAAAGTAACTTTCGTAGCTTTTAGGGGGAACCGCCCCTTGCTCTCACCTACGGATTATGGCAGACAATGGCACCCGCAGGGTGCTCCTTACGTCCAACCCACTTCGTAATTTTGACTTGGCTGCTGTCACCTCAGTTCTGCAACGACACGGTAACAAATTCCTCGTTTGCCGACGCCTGCTGTAGCCTACGTCGTTCGTAAACTCGTGATAGGTTGCGCTTTGTTCAGTTTCGTGGTCATTAAAATATCTAGCTCGGTAAAGTCAGAATTTTCGTGTAGCTCGCGATTGTTTTGTAGTTTTCTTTCCGAAGGCTTCTTCATACAAATAACGTGTTGTTGCGCACTTAATGTAACATCATGTTTGTGTGGTTTACAGTTCTGGCGTGTTCCTACACAGGCCGCTTGTACTTGCAAGTCGCTACTTTGTTTTTCTTGTCGGTGCTTTTCTGCGCTCGCCCTTTGCAATAGTCGGACGATTAGGCGCGAAGCGGTAGAGTTTTGTACCACTCGGAATCCATTACAAAGGTGGAAATATATTGCGGTTGTTCTGAAGTTCTTGCGAGGTTTTTCTTAATCTATACGGCGAAGGTTGGATAGGTGATGACTCTCAAAAACATAAGTGAAAAAAAAGGTCGAACACGGAGGACTAAGAAAGGTTGCAATACGTAGAAGTAAAATCAGATCAATCGTAAAGTCAGGCATTACGGGTTCAAGCCTCCGGAACATATCTCATGGAGAATTTCCAGTGACGTAGTTGAAAAACAAAAGGAATTTCCAATGACGTAGTCATTAAAAAGCAGACATTTGATACAGGTTGCACCCGTAACTGTCTAGGGCGAGCCTCCACACTGGAAGCTAAATGTAAAAACTGCCCCACTAAGCTTTCATTTTGATACTTAGTACGAATTATAAAGGGTACGCATTCTTTTGGTTTTAGTAGGTTGTTTTTTTTGGGGGGGTGTTATCGTGTTAATAGAAGCATCCACGACATCCGGATTCATCGTTTCTTAACTTTTTTTTCTGAGTGTTAGCTAGTGCAGTGCTCTTCAACCTTTTTTGTTACGGTGCAAGGATGTTTTGACGAACTCATGCGCCCTAGTTACTTAAACACTACTGATGCACCCTATTTACTGACACTTCCCCCGTGTACCCCACCTAACTGCGCCCATGTCTATAAGTACCTGGGTCTAAATAAGCAAGTCCCCTAAGTCAGCAACTCAGCTACATAATTCAATTGATAATAATGGCTCATTGTCCGTTGCTTATGAATCACAAATAATCATCTAATTACAACAGTTAGCTTGAAATGGTCTGATGCTTATACACCACACTTTAGAACAGGGATCACCGGCCTTTCTGAAGCTGAGAGCTACTTCTTGTGTTTAGATTAATGCGAAGAGCTACAAGTTTGATACACACTTCTGAAATGAAAATGTTGCTCAATTTATTTTTAAATTATTTTAGTATTAACAATTAAGATATTCCACAATGTTAAGACACTGTTCACGCTAATGTTAGTTTTAGAACAGGCCCGCCTCGGTAGCATAGCCTGCCGAAATTTTTGTAGGGACCAAATATTTTGACTTTCAGCGAGCTGCATTATTTTTTTGGGGACAACACTTCTCAAAGCACAAAACGACACAAAATGCTAGATATTTGACGAGAATGCCCCACCCTGGCTACGCCTATGCCCGCGGGCGACCTGGCGCCTACGGGCACCACGTTGGTGACCCCTGCTTTAGAATGTGCAAAGTCTCGGTTAAATCCTGAAAGTCATTGGCTGGTTAATGGTTCAATTTCGCTAACAGAAAGTTTTGTAAAAATTTCTGTTTAGCGTGACAAGTTTGTGATGCACCTTTGTGAACCCTTTCTTAGTGGTGCACCGTGCACACCCGTTGAAGAGCGCTGGGCTAGTGGACCCCTTTCATGTAAGTTTCCCCCTGGCTCAAACCTCTAGTTACGCCAGTGATACTACCGATGCCCGCTGAAACAACTGCGATGTGAAGCGCGATTTCAACTTTCATGTGATGTCAATTGCCACCCTATGCTACAGTAAATGATTTGAAATCATGTAACTGCAACGAGAAAATTCAGCAGCAAAATCTAACGTAAGTAGCAAGATGCTTTTTATTTTGCAAGTACTCAGGAAATTGACACTGCCATTTCTACGGATACTGAGGTAACTTGCACAGGGGTGGATATTAAAATTTAAGGGCAAGCTCTGAGAAAGGGGCCACAAAACATCGCCATTGTGAAAATTCCGCAGATAAGTTGCTTGTGTTTTCTAGAAGCCCATGATTTGTACAAATTACTTACGTGCAGTGCTAAGCTATCTTTACATGCATCTGAGTGTGGTCAATAAGTTTTGTAATACTGGGGTTACGATTGTGTTTACAGTTTAATTCAATTTCATATTTCAATGAAGTCAGTTAACTACAGCAATGTCTCATCAAACAATTTAAACGAAGTAAGTAATGGTAATGGTAATGGTAATGGTTTATTGTTTCATATGACTCAGCCAATAAGCAGAAGCACCATAAAAGCCATCGCATGCAGTAAACCAACC
>JGI24021J15306_10002172_pt1 | contig 20724 bp, 21 predicted proteins | sample Ectturendosymbi1_FD_15306 | JGI IMG/M metagenome (IMG submission 15306)
TGTAAATGTATGTTAAGTGACCTGAGAAAGAGATGAAGCACTGCCATCGTTACCTTCATCTGTTTTTACTGAACAAAACATCCTTAGCAATTTGTTTGCAGTTCAGAAAAATATAAAGGGCTACAATGCATCAAATTGCATGGTTCTACTACTTTTTTCAGATACTATTTCTAAGAGAAACAATAGACAACTCCGTCTCCTAATATGCCGTAAGTGCTATCTTCTTTTGGTGGGCCTGTCTGATACGTACTTGCATGAATAAATGCAATGTCTAATTCCTCAATGCGTGGCTTACCCATGAGTGGAATAAATTTGCTTAATGTAAACAGATGTCTCAAGCCCACAGAATAAAACAAATTATTGAAAACGTAACACATTGAAAACAAAAAATACTCTTTGAACTCATTTTAATTCAATTTTTCAAAACTTTTATTTGTCAAAACTAGTTTTTACTTATTTCAAATGTCTGTATTTTTCACATTCCTCAATATTAGAATTTGGTGGGGGGCATGCAATCAAGCAGTTGCCCCGGGAATCACCAGACCTATCTGCATACCCCTGGTTGTTACGACTGCAGATGTGATGCTTAGGAAAATTTTTGAGCTTTTATGGTTTGACAAACTTCATGTTGAAATGGATTTGGCGTGGTTCTGAAGGAAGTTATGATTATTTTTGTTTGTGGGATATTGAAGAAAATGCTGAATACTTTTGCAAAACTCTTTTTTTAATATGGTGGTTGGTTGTTGGCGCTGCATAACTACATTGGTCTTGTAGCGCAACGACTGAGTTTGTACAATTTCTGGTTTCTTTTTGTGTTCTGGGTGTGTTACCTGCAGCTCTTCTTCCGCACACCGTGCACCTGGTAAGAAGGCTGCAGGACCAATTCACAAGGTCTTGGTAAGACCTGGCCGCGAGTCGAACTCTCGACCTACCAGCACCGAGCTTACCACTAGACCACGGGCTGGTCTTGCAAAACACTAATTGCAGCTGTGTAACAACGTTGAATATATTAGTTATTGTGAACTTTTTAGTTACTGCTACATGTGCTTTATCTCACTTTGGCCTAGAAACGGAGCATTTTAATGGACATGATTGTCGAAATTCAGGTCACACAATTGCTAACCTGGAACTTAGCACGGAGCGTCACTGACCTTAGATATTTTTTGCATTAGTGGATGTGACACATTTCATTTATAGCAGTTTTTGAAGGAACATTCGACAAATTTACAGTAAAGGCAAAAAACTTTTTCTTGCAGATAAACAATTACAGATAAAGCATTAAATCGCAGCACTTCTGTTATTTTCTGTCAAATTTTCAGGGTGTTATATCCAAGAAAATGCTTCAGGATTTTGCAATTTTATATTTGCCTAGCAGTTTTGTATAAAATCATTTGCCTTCAGTTTTTCATATGCATTCTTCTGTCTGTTCTTCTCTTTTGTGCATTCGTGACTCGTGAGTCTCCCTCATTCAGTCCTTTATGATGTTTTAGTACTGAAAATTCCGAGAGTGCATGCCCTAGAAACCCCTAGCCTCTACAGCTCGCATCAGCGGTGATTGTAACCATACCTAACCAGGGAGTGGAACAAGAGAGTGCGCTGGATTCGGCATCTTCAAAAGGCTCTGACAAACCCGTGGTTTAGAAACCAAGGTCTAACTCTGGCCAATTTTATCCTGTGTTATCAGAAGATTTTTGTGCCCAAAACTTTGTCATTAAAATTCATGCACATTTACACAGATGATCAGGGAACTTTTTGGTTAGTTTTTGCATTTTATTTCACTAGCTGCTACAATTCGAGAATGTATTACCGCAATTTGGAGTGTCGTAATAAAACAGTTTTTGAATGTTCAATCGTGACCAAAATTTCAAAACTATCAGATTCAGAGGGAATACGCAAAACTATCAGCTTCACGCAAAACTATTAGATTCTTAGCTCTACGGTAGTTAATGATTTCCAACATTCAAAGGTCCTGACGTCAATTATGTGACGTCACATTCGCAGGAAGTTTTCAGACTGGTCTAGAAACAACTACATGCAGGCGTATGCAGGGCCCGAGTCAGCTTTCGACGCCCTTTATTCCCAACTCATTCTTCGCATCAGTGCTGCCATGAACGGGTTGGGTGGGGGGGCCAAAACAGAGTTTGCCCCCGGGTGCGGGAAACCCTAGGTACGCCACTGGTCTCGTAGCGTTGAGTGTATTTTCTCCGATATCCTGACTTGGAGCTCTGATAGTTTATATTCAGTGCAATGACACATAAAATAAGGAGAGTGCATGTGGAAGAATATGCTTATTGTGTGACTTGTGTTAACAAACCTCGCCAAAACTTTGGTGTGGAAACATGAATATGACGTCACAATGTGACGTCACAAACAACACACCAAATAAAAATAACCACCGTATGCCACTAAATGAAAACCCCCATGAAAATTTTCTGCGTACGCCACTGGTATACAGACATGGACTACAGGAACCGCTGTTAATTTTCGCAAAATATGAAAACAGATAAATACTTAGATGCCACAGAAAGGATTTCAGCTTATAAGTCTCATGTGGGCACGCGGTATCGCTCATTTTGTCAAATACATTACACTGATACAAAGCACTCTATGTATTTTCTTCCTGTAGTCACTCATAAAAAAACTAGGATTGAGACAAGGCAAAGCAGTATAGTCCCAAAGTCTGAAAAGCAAGGATTGCTTGAAGGTACCTGTATTTTCTGTGGAAAATCCTGCAAGAAGACGAAAAGAAGAACCTAGCGTGATGATTGCAGCTATCTCTGGTTGTCAGTCTCTGCGTCAGGCCTGCACAAGTTTGCGGCCGGCGTCAAATTTATGTTGGTCAATTTGGTCCTTCGAGCTTTCTGAGTTGTGCAGACCTGCCCTGCGTGGTTGTTGCTGGTGATGGTTTGGCAAATAGCTTGAAGGACCACAGCTTTGCAGTCTTTTCCAGGTTAAAAACGATATGTCACTGTCACAAGAGTTCATTCTGAAAGACAAATACTCGACTAAAACAGAACCAATTTCATCCACTGTGTGGAGCCCAAGATTTACTCGAAATCATTTCTTCCCGCACTGCTTTTCTTGTTTTTTTCAGATTTCTTTACAGTACTTTTAAAATATTTCCAAACATGAGAACAAAACCTGAAAGCTTAGTGGTCTATATACTGATGGCTTCAGTCCTGGGCATGACGCTATACCGCAATCGGTGATAGGGCTGCAGTACGGGAGTTCTGCAGTTTTTGGAAAGCAGCGGTTGGAATATCCTTTAGCTAACATTTTTGCAGCTCCTCTCTGGCCACTGCTGTGACCTCTGTGACAGGCCTCTGGCTGTGGATCAAATATTCTTTTTCATCTGCAGCCATGCAAGGCAATCAGTCCAGGTGTAGGGAACCGATCGGTAAGTGAGAGATATTTCGGCACTCCAGCAGACCCGGCTGAACCTAGGCTGGTCCCCACTCACTGGCGGTAGCTTTTCTTGGGACTGTGTGTGGAATGTGAAGTGCAGCCTACCGAAGACTGGGCAACTCGGTGACCCTAGCCTTGTTTCGGCTTGTTTTATTGAAATTTCATCAAGGAGATCATCCTCTCTCGTAGAGTTTTGCCTCCCACATGCGAATGGTGGAGCTACTTCAGTTGGTAGCAATTCTCAAACGTTTGCACAACTTCNCCTTTTGGAAATATTTACGTGATTCTAGCGTTTTCTCGAAAGTTGATCAGTANTGGTTAAGGCACAGTTTCTAAACCTTTGCTTTGGCTTCATGGCAACTTTTGTTGCATTAAGTCTCTAGCTCTACCTTTGTTCCAGTTAAACTCGATTGAGCAAGAGTTCTGTAGTGTCAGTTTCAAACTTGAAAAGAAAATGAGATGTTTTTTTTTAATTTCACTTAGTTGCTATTATGTTGTAGCGGTTGAACTTGTTTTTTTATCAGACCATTGTAGTTACACGAAACAAGTGCTTTTTTACCGAAGCGATGTGGAAGTAAACGCAGAAAAATTTCGTGCTAGTTCAGTTCAAGTAATATCTCTAATTTGAAGCTCCGACCACATGCAATAGCTGCAAAACCGACTATTTGGTTTTCATTTTGAAAAAAAGATCGCCTCACAGGAATCATGTGTACAACTATGACGAAATAGTGTAGTCTTCTGCCTTTTGGTCTGATGTCGAGAAACAGTGCATCGCAGTGGTTGCACATGAACCGAAGATCTGCATCTAGAAACTGGGAATACGAGTACGTTAATAAAGCTTATTGTTTCCCAGGGCAGACTTTACTAGATTACTGCGTGGAGGAACTTGGCGTGGCATGAAGGACATGTCTAAGCTTTTAACTTGCCAGTCAGAATGATGAAAGCGGAACCGCTACATTTGTGTGTTTTTCTATGAAAATATTTACTCCACTTGAAAAATAAACACGTTTGGCAGTGAAACGCGTTGTCAACAGAGATATGTGATGCGACGCATGCTTTAAAATGAGATGCTCCGCGAAGTATGCGCTTTACGTGACCGACAGGCGCTGGCAGAGTGGCAGTGGTCGTGTGATCCTGATTCGTTTGCAGCAACAGGCTGCGCAAAACATTTTCAATTCGTCGCTCGTTCACACGGCTTGCGCAAGACTACTCGAGCAGGATTAGATCCTTGAAAACGGTGTCGATATTTACATAAGCGAACTTGACGCGATCACGGGAAAGCAAGTGACGACGATTTACGGCTACTATTACGTCACGCTCGAGGGCACCAATCCCAGCAGCCGTGATGTCGCACGCGGACGACAGAAGTTGACACTTGATGTTGTTCGTGGTACGACCACTTTTCACAGCGACTCCGTCTGCTCACTGATTAGACTTCGATGACGCATTTTGTCCTGTAGATATGACGGAAGGAGTTGCTCAACATTGCGGTAATTTACTCCAAGCGCTGTATGTTTGTAAACAGGAAGCACGTTGATCGCCTGTTGTTTCTATGCTTGGAAACGGCGTTTGATACAGTACAAACAATTTCGCTTCACTTGTTTCTATCTGAATAAGATTTTAGGATTGGCCATGCGTAGTGTTATGTGGAAACTGGAATTGATTTCTTGTGAAACTTTTGCCGATAGATCCTTGCTTATCCCACATGTGCAGAGTACTTGCTTGAATAGAGATATCTGGAAGTTTGAATCATCGCTGAAAGATGAAAGCAGAGCTAAGTCAGCTGATTCCTCGAAAGCTTACAGAAAAGCTAGAGTTTTTAATAACTGTACATCTAGATTAGAAACATTGTTTTGTGCCCCCTGTAAGATTAAGTTGTGCGGAAAAATGGAACAATCGATGTGTACATGTATCAATCCTGTGGGATTTCTCCAACGTGAAGTCAATTTTTTTAATATCGAACAATAAACAGAAATGTAGCGAATCGAACTTTGGAAGCAGTAAAAAGTAGATGATACAGTCTTTTTCATTTTATTGTCATTTGGACGTAAAAAGGCGTTTAAGTCACTTTTTAAAAAGAATCGAGTCGAAAACTGAGAACTTCGCTGCCAAGACACAGACCAGGCAAAGTCATAATATAACTTTTCGTCGCGTATTGCAACGATCATTTCGTAAAACAAGTGATGAAAAGTATTACCAAACAGACTGTTTAATCTCAGGAAATGTTTGGACTTGGAAGCGGGCTTGATAAGAAAACAGTCGGCTAAGTTATGAGATGCTGTCCCACCATACAAGAACAGGCCATGATCAAACGGTTGGCGCCACGACCACTGCCACTTTGTACATCGCTTAACGGTACAGGTGCAACGTCTTCCGCGAACAAATTAAAGCGAGTTAAAGAGCTTGTTCGGGTGGGAGGGAAGTTTCCCCAGGTAGTCCATTTTCAGCATTGTGCGATAATTCTTCCCGCTGATAAATCCTGAGTCACTACAACGCCTAAATACGTGGCTCCACGAATGGCGACTATTTTGAGCAGGCATTTTTCATTATATCCACGCAGACCCTGTGGGGTTCGTCACGAAGCTCTTTGTGAAAGAAAAGACGGATAATTTTCTCTATAGCTTTGCGATGACAGCGATTTCCAGATATAGAGTTATTTCCCAGAAAAAAAGATATTTTATAAGTTATTTGAATCCTTTCAGATAAGCCGGTTTGACAAACACGTTTCTTTGCATTTTGTAATTGTCTGGCAAATCAAAACCACATTTAGTCATATTTTCTTCAATACCAACAAACATGGGCGTCCGCAGGGGGGGCAAAATGGGCATTTTCCCCCCTGGAAATTGAGACTAAGAACCAAAATTATTTTGAAAACCTGAAGTTAGCAGGTAATTTCCGAGTAATTTACTTAATTGTTGCAATGACAGTTTATTTGCCAGTATATGACATTGACAATCACACTGCACAAAAGCCAGGTTCACTGTTTTGGTGCCATGCAATGATGAGATTGCAGTTCGCTCGTGCTCTCTTCTTTGCCTGCAGGGGCAGGTTGCGAACCTTGCTAGCGAATTGTTCTACTGTTGATCTTTATTGCGCAACAATAACACGGCAATACATTTTCGAAAATTCCTTTCAAGTTACGGTAGAAGGCGTTTTCCCGCATGAGCCCAGGGCTCCCACTGCGTTTCTTTTTCACCCAGATCTGCTTTATTAGTCGACCTGGGTGCCAGGGGCGTAACGAGGTTGGATGGCACTCTGGGCAAGAAGCAAATTTGGCGCCCCCATGTTCAGACCTGAGATCTTTCGGAAGCAAATGAACTTTTCGGAACAAAAACGAAACGCCATAGTGATTCGGCGCCGGGGTTTTGCGACCCTTGCCCCCTCGTTACGCCCCTGCTGGGTGTCTAGGTTTAATGATAAAAAATCTTGTTTAATCTGTTTTTTTTTGAAGTGATATATTCACTAGCAACTTCAATGTGTTCAATAATATAAGGATAACTTTATATTACAGTGTTTGCATGCGCACATCAGGTGAGAAAGTAAGCATGTCGGATGAAGCAGAACGTGTTCAATCGGTTTCATGTCCTCATATAAGATCATTGTCGGGGTTATACATATGATGTTATTATTTCTAATGCCAGTTGAAGAAATTGGTGAAACAATGTTAGGACTTACTGTTTAAATTTAGATGTTTCCCTATGTATATAAATTAAAAAACGAGTTTCAATTTGAGGAAGAAGGCATTGGGATTGTATTTTTTGTTGGATTTTACATCCCGCTGATGTCCAAATTGCACAAAATTTCCTAGTTTAATAACTAATGTACTCCTAAAATTAGTGAGGGTTATCACCAACGGAGTATGATACCAGCGTTTTGAAAAAACGACTTGAGCAACAAAAAGGTTATCCAGATACAAATGTTTGCGCTGCAGAAGAAAATTTGGAAGAGGAACTATAATTAAATCTGTATTTCATTCGTTTCAATTCAAATAAGCACAGTCGTATGGTTTTGTTTGTAACACAAGCTTTCTGGGTATTTGTTGCACGAATGTGAGTTTTTTGGTGTACAGTCGGGGTTTATTTGAAATCACTGAATGGGAGCCTGCATTTGACTGTTGAACACAGACATCTTGGCAGGTAATGCTGCGAGACAGTGACTGCTGATAGCGATAAGCCACGTAAAGTTTTACACTGCGTGGAAAGAAGCATGAGTAAATCTATAGCAGTGCTTCCACAAATTTGAAAAATCCATTACTGTGATTAACGTGCCCGAGTGAATAGCTTAATCAATCGGCTCTTATGCAGGCTTCTTTTCACACAGTATAAAAATACGTGATTTGTTAGAATACGTCTATGCAGACTTGTGGGAATTCGTCTTTATCGTTAAGGTTTAGTTCTGACTTCTTAGTGAGCACTACTACAAGTGCAAAGCTATATTTGCTGTGCCGAGTTTTCGTAATTCATCTGCTCAATTTTTTAAGCCTGCGTAGTGTTCTAACTTTTGTGATTTGTCCGATAGACTTATCAACATATATTTCTACTTCTCATTGCTTGAAGCAGTTTTGCAAGAGTGTCTAAACTTTTTTGTTTTTCGCCGCAAGTGTTGTTCTGGCCGTTGATTTTTCTTAAATTATGACTATTTGCAGTGCGTGCTCAAACAACGGATATTGGGCAGCTTATAAAAAGGAAAAGTTTTTCTGATATCCGAAGTGTAGAAAACATTTTAGACAAAAGGTGGAGAATTGACGTGCAACCAGCACAGGCTAATGGGGTAGAAAGGGTAATGCGTTTTGTGAACGTCGACTTGCATTGCATCGTCAGCAACCTGAAATACATAAGCAAATTTTCGATGTTTCCCCCCCCTGGAAAAATTTCTGCGGACGTCCATGCCAACAAAGCGGAGCTTTTTGCCTCAGAACGCTACCACACGTTATCCACGACAGTTCCAGCTCTCGTTTTGTCTATAAGGTTGTCAGGTGCGAAAGTCACGGATTCTGTCCGTGACAGCTTAGCGGTGTACTGGAGACCTGATCGCAACTAGAGCATGTAGCAATTTAAGGTTTGCAGTAATGTAAAAACCTAGTTTTTGGTTTAATACAAAAACCTAGATGCGAGGCAAACCATATCTTATGCACGTTCCTTTCATTCTTCGCACTGAAAATGCCCCACCTCTGTTCCATCTCACTAGCTGTTCATGAGTGTGACTTGGCAAGAACGTGTATGTTGCACTTTGCACAAGAATGCAAAAAATGCTGATATCAGCATTCAAGCAGCCTTGAACTTTTGACATAAGGTTGCGGTTTAAACAGGCTTAAAATTATTGCGATGCATTTGTTAAAAGAGACAGTTATTCCCACGCAAGCCAGGCGTCGATGGTCATCTCTGAAACCAAAACAAACACCTTGGAACTTACGGTCATTACGGCATTACCGGCAGGCGAAGAGCAGCTGACGAGTCTACAATTACAACGTCATCAGTTCAACGCACAGCAACGTTCTAAACTTGGCAAGCAGTGCGGCGGATTCAGGCCTCCCGGTAACAAGGAGTCGTATAATCTCATCGCCAACCGGCTTAAATATTAATGAACTGGTCGTTCGGATCCTCTGAGAACGCCCGCAGCCCGACAACAATAGGTTTGAGTTAAGAGGGCACCGGTGAATAATCACAGGCCATTTGAGGTACACCGAACGATTTTGTCAAATAAAGAATCGCCGATATGCACGCTCTGTTGTCGCGAACAAACCTTTCGGCGATCATAGGCGCCGTCCAGCAATTACCTTTACGGTATTACGAAGTGCAGCCAAATATAAATGACCTTCTTTCGTGCCGTCGCAAATGTCGAACCAACAGTGTGAGCTGGTTGTTGTCCCTATTTCATAAACCTTGAGACTTGTTTTGCGGGCAATGACGGACGGGAAAGTTGATCGCTGACGCATCATTTCAAAAAAGGATAACCCTTCATGTTGTTTTCCGTAAAAACATGGGACCCCTTGGTCAACTTAACAAATGTCACAAATTTTTACGTCTTCGAAATCAAAACAAAATTGTTCACAACAAGAACCCATTTAAACAAACTTTTTTTTGCTGTGTTTTACACGTTTAGTATTTTCTGCACAAAATGTGAACAGCTCTACCAGGCGTTCCCACAATTGCACAATTAAGTCTACAGCTTGCTGCGTATGGCTCCAGTTCATAATATTTATTGAATCAAAGCTCAGTTAATGACGGTAGTTCTGTTAATTCTAAAATTTGAAGATAATAGCAAGTTTTGCAGATAATTTGCAGGAAAAAATGTTGGGAGAATATTTTCCCCAGGCGTGAGCAAACGACAAGCGGAATAAAAAGTGTATTGTGACAAAAGTGCTTTAAGATGAGGTGAAATAATTAGACAATCGTTATTGGAAGAAGATCATGTAGGTTCCTAACGTTTCGCTCTGCTGTAGGTTCGTTGCTTATGTCTGGCAAGTGTTGGAAGTTAAACTGCGTTGAAAACAAATTTTAAGCGATTCAAATTTCGTTGAAAAAATGTTCGTATGTCTTTGAAACAGCTCGTCAACCAAAGCTTGGTGTTTGGCATCGCGCACATTTACACAACAAAGGGCAATAAAGATTCGTGACTAAGTAGACTTCACTCCCAAAGACGTCAGTAGGTAAAATAAAAAGGCAGCCTATCAATCGACGAAGTAGTTAGGAAAGTGAAGATTGAGAGTCCGAAGAACCGCTATAAAAATATATAACGTCAAGTGAACTATTTCTCACGACTTGCGAACGAAAGACCTTGCTTTTTCGACAGCATTCTGACGATCACATTCACATTTGAGGCTAAGTGGCTTCACACTTGCCCAGGTATGGTAACCAAACGTCAGCATGAAATCTGGTCCCAAAGATTCAGGTTTTGCTTTCCAGCATGAGTTTCGTCGGCTATTTGTTTCTGCAGTGGGCTCGGCCAGAACATGTCGTGTTTGGACCTGTCGCTAACTGGCGGTAAGCAACATCAGCAGTTAGTGTGGTTACGGCTTCGTTTTTTCACAAAATTACATGCATACTCCGTATCACGCAACTGGAAAGACATATGAAACAGAGGTTGACGATACCCGCAATCAAATGACTCATGCAATTAACAAACAAGTGGATAATTGATACACAGCACACACAAACGACGTCGCCACCCATAAAAGTGTAGCTCTACATTCTACGTAAAATTGACAAAGCGACAATTTGACCGGCAGTTCATCATGTTGTAGAAACACTTCTCATCGTTTGCTGAAAAACTTCAGTCACTTTGGTAGCCATATAAATTTTAGATCCTCTGAGTAAACGGGTAGTCAAGTTTTGCATGCGGACAATAGGACCAACAGCTTCCAACTTCTGGAGTTTTGCACTGTTTCCATCTTTCTAACAACAATGTGTAACAGGTTTTTGTAGGTTGTCTAAGGTGCTCTCCGGCTTGCAAACGCTTGCCTTCAGCATGCGGGGTTTACAACTTTACATCTTTTCGTTTGAAAAGGGTTTTGAAGATTATTGTGAATTGACTGCCGTAAGAATAAACAGCAGCCAGAAAGCGAGATAACCGGTATTTTCAATAAATGTCAAGCAAGATTCTGCTCATTTTACTTCAACAGGCGGGCAAGCGATGTCATAAGAAACCTGTCCAGCGCATAAAAAAGCTAACTCAGTGCTTACCAACCTCTTTTATGCCTCACACACCAAGGAACTCTAATGTGTTTTCGCAAACACAAAACTCTTCATCTTTAAAGAAGTGTATCTCAACAAGGGCATCCCCCACCAAGATGTGAGGGAATAATTTAAGACCAGAAGTGAAGGGTGACAAAATGATTTGCCACCTTTGCAATGCTATCTCGCACCGCTGATTGGAGAAACCTGTACAGAGTGAATCCCTATGTTTCAGCGGATAGCTGTTTGAAAACTGCATGCATGTTTCCAGCTTAGCTCATCCACTGCTTACGCCAGCTTAGCTGTGGGAGAATTTTAAGTATGTGCACCAAACAGCAGCCTTCTTGGAACCATATCGTTTTCTTGTCTGGGATGCATGTGAAGGTGTGCTCCCTGCAGACAGGCTGCATTCGCAGCAAAACTCGCCGAGTCCGGCCACATTTCCCAATTGATGTCTTTTCCTATTAGTTTGCTCGAGATTTGATGAAAGCAAGCTTGTAATATTAGAACAATTCTTTTCCGTTCTGCCAATCGTCGCTGACATTGAACGATACTACTTTGGAGGCACGGCTTGCGGCTTGTGGTCTGCGGAAAAAAATTACGTAGGTCGCGCACGAAAAAGGCGGACGTTTAGCTGATACAACGCCGCGGCGGCACCGACTGGTTTGACTGGTAGATAGATACGTCTGTTGCGGTACGCGCACCAAGGCAGAGTGACTTTCTACGGAGATGGTTGGTTCTGCGGTTGACTCAATCGTTACGTTGCATTTTTGACAGGTATTAGGGTGTGCAGAAGAGAGCAATCGGTAGAAGTTTATTGAGCATCGCCGTTGATGAACGACCCGGGTGCTTATCGAATTTCCACCAAGTCAAACAGCGATACCGCGCTGTCAGTTCAGCCGCAGAAGGTTGAAAGTAGCCGGTTTCGCAGCAGTTCACTCAGCGAGCAATTGACAAGTATGGCTCCCGACGTTTCTGCCAGGGTCAGCAACGACTACTGTGAAAGCTTGTGTGATCCTAAGCCGGACAATGCCCTTTCCAATGAGGAACAGTCAGTTGTAAGCCGGGAAAACAGATTAAAATGCGTTTTGCTTGGTGACGGCGCAGTCGGCAAGACAAGCTTGGTGGTCAGTTACTCCACCAATGGCTATCCAACAGAATATATACCTACGGCATTCGATAATTATTCAGGTACAGTACATTTCTGAAAATTGTATTAAACTGTCGTGCGTTTGATGCTGATACAAGGCAGTAATGTTTTAACTCGATATTTGACGTAGCTAATGTTAACATGCGTCGTCTGGCTCAATAAGTAGTAGCGTCCCTATACCAGGCTACTAACGTGTCAGTAACGGCCCATGTTCTTTGGTTTTAGCTCGAAGCTTTCGTAAGGCTTCAATCAAATGCCGCAAAATATCTCACTTGTTTCACCGTATAACAATGCAAGTGATTTACAGTGAAAAATAGAGATTCTCCGAACAGGTTGCATAATACTTGTTGTACCGCCATGTTGCTGCGTTATCGGTTTGTTCACGTCGCGACTGCTAACATAACAATGAGTGAGCCCTCGCTTTCTTAGTGGAAGGTAACGCTAACGAAGGAAAAGATTGCTGAAACGGAAAAGTTTGTTGGGTTTGTGGATGTATAGGATCAGATGTCTGTTGTTGTCATCTTCTACCGGTTATAACTCTTTATTCTTTTAGGGGAGCTGTTTTGACAAAGAACGCTTGCTTGGTGTAAGTGGCAGCAGATGTTAGACAAGACCATTTTGTCTAGCCCAGTGTTTCTCGACCTTTGTACTTACGTGCCTCAGATGACTTTTGGTAAAAATTGCGTGGCCCACTACCTTGCTCACATAGGCTATGCTTTGATACCCATAAACAAGCACACGTTATTCTAAAGTAGTGACTTTATTCCTATGTGCAATTCAGTGAGAAACTTGATGCTGAGGACAGTCAATGTGTTCCCGCGCTGGAGTGATCAGATGTCTAGGATGAGTAGTTCTCAATGTTTTTCAGCCCATGGACCCTTTTTTCAAAAAATACCAATGGAACATTCCTATTAGTATTTTTACTCTCAAGCTGTACAGCAAATATGTAATATAACAAAAATAAAATAAATACAGCACTACGCAATACTGACATAATTTCGAAATTTTTTATTATAATGAGTATGTGTGTATTTGAGCGAAATATTACATTTTTAGTAATCCTGAAAGTATAAATGATTTATCAATGATTTAGTTAAATTCTGTGAAATGGCTACAATATTTTACGGCTACGATTTCTTTGTGAACCTCTACTAGAACAGTAGCGTAGCCAGCCCAGAAATTTGGGGGGCGCAGAATGTTTGATTTTAGGCGAATAACACTATTTTTTTGGGATATCACTTCTCAAAGCACAAAATGACTATAGCTTCTAAAAATTTGCGGGGGGCATGGAACCCCTAGTTACGCCTATGCTCTAGAAATGCTATGTGCACCACCAAGATTACGATGAGAACCACTAGCACTCTATATAACTGTATTCTAAAATATTTTTGTACTAACTCTGTGGCCCACTCGAAAACTGTGCTGTGGCCCGCTTGTTGAGAAACACTTGACTAGCCAATCCTTGTACAGATCACTGCTGATTGAGATGCGCTAGTAATTGCTTATAATGGAGAATCTCCAATCTCTAAAAAGACATCTCCATTGGAGATGTCCAAGGACAGCAGCGTTCAAACAGCCCCGCTGTTTCAGATTGCCAATGCAGTGTGTGTTGATATAATTAAATCGCGTCTCGCGTGGCAACGAAAAGGAGAGAAATAATTTCATTAACGCGACACCTTTCAAGATTTTCTGATAGCTTTTCGGTGCGCGGACAGAGCAAACAGCAGACCGTGCTTGAACAAATCCCGGCTGTTTATTTTGTTGCACGAAAAGCGAGCTTAGCGCATTACCGACTAAGTCCGAACAAGTGTCAAGCCGTGCTCATATCCTTGCCTGTTGTTGTTTTTCAGTCCGAGTGACGGTGAACGGAACTCCCATTCGTCTTCAAATATGCGACACCGCAGGCCAGGTAGGAACTTTTATCCTTTATTATTTGTTGCGTAGCCCGAGGGTCGCTTTATCCCGCGCGGTTGCCAACATCATTCGTTCGCCTGCATCGTATAGGTCTGTGTCCGGTGAAGCAAAACGGAATCACCAAGAAAATCCTGTATGACAGGGCGGCGCCCCCGTACAAGCACTTCTTTGAAGTGGCTGCTTCGTGCGTTTGTCGCTCGCTTCACGATAACAGGCACCAGTCAGAGACGGCCAGCTTCACCCGCGGGACTGCCTCAAACGCTAGCTGTAGAAATTATCTGCACCGTTGCCTGGCCCGCAATTCCCCGGTGAAATTACAAAACGAGGCGAAAGTGTAACTGCCAGTGAGCTCAGTTGCTAGGTTATCTATTAACCGGGAAACATCACCCACCATGTTTGGTAAACGTGCCTGCTGTGTGCGTAAATGGCTTCTCGGCCGATGATGTGCTCTTCTGCGTCGATTGAAGTTGTGAATTATGTATGCTTTATGGTGTTCATTCGGCACGTTCGTGGTCATTGCCCTGATAGAGTGGTGTTAATAAGTGCATTGCGTGAATAGATTTTAAGCGGTCCGCGCCCTTGCAGCACATAATATGTTTTTAAGGTGAGAAAAAGATGTCTTAAGCACAAGTATTACAGTTTCATGTTTCAATGAAACGTTCTTATGCAATATAGTCTGCACTCTAAAGCAGGGGTACACAACCTTTTTGCTGTTACCGGCTGCATTACGCTTATTTTTGTGAATTACGGCCGCCATTGATTTCAAGAAATTTGATTATTTTGCACTGCTTCTGTTCTGCTTCCACACACTGAACCTAGCCTGCTTCCACACGTCGGTTTGGCTGTCTTTCTACTAAGTATCTTCATACAGTAGACAAAGAGTTTTTATCAATGCATGTCTGGGTATTTTAAATTGCATGCGCACGGCCGCATAAATTTCGAATGTCGTTGAACGGAGACCGCGTACGACCGGAGGTTGTGCACCCCTGCTCTACGCGATTACTGAGCCGGTGTGTTTGTTCAGTTGAACGCTGATACCAATTGAAATTTTTCATTGAAACCTAAGGCTTTACTGGTCGTTTGTATTTTCTGTTTCTGTAGCTCTTTCTGCCATCGTGTATAGGCTTCCAGCAAACGGTCGTCTTCAGCGCGATCACCCATGTGGTCTGATCAGGCAAAAAGACGCTTCGCAGTGCACAGATTATGACCCGATGTTGGCATCCACGTAAAATGCGCAACAGACTGCAAAACTGCCGCTTATCTAGTGGAGCTAGGCGCTCAGCTGGACAAATTGAAGTGGAGCCTGAATCAGTCACAACTTGTGAAATAGATAATAATAATTATCAGCGCAGAAGATTCGCGTGTTCTTGTACAGAATCGCATTTGACCATCTTGCAACGCGAGCAGGCACGTCAACTCGTGTCCTGCCAATGACGTCATTGGATCTTGCGTTTATCTGCCAGCCTGTGACGTAATCAAGGGCTTGGCTGGTAAGGCGAACTGTATGCTGGGACGCAACTGTTTGTTTGTCACAGCACGATACTATCCTATTTTTGAGCGGCAGTGGAGAGAAAACTGACGAAAAACGCTATATTCCCAAAGACGATCTTCAGGGCGTCCTCGTTGAAAATATCTGTTGGGCCATCTTCCTTAAAATCTATTTTTTCGTCTTTTGGACCAAGTCAGTCTTACCAGTTGACTCTGAAGTCTTCAAGAAAATGTGTTTCCGAAACTGCGCACGAACAAAACATTTGCGAAAACTTTCAGAAGACGTGAACCAACTTCCCGCGTGGCTTACATCGACCTGTGTTCACTTAGTCGTTAGCACTACGAACGAAGGATCTTTCAGAAAACAGCGAAGTTGCGAATACCAGTGGTCCAAGCGAAAAGTGTTGACAGTGTGGGTGGCTCTGGTGAACTTGCCGCAATTTCATTCAGGCGCACTCAAGCGCAACTCCATTCGGCGCTAAGTAGCATATTTCTAACCTGACTTCAATTATGCCATGGTCACCTGTCACGAGAAGAGCACCAGTTCCGGCTAACAAAATACTTTTACTCTCCGTGACAGGCGGTCGATCCAGTTGGCAACATTTAGGTTTGCGACAAAGCACCATTCACCAACTTTACATCTTTTCGTCTTCCGTTTAGCTTTTTGTCGCGACAACGCTTGGTTGCCCATGTAAAAGGAACGATGTAAAGATCATTTCCATGCGCCTGGGATTGGTTTGTGTGACCAGAATCGTGTGTGCCCAAACCACGTGTCCGTCAGTACTAGTCATAGGTGTGCCGTCGGCGTACCTTGCCACAGCTTTAGCACAGCATGTAACAACTTCTCGTATAGAGACCTAGATCTGTACTGTTGTGAATGACTGCAACCTGTGAGCATTCGCCACTTCTCCGAAGGGCTGTCAAGCACAGATTGCTTGCCAGGGCGCACTAACGCGATGGTCAAAAGATAGAAGCGCCTGTCGGCGACGTTGCACTGGCGGCACAGCTTTCGGGCGTTTCGTCCGGTTTGATTGTTGTGCGTGCGAAAGTAATCAAAGTTTTTTTTGTGGCTGATGAAATTTGGCTAAGCGATTTTAATGAACTGTAACGTTTGAGCTGTGACGTCGAAACGTGGCGTCGTGTACATTTCGTGCGTCGCCGGGAAGAGACTAATATCGGCGACCCTGGCGTGTTTGTTTGGCCTTTGGATTTATTTGTTTACGGCCTATAAACTTTTGCTGTCGTGACATCAAGCGATCGCAGAACGATATCTCTGAGTAAAGGAGTTTATAACGCAGGTTATTAACCTGTATATAATAGGTGCGGTACCGGTTGTCTATATATGGCATTCACGAATGGCATTTTTTTCGAAGGTCATGCGTCTACTTGAGCAGTTTGTGCGATTGCGCCATTTCCGAGCTGTGCAGTGCGTTCAGTTGTATCTGTTGATTTTTAAATTTTGAAAAAAAAAAAACAATTTTGTTTTCCAGGATGAGTTCGACAGCATGAGGCCGTTATGCTACCCCGGCACAGACATCTTTCTGGTTTGTTTCAGCGTCGTTCGACCAACGTCCTTATGGAACATCCGGGACAAATGGCTGCCCGAAATAAAAAGACACCTGCCTAAAGTTCCTATCTTGCTTGTTGGGACACAAATTGACTTAAGAGAAAACTTGGACATCCTCGTTGACCTGGCTCGTCTAAGGTATTAGCCGCAATATTTAGAAACAATTATGAATATTTAGTTATTGAACTTTTTGACTTTCTTCAGCATTGAGTAGCAAAGCCTTCACGATCATTATAAAGCGCATCACAAGACATTCTTTGCGCGTCGTAGACAATCACCAAGAGCCTAGGAAATGTTTGTTAATGAAAAAAATACTGACACGCAAAACGGCTGCTATAACTCGTTGCATGTAGGTATGGCAGTAAACAAACATTTTAAGGTGGAGCTGACTGTTGACCTTTTATAAAACGGAGAATCAACAACTAACACTACATGTTGTTCCGAAGGGGCGCAAAGGCAGGAAAAACGCTTGTGTGGCGCAATGCAGTCGAACTTGCGTTTGCCCAAAGACGTGTGTCTCTCCACATGCACTTAGGTAATGCGCATTTGCACGAATTGCGCACGCCGCTCTCGGCCCAACGAACTTGATACCGCGTCTGTTGGCATGGTTACGTGCACGCTGCCCGGTAGCGACGCTGTTGGCGCTCGTCGATGGTCAAGTGCCCGTTGCGGAAAGCATCGTTTCCATGCAAGGTATTAACTGCGGGAAAGCTACAAAAGCTTGGAAACGCGCACGACTTGAGTGCCACAGCACAATACGTATGGTTGGTGGCAGACAGCATGACCGGAGTGTCTTTTCGCCCTCCCGGCTTTCCTGTGTCTTTATTGAGAAGTTCAAAATTGTTGTTGTTATGGGATACTGAAATATTACTTTGTTTGTGGGGTATAGCAAGCATGTACAGTACACAACCCAACATTAATAACGATACTTTGGCTGTGGCAAAGGCGTCCTTGTCTTGGTCAACCCCGAAAAACTGTTATGTAGCAAGTTTTGTAAGTATCTCATTGCAGTGAACGTTATTAAATGTCTTGTGTCGAAGATATCGTCGATGTAATTTAAAATAGCTTATCTTTACAATACTCACCAAAACATTTTCATTTCTCAGTCTGAACAATATCTTCTTTAATAAAGCTTAGTGGGATGACTAATAACCATGGCTTGCAACGGGTTGGTGCCTTTATTTTCGGTTCATTTCAGTCCACATCTACTCTTGAAGTTTTGTAAGTTGGAATTCTAAATCATTTATTCTCTGAACTAAATTTTCTTCAGTTCTATCAATTTTTGATGTGCAAGCGACAATGTATATAAAGTATGTGCAAGCGACAGTGGTAATTTTTGCTGCGACACAAGGAAAGCCAACTGTTATCAACGTCACTGTTGTATACGCAATGCCAGATCATACCGAAAACCACCGGGCAAATTTTTTGACGTAGACTCGAAAGAAACGTTATTGCCGCTTGAACCACTTCGGCGCATGACAGTGTTGTCATACGCTGGCGATGTGCTACTTCACCAATCGCGTTAAGCTGCCAAAATGCCAAGTGCACTTAAATCGAAGCCTCTGCTTGAACCGGTACCGCGAACTTGCGTTAAGAGCAGCTTCATGTGGAATTCAAACTTAAATGTGCTTTGATCAATGCACAGTAACTTCGCTAATCCCAAGTTTTGGCAAAATTTCCCAAAGTCCTGCTTTAACGAATAAAATGATGTTTTGTAAATCATCGCGACGAAGGAATGCCTACTGCGCAAGTTTTTCGTTTTCATACAAATGTTATACAAATTAAAGAGGTCTCGTGAATCGGTTTTAAAACTGTACAAAGCCAAATGATCACTTGCAAAAAAGTTACGCAGCTGACTGTGAGGTATTGATCCACTCGTGCCGATTCCAGCGCGCCATGCAGCACAGAGAGACGACAAGCGCAATTGTTGCTGAAAGAAAAGCTATTCGCAAAGAGATCTCGACGTGTTAAGAGCGCTACCAGGCCCGGGTAAACCCAGTGACTTTTATGACGTCTTTCGACCTTTGAACAAAAACGAATGTTTCAAGGAACGCTGCTTAAAACTGCTGGGTCCGTTTGTTTGATGCCAACAAAAGTTTGAACAAAGCGGTTACCCAGATAGCTGCTGGACAGCGCCTGCAGGCGGCATTTGGTAAGAGCAGATACAGATAGTGATTGTTCCTGGCTAAGAGCTTGTTTTACGGCTTGACGCGGGAGGCCACAGNCCACTGTGGCTCGGCACCCGACCGACCGGCTGGCAAGAAATACTATTCTTGTACTTTAAGTGCTGGTACCCCACGTGAACACGGCTGTGGTCTTTTAAGGCAAATGAAGAGATTACTTCCGCGATAATAGCGGCGTTCATCAAATGTCTTGCAACGCACTGAAAGAATGTGAAACGTTACAGTTTAGGGAGAAAAGAAAAGTGTAGATCAATGTAACTACAAAGCCGAGATTTTATCGCTGCAGGTGCGAACTATACGATCAAAACATAGACATCCTAATCTAGATCATAATCCATGTTTCTCAACCTGGGATCTCACTGTTCGTGAAGATTGAAGTAATTTACAAGTTACTTTTCGCTGGAGCTCTGCCGCAAACTTAAAATGCGTGATTTTAAAAGCAGAGCGCTTCTCACAATGGCTGTACTTCTGACTAAACTAAAGAATCACTTGGCTTCCAACGAATGCGCGAACGACTTGCACAAAATTTCAGCATTAACAAGACAAGAACAGAGTTTATTACTTTACGACGTATTATATTAATGACGTCAAAGCTGTTTCGTTAGAACACTGGACTCCGTGCCGAACTGTTGCTACGAAAAGTACATTTGGTGCTTCGCGACCCAAAGTTCATTGACAACCGTCTCGGGTTTCGGCCTCAACCTTTCGCTTATGACTTAACAGAACCACCACCAAAGTTCAACTTTACGTTTGCTTTTCTTCCTGTCGCGAGGTTGGGCATATGAGCGTGTTTTTTTCAAATTAAGCACCTTCCAACAACACTGCATCTTCTGTTTCAGTGAAAGGCCGATAACAGAAGAGGAAGCGCAGAAATTCGCCAAGCAATGCGGGGCGATCGGCTACGTCGAATGTTCCGCGCTGACGCAGAAGAATCTCAAGGACGTGTTCGACTGCGCCATCGTCGAAGGCGCCGACTACAACGCGAAAAAGCTAAAGAAAAGCCGGAAGAAGTCGTGGCGGTCGTCGAAGAAGCGCAACGACTCGACTCGCAGCGAGAAGGCGAAACGGGTGCGGCGGAAATCAGTGGTTTGGTGGAGAAAGTACTTTTGCCTGTCCTGACTGAAGCGGACCATCTGACGTCTTCTGATAACCAAACGTTGGTGACGCGCTTCCTGTCCAAGGCGGAAGTGGCGCAGAAGCGGCGCCAGGACAGACAGAGGTGATTCGGCCAAATGCGCCTGTGGCGGCCTGCAGGTCGAGTTGTCCAGTTCATGTGCAATGCAGCGCTCTGGATCGATCGAACCCCCCCCTGAGTGCTGACCCGTCGAGCCGCGAGCTCTTTGC
>JGI24021J15306_10002173_pt1 | contig 20724 bp, 10 predicted proteins | sample Ectturendosymbi1_FD_15306 | JGI IMG/M metagenome (IMG submission 15306)
AACACTGCAGTTGCGCTGTTACTGAGGATTCGTTTGCATACGCTCGCAGGAACGAACAATGGGAGAGTTTCTGCCGCGCCTGGTTTCGTGAACATCTCTCGTGTGCAAACAAAGCTATTGATGAGAGGTTTCAGTTCGATGAAGAAGTAAGTAGTATTAACGCATCTTCCAAAAATAGTAATCGTTTTGCTATTTTGGCATCTCATAGTTCAATATCGGACTCAACCTTCATCGAGATCAGTCATTTTAACCACGGCTCTGTCACACCAACATGCAATGACAAAAGTGATGGATGTTCACGGAAAAATAAGAAGAAAAGAAAAAATAAAAATCAGAAGTCAAACACCGAGCAAGTCGCATCAATCACACCGAACAATGATGAGAGTGGATCTGAGCAAGAATGGATTGTAGCAAAAAACAGTAGTTCACGTCGTAGCAACTTAATGCCTGGAGCGCACCACACCAATGAAACGATCAAAGGCAAGGAGATGGAAGAAAACGTTTCAAATAAAGTTATTGAAAACAACTCTACAATTCCACTGGCAAAAAGAATTGTCATGCAGAAACAAAAGTTGCGTGGTTATGGAGAAAAACGAACAAACGATATTCTTGACAGTGAAACTTCAAAACAAGAGATGATCAAATATGTGTCCGGGAGACAAAAACAGCTCCAGAGTCCGTCAACGTTTGATAGCGCATCATCCGTCTCATCGCTGCCAACATCCAGTGGAACTTCTCAGTCATCTTCCTCAACACAGTATTTAAATGATGTGGCGGCAGACAGCAGCGGAAAACCTAAGATGTCAGGACTGTCGACATCGTTTATTAGAAATCAAGTGAAATCGAATAGAAGAGGCCATGATGAGAATGGGTCTACTCAGGCGGAGACCTTCATTACTTTTAAAAGCAACCCTTCATGTCTCTCTGATGCAATTCAGTTTCACGTCCAAAACTCTCGTGATGTTTTATGTGCTGCATCTAGTAAAGTTTCCTCTTCATCAATGAGCAATTTTCCTGGCGTGCCTTCCTTTTTTGAAACATATCATCCATTGCAGTCGCTGACGTCACAGATGAACCAAAATATCTTCAGGGATGATGAGAGCCGTTCATCAGCGATAAACCCATATTACTACGGAAACATGCAAAAAACGAAAGAAAGCAAGTTGAAAACATCTTCATTTGCTGACCTACCTTCACCAGAAAATCAAGTAAAAGAAGGAAGTTTAAATAGTTTGAATTCAGAACAACTTTTCTTACAAAACCATCCGGGGCCGTTTTCACGAAATTTCACATTGCCTGACCCCGACAAGATTGACGTTCCCACAAAACTGCTATCAGATGTGACTGTACAAAATACAAACTTTTCCACCAGCGTGACTGGCATCAGCAAACAAACCGTTCAACGAAATATCGAGAGAAAAAATAGAGAAGAATTATCAATGAAAACCACGCAAATCTCTGTTTTCAACGCTGAGGCACCAACGCTTCAAGACGGATTTCTAAAAGTTGAACACACGCGGAAAGCTGGTCAAAAAAATTTACAGTCTCTTCCAAGACCTGTCGTTGCAGCAAACTCTGTACAAGGATTTCAAAAAACATTAGTTTGGCCTCAAACTTTGAGGACTATATCAGGTGAACCTATATCTACAAGATCTACTGTGAATCCACGTGTTCCGGCGCCTGTCGTTTCTCATCCTGCTCACTACGAGGCCTTCAAGGTCTTCAGCGAAACACACACCTCTGTTTCGGATCAAACATTGGTTTCTGGAAAACAAACATCAGCCATGAAGACCAACCAAGGTTATTTCAACGAGAGCTCACGCGTTTGCATTAATAACCCAGTTGAAACGCCAGTCTCTTACCCGATAATGCTTCAGAGAGCAGAACAAATGCAACCAAGCAAGTCAGCAAGTTTCGCGAACAACTCTGCATGGAAGATTGATACCTCGCTTGTCTTGGAAAATAACAACTTGATGAATCAAACAAAACATCAGTTGTCATCAGCACCAACCCCATTATCAGAAGAACACGCATGCAACAGTCATCCTTCCTGTTCAAACAATCCAAGTCCGTCAAGTTCATTTGCAACAAACAGGAACTGCACCACCAGTGAAAATGGAAATTTCGAACAACTTTCCTGTGCTGAATTCTCAGCTGAGCTAAAACTCAAGGAAACCTCTCTGGCAAAACAGTTGCCTGAAATGTCATTTGCTCCCAATGACATTCACAAACCAGTTAAAGCAGGTCCAGTAACAGTTGACACACCCCAGCCATCGGGAAAATGTCTCTCGTCAGAAACACCTCCTCTTCTCCTCGTAACTTCTGAAAAAGATACTCACGAAAAAATCATAGCATCCTTTTTTACTAAAAGCGCTTCAGCCCAGCAAATCAACATCAACGTTCTTTATGCTCGTTTGTTGCGAGACAAACCCAATATTTATCAAAGCGTGTTTGAACTGAGCACATTTGTCGAAAATTCGGAGATATTTTCTTTAAATGAGTGCATGGTACAATGGAATCATTCACTCAAAGTATAAGTGCTTGCTGAATCACTTCTTGGCCGATATTTGCGCGCTTTTCTATTGCTTTTTGTTAGAGGTTATTGGGAATGAAGACCAAGAAATAGAAAACGGTGGCATATAAATTGTTATTCTTTGCTTCAGTGATTTCTGTACTTTTGTGCCTTTTACTTTTATCAGAATGTAAGTTATGATTGTACGAATAGAATTGTTCGCCAGCATGAGGTAACCTGGTTAGTCAAAGAATTTTAGACCTTGATTCAAAATGATTCCCTATTCTTCTGTTTACCTGTATGCATCTTTATTTTACGTTTATATCTTTTCGCTTCACTTGTCTAATGTATTGTACAAGCCTTCGTTTGTACCTAGAGTAAAATGTAATGCATCTGTTTGATGGTGAGAGATTGCTTTGATCGCAGATGATCTTCAACGCTTATTTATTTTATTACTGCCTGTGAGGTTGCGCTAACGACTCGTTCATGTTATTACCTATGAGGTTGCGCTAGCAACTCACCCTTACGTTGTGAACCATGTGTCTGGATAAATATTAAGTAGGTAAATTTCAAAGCTCTGCTACTACGACTGTTTTGTTACATCTTTCTAAAAACACGCTTTACCAAATTGAGTTATTTTGCCTGCATTTCTCTAGATAAAGCAGCTCGTAATGACATGTTCGTACTTTTTTTTAATAAAGCAGCACCAGGTTTGTTTTTAAGTAACGGAGGTCAGCAGGTTGGGTAGAGGCCAGTGTTTTTTAAGCCGTTTTTGGGTGTCAAAATGACAAACTAAAATTTTGCAATGACACCCAAAATTCTGAAAGCCAAGATATGGTTTTGCCTTGCATTGAAGTAAAACAATTTGAGTAAAACATGTTTTCCTGTACGTGGTTATTCCAACAGACGACTGCAAAGTTATAGGCCGACACAATTTTCTGGCGCAGAAGTTAGAAGCGAAAACTGTAAGTCTGGTATCTGTACATTGTCATGTGCACCGCTTCGCTTCGGCCTCTAACTATACTGTCGCAGATTTACACAGTATGGTGTAGGAAACTGCGAAAGCACTTTTAATGCAATTATGGAAGTATTTTACAGTTTCGTCACTGCGATCGGCTTGCCTGGCAATGCATCAGACTACAATGAAGAAAAAAGATAGGCAGTTGCCACGCGCATGCAAAAAAGGTGGTTGTTGAGTAAGGCAACAATGGGAGCTAGGAGTGAGATATTGGATATTTGGGCCGCACTGAAGCAGCTGTCAGAAAATAAAAACGATGCAATGTGCGTTGTTTTACTGCGACGTATGAAAACAAAAAATTTCAACATGTTTCTTTCCTTTTTACAACATTGGCACCTTACCTAACAGAATTGAGCAAAGTTTTTCAGGCGGGATGTTTTAACTTTTCACAGATAAAAGCTTCCGTAGAACTGTGCATCAATAATCTCTCAGATGCCACTGTTAAATCCGAGCTTATATCTAATTGAGAAAAGTTTGATAGTGAATTAACGGAATTTAGAAGGTCGAATGGTTTGGCCGACTCGTGTGTGTCAAGTGGCATGGCGTTTTGGAAGAGCACCGAAAGATTGGCAAATTGATCATCCCCGTCCACAAAAAGGGAGACAGGAGTGAATGAGCCAACAACCGCGGCATCTCTTTGCTTAGCCTCCCAGGAGAGTCTATGCCTCGATGCCGCTAAAATAATTGAACCAAAGCTGGATGACACCCAGTGCGGTTTTCGTTGCGTCCGTAGCACTGCAGAACAAATTTCCAATCTCCAACAAATTTTCGAGAAATCCTGGGANCCTGCCAAAGATGTATACACATGTTTTGTCGACCTCGGGAAAGTATATGGCCGGGTTCCTCCAGAAATGCTTCGGGGGGTGTTGCGGGAGTACGGTATTGACGGGTGCCTCTTTCTGGCCGTCAAGTAACTGGATTCCTGCTCAGAAGATTGTGCCCGTGACGACGGAGTTAAATCACAACCGTTCAGCGTTGGTGTTGGACCCCGACAATGGTTTGTGTTGTCATCACTCCTCTCCATAGTCTATATCAGGGTCCTCCCTACTACGGCCCGCGGGCCAAATCGGACCAGCGAAGGCATATCACTTGGCCGCAAAACACATTTTGCCAAAAATGAAAAAATAATATATTTACGAAAAGTGTGTTGATTTGGTAGAATGAAACATATCCCAAAAAATTACTTTACGTAAGATGTCAGGCCCTTGGAATGTTGTGTAACGGCTTATGTGGTCCTCTCCCAAAACAATTGGATAGCCCAAGTCTACATGAATTAGATAGACAGTAACAGACGTGTCGATGAGTGTGCCACTATTGGGAACTGCAGGATGAACCGAATTGGTTCTGTATGCGAGGATCTTTTCAACAGGGTCTTCAGCACGCATTTGATCCGTTTTCCGTTGCGTGCGACCAAGCAGAAACGAAAATCAGCACTAAAAATTGAGGTAATATGCCTCTCAAGACGCCCAAAAGCACTGTATTCTGCCTGTGAGCGGAATTATACCGCAGCAGGTGGAGACTTTAAGTACCTTGAGGTGGTGTTCACGAGTGACGGATGTTGGAACAAAGCTATTGATACACGGATTGGTAAAGCACACGCAGTTCTGCGTGAGCTTTATTGCTGCGTGGTGACGAAACGGGAGCTTTCAAAGAACGCAAAGCTTTCAGTTTTTAAATAGGTCTTCGTTCCGATTCTCACCTGTGGTCATGAATCTTAGGTGACGACTGAAAGAATACTGTCAAAAAAAAACAAACGGCAGAGACGGGATATTTGCGGAGAATTCTCGGTGTGACACTTGGTGACAAAGAGCACAGGTCTGCAATCCGTAAATCCCGGGATGTCAAGCCACTTCTCCGAATCGAAAAATCCCAGCTATGTTAGTTCGGCCATGTGTCCACTGTCCAGAATGTCCCAGGAAAGAATGGCGAACTAAGTCCTTCGGGCTAAAGTCTACACCCACGAGAAAGCGGCCCAGTGTTCGTCCAAGGACCAGGCGGTGTGACTACATCTCCGACCGTGCTTTGTCGCGTCTGTGTGTGGAAGCCAGCAGAACCATCTGAGATTTCTGTTGCTCGTGAGGTATTTCGGGTCCTCCTAGGGCTGCTGCCCCCGCGACTCTCCCCAGAGGAAAAGCGGGCATGAAAATGAGTGAATGATTGTGTATGTGAACCTACACCTTTCTATTTATAAAATTGTCTTTAGTTTGTTTGCCAAAAGTGAATGTCGTATTCAAATAATTAAGCAAATTTGGACGGAAACTTGCGATTTTGTGAAAATTAGTCAAAAGTACCAGACATAGAAGGGAAAATGTTGTCGACACCCTAAAGCTCCACCACGACACCCTTTCAAAAACCTTAAAATAACACTGGTATAGGCTGCAGCGAACTAATACTTATGTTATAATGCTGCAGGGAAGCAAGTAAACGTACAGAGGATAAATTTCAACTTTCGTTTACTGCCTTCGACCTGGAAGCAATCCAGTGAACCAAAAAACAAAACAGAACTTCCTGTTGTTCTTAGTGTGAGAACTGGAGCGATTTCTCAACAAATTCTAAGCTTGATTGTGGCTATATGTAACAAAGGTTAAATCCAGTTCTAATTTTCCCCTGTGCGACGTACACAACAAGCAATTCACTTTTCACTGCACGGCAACAGCACATTAGCAATTTCTGAACCAAACAACGTGGGATTTGTTCAAATACGTAATGTCTTAAAGTGTGAGCAAATTTGAAAAAAAATTCCAAGTGACAAAACGTAGGCGTAAGTTTTCGATTCTTAATAAAATATTTAGTTTTTTATAAGTTGGAACACCAAGAATATCATGGAACGATGTTTCACCTAGAGTAGCGTTTGTTTCAAAACAAGTTTTATTTCATCCGATAGGTGTAGGAGCAGGTACATTTTTGGGAGCGTGAAGGATTTTTGCCCGAATTTTCCCAAAATTGCCTGAAAAATTTTGGGCCAGTTTTTGTGCGAATATTTTCTCATGAAGACCGTTTTTGGAACGACCTCCACAAAAAGTAGCCTTCGTGTGATTTAGTGGGCAATTTTTTTCAAATGAAGGCACGTTGGATGCCATTTTTTTCCAGTGGAAGTACGTTGGACGCTTTTTTTGTGTTTTCAGGGAGTTTGCCCAGATTTTCAGGGATTTTGCGGAGGTTTTCACAGATTTTTTCCAGATTTCCGCGGATTTTCAGGAATTTTGCCCGGATTTTTTCCAAATCAAAACTTTTGAGAGTGCGCTTGCACCCCATGCACACCCACCTCCTACACCACTGATTTCATCTGTAATACCGCAGAAAAAAAACATTTCAGCAGGCCACCAGAGATTTCCATCTTTTTTTTGCAGCAGTTGTTCTGCAGAACAACACAATTGCCAAAGGAATCTTAACCTGTCCTAAACTATAAATAATAACAGTTCACTGCGAGGTGAAGAAAACGACGTTCGGTGTCCAAGTTTTTCAAAAGAAGCAAGTGGCTTTTCCAGACCAAGCTAAACGAATGACAATCTTTTGGCACAGAACACGTGATAGTGATAAATGAATGCGCAATAAAGCAAGATGTTGCAAGTTTAACCGCACATTATTACGTATAGGGTCTATCGGTAATCTTCTGCTGAGACTGCTGGAACTCACCTTATATTTTTTTGCAAGTGACTAACTCTCCTGCCTACAGTATGTTGATAAAGAAACGAAAAGGCTTATAATAATACGATAAATCTGGCACCACAGGAAATACTCAAAGTAAATTTTGTTCACATCAAGGTTGTGGACCTGAATGAATCGCCAAGATACGCACCAAAGGTTCATTGTTATTTTGAAGAGATCACTGTTAATTCAAGTTACAACGTTTGAACACTCAAAAAAAATATTTGCAAATACGTTTGAGAACTTTTCAAAATTGGGTTTGCTTACTCCAATTCACATATCTCCGTTTGTTATTCAAGTCCTGACTACAAACAACGCCATTCTTTCTGAAGCATTGCGCGAATTAGCTGCATCGGGTGTAAACTTCGGAAGGTTTCACTAGGTGACACTAAAGAGTCAAATTACATTCTGCACCGCTCTGCCCTGTCTTTTGTCAACCGTTGAAATTGCAAATTTTTATGCCAGTGGGAAGTGACAAACGTTCAAATGAAGATTGCATTAGCAGACGTTGCAGAGACCTTTCAGAAGTCTCCTTTCCACGATCTGTTTTCGACAGGCTGGAAATGTTTTTTGAGTTGTCGTGAGGAGCGTTTGGATTTCTCATATGTTCCACAAAAGTTCGCTTTTGCGTCAGTCTTACCGCTCCTGTACCTTTTGTACGCTGTGTTGCACCAACGTTTGAAAAGTACGTTCAGTATGAGTAAAGCGCAACATCTAACTATGAGTAAACCAGTATTTCAAACCAAATACAAATGTCAAAATACTGCAACTGCTGCACGCAAATGCTTGAACATGTAACATGGAGAGGGCTGAATAAGAAATGGCAATAACGTTTTGAAATAGTGATGACAATTCACCAAGTCTTTTGCCCTGCAAAGTGTGCTAAGCACAAGTAAATGCTAATGAATCAAAGCAGAATTGTTCTATCTTCACTCCTACCACGAGTCAACACAATTGAAATAAACGCTGTCAAAAACATTTTAATGCAAGCATTTCTGAAGAAGCAACACAAAGAAGATTTTAGGTAGGATATAAAGATGGAAACGGCATTTAACAAAAATTGGTTGGAGACTAGTTGAAACACTCCTTATTTTCCTAGAGAATTGAATTAATTTGATTTTATCCTGTTATGCGGTTTCGATGATTTTCAAGTGATGCTCAGGTGAAACAAGTCTTGTAACAGACAAAAAAAGAGAAAAATTTAGGATGCATCACAAACGTGAATTTCTTCAAAGAACGTATTAAAATTGCGATTCACAATGCAACAAAATCTGGCCACAAACAATCACTCGTTCGCTTACAGGTTGCGTTTGCTCAAATCACCAGTGCTCGAGACAAAGGAGAAAGCCGATGGTGCAAGAATATTGATAACATCGTTTCTCAATAGTGGACTCCTTTTTTTCTTCTCACTCTGCGTAGCAAATACCTTTTCCAACCAACCACTAATTCCAAGTACTGCAAGCAAATCCGTTGAGTATAAGTCTTACAAGGTGTAATCAGCAGTTAGCGACTGACGCCGCTTAATGATGTTTGAGATTGCAACTAAAGCTGAAGCGAGACCGTTTGGAATATTCAATGCCATCTGCGACAATTCCTGTCGATATAAGCGCTTGCTAGCGAGAACCACTTCCTCTTTCAGTGCGACATCGTATTGTCAGACCGGGAGTTCGATCATCAACTAGGGGAATCACCACCTGACGGGCTTATGTTTGTTGACATCGCTCAGCTGTAACGCCTGACGAGACTTGTTGAGCTGAGCCATTTAAACCGCCAGATGTTGCACCGCTTCAGCAGTCAGCTCGAACAGCTGTTTACGACTGTTTGCGCAAAGCTAGTTCATGAAAAAAGGACGCTGGTTTATTCGTCAGCCGTTACGCAGAAAGCAACAGAACAGGGGATTTTACTGGGCTCTGTGTGTGCTTTCCTAGTCATAGACTTATAAATATTCTATAAAGAAATGATTTCAGAGTACTTGTTAAGAAGCTGTTGCATCAGTGTCAAACTCAAGGCAGGCAAGGCCCCTGTTTGAAATCACGAAAAAGAATATGTTAAGAAGCTTTGCAGACGTTTGAAGCCACTTTGCTTAAGGCACCAGAAAGGTTGCTGACAAGAAAATTACTGCGGAAAGAAACCAAACGTCATAATAAGCAGCCTAGACAAGCAAAACTTGTTTTATTAGGTGATGAATATTTTTGTGGTTTTCCATTGTTATCTATGCGAGGGTGTAGCGTGATACTTTGCTTATGATGTTAGTCAAACCAGAACTTCCGATAGTTTCTGCTGCGGATTTCAGTATCATTGTACCGAGGACAAAGTACATCAAAAGCAATATGAATTGCACCAAGCTCTAATGAGAAGCTCCACGTCAAACAAAAGCAGACCTATGTTGAGCAATTGACGCCCACAGGACTTTGTCAACTCAGAGGGAATAAGCTTCTTGCAATCAAGCCAGACATCAAGAAAAACAGTCACCAACCAGGACACTGACAGGCATGCATTTCAAACAAACAGGTATCTATGGCTCTCTTCACTTGTTCCTCGGCCAGAGGAGTACGCTATTCACATAAACCAGTGGTTCACAAACGTTTTTGTCAGCGGAACACTGCAAGGTTATTTCAAGTGGACAAGGAACCCCGCCACAACTGCCAAGTAAACACAAACGCTTTTTTCACCCAAATAGCCGTTATTAAGGTTTTGTACTGTAAACAAAGTTATGCGCAATAAAAGTAGCCACAAAACAAGCAGTTCAACAACAAGCACGTCTTACTGAGTACATGTATTTGTTTTCTGGACTGCAACACTTCTGAAAAATTCGGCGCAATAGCTGATAGTTGTAGCAGCTGCCACACGCCCAAGGGTAAAAGGACGTATCAGTAGTTTTTGCTTAAAACTGGAAAGTGTAGCTCGTGGAACTCTTTAGATGTGTCTGTGGAACCCACTTTGAAAATCGCTGACATAAACGAACCCCTGCAAAACAACAAACCGTAAAAAACTTTGTTGAAAATTTACATGACTCAGAAATATGTTGGAAATGTTCCCAGTTTTATCTATTGTACATTTCATTTAAATCAACACAGACTGTGGTATTATTTTAAAATCCTTTAAATGCACTTTCCGGTTTATGTCAACTGATTTCAGTTAAAAATTCTGCAGAAAAACGAGAAAAGGAAAAAATGTGTTCTTTTTTCATTACAAGCTGCTGCCTGAAGATTGCTGCCTCATGACAGCGACTACAAGCAGGTCAATCAATTTAGACAAGACTGATTAAACAGGAAGTAATCGCTTGCGCAACCGTGGTAGCTTATGTCCAGCTTAGTGAAGCAGCCCTGGTGTAGTTTAGACTTACACTTTGAATTGAAAACTGCGACCACACAGTTGAGACCTGTCGCACTTTCTCCAGCCTTTGCTAATAGTGCTTTGCGGCGTACAACCATGCTGTCTAATCTTGATGTAAACGCGTTGGTTTAACTTTCTTAAAAATTATTAAAGAGCTGAAAGAAACATTGCGGCTATCAAACCAAAATCTATCGGAGGGAATCCTTTCACAGCAAATAATCAGACACTATGATGTTATCAGAATGTACGTTTCGCCTATGAAGCAGGCGTCTTCAGCTGTTATAGAATTACTGTCTAGATATACTGTTATAGAATTACTGACTAGATAATTCACTGACTAGATATACTGTATGTGTGGTAGAGTTTTACGCTTTGATGATGATGGTGAATGTTAATCATAGTTTCTCAGGGTTCCTTTCCAAATGTAAAATTAAACAAGTATGACATTACAAGACCTAAATCCAAAACTAACTTTGGATTCGTTTGAATGAATAAAAACAAGTCATGCAAACATTATTTTTGTAGATAACTTAAGCCTACTGTAACTAAGGATTTGCTTGTGCGGCAAAAATTTCTTTAGAGGAAAACAGTCAAAAGTAAACACTTCGAAAGGAAATTCAACCTACATTGTAACAATTTCATTCAGGTTATAACAATGCAATACACATTGTTACAATACAACAGCCGAAACTATAGCTGTTGCCCTTAGGCTAAATAAAAACTAAAAAATTTGTGAAAGGTTTTTACGAGAGTCTGCTTGCTTTCAATAAACATTGCAAGGGTGATAGTTTCAGTAGCAATGACCGCAGCATATGCACTTTTGAGGCGGCACAAAACGTTTTGATGGAGGCCATATCTCAAATCCCATTTTATTTGCATCGTTTGTTCCTTGTACCAATGTTTCAGCAGTCGCACAAAACACATTGGCATATTTCTTTGAATTAATTTCTCAAATACTTTCATGTGTAATACTCGGTCGAACGCTTTCGAGGCATCTAAAACGGACAGCATGCACTGATGAACCATGGGTTACAAAGTATGAAGCAGTTAAGCCAACAATCTGTGGGATCGTGTAAAACGTTTGCTAAAACGGCTTGAGTAAGCATGGTAGACGTTGTTTTAATAGTCACGTTTCATTCAACCTGAAATTTTGTCTGGTTGAGTTATGCGTTCGATTATTACAGTAGTTATATCGCTGTGAACGCAAATAGCGTCATCTGACGCAACAAAGATTAAGTCACTATGCTTGACTGAACATGAATAGCGTTATCAAAGCCGTGCTTTGCCAAACTGAAGAGAGCTGTCATTCAACATTCATGGATCTTAGGATGTTTCTAGATATAGGTTCCACTATTGTGTCAAAATATGCGCTTTTGCGCATGGCTGATCACGTTAGAAGTGAATGGGCTGCGTTCACAGCAGAAAACAGTCAATTTCCCAAACGCTAATCAATTTTCAACTGTTATTTTTCAGCTGTAATACTTGTAGTTCGTTTCAAATGCTAGTTTAACAGATCCAGGTTGTTCTTGTTTGCTTTACATTTCATGCTTTCAAATGGAACCGATCATGGTGCATGATATCTTTTTATAAATTTAAGAAACAACATGGTCAACACAAACAGCATATCGAGCTTTCTTGCCCGCAATGGGCCACAGATGCTTCCGAAATGTGCCACAACTTGTGAAACAGCTGATGTGGTTGACACCAACTTTGAAACCATGTTACGAAAATTTTGCGAAAATTGCGATGTAATAAATGGGTTGGTTTGTCTTCGCAACGAAGAGAAATTGGCTGTGGAAATGCTTCTGGATAAGATGAAGAATGGGGCAAACCCTTTGAAGGTTGCAAAAGCAGTGAAAGTCTTGCAAAAAAATTCATCGTTATCACAGTACTTGTTTTCTAGTCATGATTACTGCATCAGTCTTCTATCATTTTTATTACGACACGAGAACACTTTCTGCGTTTGGGGAGACAATGTCTACGACACCAGACGGTGGGGCAAAGCTCCGAATCGCAATGACTATGTAGAAGCCACGTTCATTGAAAAACGACTTCACGAGGAAATTCGACTAAACAGGCTGCTCGAACCATCATCACTGCCAAATAAAATTTCTAAAAAAGACGTAGGGATTATGAAAACGTACCCTATATTCTTTAAAGTGAATGGAAGTGACATATATGTACACAAAAAAAATTTTATTGATTTCATTGGGTCAGACGAACCAGCTGATATTTCCGACCGTTTTCACGATACGTCGACAAACTTGGCCTCCGCCTACTTCCAGAATGAACTGAAACAATGCGGAGGGTGCGTTGAATATCAAATACTAGCTTCATCTCTCAACAAAGCCACAGTGCAGATCCTCTCTGTCATTCGTCCAAAAAACAAAGAAACAGTGAAAACGTTCATTGTTGACCACTGTCAGTCCGCCATCGTTCCAGGCGGCTCATCTGCGCATGCGCAGAGAAATGACGAGTGGGAGCGTTTGTGCGAAGATTGGTTTCAGGAGCGACTTTCACAACGCGCCACTTTTCGCAGAGCAACAGCAAAGCAAGTCAATGAAATGATTTCGACAAGCCATGCTCTCGTTACAAGCAACCGATTTGTTTTGGACAAGCAACAGCCTCCTACGTCGCAGCCGCCATCCTTTGCCGAGCCGAGCAAATCGAACAAAGGACGCAAGAAAAACTCTGCAGAGAAAGTGACTGATGAACCAATGCACGATGGACAGAAGAAAGCGCAAACAAAAATTTCAAGGATGCCGAAAAATACAATGCGTGAACAAACTGCAAAAGAAAGCAAACGTAGTGGATCACTTGATACGCGAAACACTTCAGATGATGATTGGGTGACCGTCAAACCAAAGAGTGCACCGAGAAAGCTCGTAAATGACAGAGTATTTTCACCTAAGCCAAGTACGTCGACAACTAAAAAAACACGGTCGAGCAAACCGAAAAAAATCTCTCCTTCCTACGCACTCCAACCGAAGGTACGGTCAAAGACTCAACCACCGGTGATGAACAACAGGAAAGTGGGGAAAAGTCCGACTGCAACAAGCAGGCCCACCCAACAAACAAATGACGGAAAGCAAATCAAACAACGGCTCCAAGAAAACAAAAAACTCCCATCAAGTCCTGCTTCCACAAAAGCTTCGCGACCGTCCTCCAAAAATTCCTCTTCACCATCGACGCCAGCACCCACACGCAGCATTACCCCATTGCCAGCGAAGATAAGTACGAAACGAGTAAAGGCCGAAGTGCCCAAGCCGGTTGCTTTAAGGCCAGTTTTCAACAGCAAGCCTCAATTGCCAGCCAATGGTGCGGCAAGTCACCAACCCACATTGCCCGCATCAAGTTACGATCAAGCGAACCAACACCCAGAAACGCATCAGACCCATACGCTTCGTATCGCGGACGCACATAACACGAACGTCGAGTTCTTTCCTTCCGCTCACCACAAACCTGACATTGTGCGTGGCTTGAACACAACTAAGCAACCGGAACCTTGGAACTTAAATCTCTCTCCTACAAGTGAAAAAACTGCAACTGAAGGACCCTTATCTTACAAACATCACAGCGGGGTAAACTTCCAGCGGCATGTTGGATCGGTTGCTGCGGTGCCGCAGCAGGTGTTCAGCTCGTTTGGTTTTGTGAATCCGCAATTGCGGAACAAGCAACTGCTTCCCGGAGCAGAAGCGGAAAAGGCGCAGTTAGCATTTCAGAATGCCCCGTCCATCCAACGAAGCAACTCATCACAAGGAAAACCCATTGGTGGATATGACTTTCAAGGAAGTAACCAACTCGAACAACACAGTCGAAAACAGCAGGCAATCAACGGGCGGGATAAGGTGGAACATACAGACATGGCTTGTAAAACATTAACTACAGAGAAAGAAAAACAAAGACCGACCACTAAGGGCAGAGAACAGGCTGTTGGCACAAAACAAACCAATTCATTTCGCCACGAAAGCAGACAGCAGGCGTCGATGCGTGTTGATTCAACAGTTTCGCCTGTGAAATCGCTTGAAGATGTAACTTCACCAATTTCAGTGACCGTCAGAACCGAAAGTATCCATAAACATGTTCTGCAAACCAACCCAGCAAATGTCGAGGCCCGCGTTCCAAAAACAAACAACTCACAAACGCTTGAAGCTGTTGATTTTGCAACAAAAACAATTGCAGATAAAATTGTTCCTGTTGAGCGCAAGGGAATGTTTTACTATCAGCCACAAATTGTTCCTCAAGATTACCGCCAGCAATCAGGTTTCTCGCAACAGGTAAAGGAAAAGGAGGCAAAAAGCCTGACATCGCCAGCCGCTTCTGGATCTCATGTGCCTCAGCAAGGGCATGATGCTTTATCAGTCGATTTGGGCAAAGAACCTAAAGCTTCCTCTAACGTTCCTTATGAATATGAAGGTACGACGTACTTTCCACAGCCAAACTACCAGACCGAACCCCAACCTAGAGTCTTTCACGCTCCCGTACAGGCAGCAAAGCAAAATCGCGGACTACTGTCCGGCACATTGCAATTGATGAACTTTAACCTTTCACCAGTTACAGCCACCAGTGGCAATGCATCACCGAAACAGGATCTGGAACAACTTTCTGTTGGAGATTCTGGAGCACAAAATGCGAACAACTTGAACGTCGAGGCTTCGTCTGTCATTGAATCATCAGCGCAACCACTTACAGATGTGGCCTCCATCTCTTCGTACCTTCCAACTGATCACGAAAAAGTCCTCCTCTCTATATTTGAGGTGTGTCTCGCACGACAGCAAGCTATAAACATCAACTTGCTTTATGTGCGTGTGTTGCAGAATAATTCCATGAAAATCTGCAGCGTGTGTGAACTTGAAAGCGTTATAACGGCATCAAGCTTATTTTCCAAAAGCGATTGTATGGTGCTTCCGGTTACTCCAAGCACCACAACTAAATCTCATCAAGACGTAATGTCGTAAAACTTTACCTGAATCGTTATTCAGGTTGAACCTGTATTAATGTTTTACAGCAGACAAATAAAACCGCAACAGTGGACTCAGTTTCCTTTTGCTATTGTTGTTCTGCGTTCAATTCAGAATGTACTCTATAAATGATTTGCCTTGGAAATATATTTATTGCCGCAGACTAACAACCAAATTTCATTGGGTTTAAGGTAAAGTAGTAGACGTTTTTAGGGAACCTGGTCATTCGCAAGGACTTTTGGTTATTTTGTGACTTAAATTGGTGAATGGCACAATCAGAAAGTGTATAATGGTCAGACGATGAATGCCATTTGAACACTATCTCTATGTTTCTACTATGCACTTCATGAATTCTTAAATTCAGCTTCAATGCGATCAAAAAATATACTTTAAAATTTCCTCGCTCTATCATGATATTTTCATCCTGATGTTGTGTTCGACTATTCTACGTCACTGGTTTCCAAAAATTCCTTATTCTCTTTATTGTTTTTGAATTTCTATCGTCGCGGTCAGCATTCACATCGGTTTATCCACTAGCATCAGTACATTGTTATCAATTTCTATAATTTGGAGCAAGGGTCACCAACGTGGTGCCCGCGGGCACCAGGTCGCCCGCAAGGACCATGTAGGTCGCCCGCGGGCCTGCTCTGAAAATAATATTAGCATGATCAATGCCTTCACATAAACGAATGTCAGTACTAAGATACTTGAAGGTAAATTGAGAAAACGTATATTTCCGAAGTGTGTATCAAACTAGTAGCCCTTCGCATTAATCCGTACACAAGAACTAGCTTGCCATTTCAAAAAGGTTAGTGACCCCTGATTTAGAGCTTCGAATGAGCGAAATAGGTTTGGTATCAAAATTGTTTCTCATTTGAAATGATTTTTTTAAAGAATGAAAGCTTAGCGAGCTATTGTCTAAACCAGAGATGCACAACTGTCCCGCTACCGCTAGACGCATTACATTTATTTTTGTGGATTACAGCCGCCAGTGAGTTCACGATATTTTAATTGATGTGCATTGCTTCTGTTCTGCTTCTGCACACTGAGCCTCGCTTACTTCCACACGTTGGTTCGCCCGTGTTTTTCTACTAAGCATCCTCATGCAGTAGGCGAAGGGTTTTTATCATTGTACGGCCGCCATAACTTACAATTTAAACTGCATGTGCACGCCCGTATAAACTTTTATCGAAGGCGGCATGCTGTGTTATGCCTGCAGGTTGAGCACCCCTGTTTCGAACGATTATTACGAATTGTTCTTTGAAAATGCTATGACGATCAACACAAATCATTGTCACACAAAACCAGTGACCCGAACATATCAGAAACGTTGAATTGTGCCTTGAGTTCGCGCATCATCTAGCGATGCATCGGCGATCTGTGTGCGACTGTGCGACAACATCCACGACCTTCGTTTGCGCACATGCGACGCAAATATGTTTCCTGCCTGCACCTACAGTGCCTTCAGCGCAGTCGTTCAGAATAGTCTGCGCTGCAGAGCATGCTTATCAGAGTGGAACAGTCTGTGTTTGTATTGGTATTTGCTTGATTTGACTTCTAAACCGCTATATTCAGATATTCTGTGACTTGAATTGCGACCATGGTTTCGTGCTGCCATTCATTCCATTCTTATGCACTTTGATCAACTTTGCCTGATGCCGCGCCCCTTGCTCATTTTAGTGAAATTCAAAGTTCCAAAGCGCGTGATACGTTTTCTAGGTTTGCTGTACAAACCTAGTGAAACTTATTCAAAGCTATCTCTACAAAACCATTGTTTCGGCGTCGCTCATAAAGCGTCTCTGCCATGGCGCGCAGAGTTTCATGTGTTAATGGTCAAAAAGCAATTTGTTTCGCGTTCTCAATTTCCACTATGCACAATGGATTTCAGGTTGATAAACAAAACTAATTGTTTGCCAACATTCGTTTTCCTTTCTTTGCCTTCCTTCTACTTCCCTATGGATTGAAATCGTGCAATGTAACGGATTGCTCTGCTGTATAAATAATAGTGAAAACGATCTGTTGGTGGCTTTAAACAGTCTTTTACTAGAATGTTGTTCATTTCAACCAAATTTAAAAACAAAAAAAGTGATTGCCATTTATTAACATTCAAAACGAAGATGAAACTAAACACGATCAAAACTTTTATACTGCAGAGAAAGAGAAATGTTATTGTGATTGTTCATGTTGAAAACCACCACAAACTTGACCAACTAATATTCCCACCGAGAAGGGTGGTCTCAAAGCCATCCGACGCGAAGGGATCGAGTTTTTCAACATAACTGGCACTACAATATGCGTGTTCAGACTAAGGAAACCTTTGCTAAAATCGCATTAATTGTTGTTTCATTTACATCATTGTTTCTTGCGTTGCTGTTTCCATACGACTTTGTAAAATTTCCTCGCTTCGCTCTGTTCTAGGATTCTCAACCGCGCATTTTTGAATTTGCTCTGCATAGATCTTATAGTTCTTATTTTACTATTTCGTTATTCGACGTCTAGCGCATTGTACATCTTTGCGCAGTTCACTGTTCATTCCGTTGTGCGCCGTTTTTGATAGTTATATTGAGTGGCTTTGTTTCCAAGTGGTGAGTAGCTTATTTTAAGGTGGTGACATAATTGCGTTGTGTTTTAGTGGTGAGTAGTTTCTTAGTCAGCGTGCAGCAGTAAAAAGGACTGATACACTTCAAAAATTATTTTGGTAAATTGTATAAGCGCAGATTGAATTACGCAACGTCTATTGCTCGTATCCGAGTGTGCATTCTTAGAAAGACTTGAACAGCAAACAATTTCGCTTTATCTTGCTTATCTACTGCCTGACAGAGTCAACAACAAACGTCTGAACTGCCGGTTTTGTATTGTGGAAAATGAACAATGATCGCTACATTGTTACCTCTATAGACCGAAGTTTCAAGAAGGTTTCCGTGAAACTTTCACGAAGCTTAGCATAAAAATTGAAAAGAAAACTTTTGGCAAATTTGTTTTTTGTTCACAACTTTTTCTGTCCCCTATGACCACTGACAACAAAGTAGTCTAGCGCTGAGAGAAACACTAAGACACTGTAAAACGTTTAATAGTTGGCATTCGTTTCTTTTACGACCATCACGCAAGTCAGTTTGCAGAGTAAGGTTTCTCTTTCAGAGAAGTAATTGTTCAGAAGTACGCATCAATGGCAAGGAGAGCGAATGCCCTCTGATGGTTTCAGCAAATCATGAAAAAATACAATTTTGACAAAAGTTGTAAATCGTTTTCACGCAAATTGGTAAACGAAGAGTTTGGTCCACTTTCATTAACTTTCATTAAGTGTTGACGCCTACCATACATGTATGGCATCAAACTATACTTTCTCATCTTCTCATCCTAAGCCTTCTAGTTTTATATATCCGTAGCAAGAAAGGAGACAAGCCCAAAACAAAGCTGTGAGTACCAGGGAAAAATCATTTGCATCACTAATTATTTCAACCACATTTTTAATGAAATGGGTTTGGACAACACAGGAAATGCCACCGAAACCCAATTTGTAGATTAAAGTTTGTATTCTAGATCTTGAACTCGAGGTAAGGTAGTTTGCAGGGCCGGATTAAGGGATGGGCAACGGGGGCAATTGCCCCGGGCCCTCCACTCCAAGGGGGCCTTCCGTGATGAAATTTATTTGTTTTAAATATTCGGTTGAAAAATTGTCATGATTCAAAAGAGATACAAGAATACAAACTCTATATTCCGATGTTGCGTTGAGTATCATTGATTTCTCTCCAAGTTCGGCTTTCTTCCAGTTTTAGTAATCACTACTGAATATAAATATTTTCGGTTTTGTTCAATGCAAAAATATATTTGATTTTTGCATGTAACTTTTCCTAATAGTCGTTCTTTTGGCATGTGTTTGTCTACTCGTGCATCACGCCTACTGCACAATCGTCGCGAAAACGATACTATTTGCGTGCTTAAGCAAACTGGTTCTGCTGTGGTTGCTGGTTAGTATCAACGCTTCTGTAATTTCTTGTGCGGTCTGGGGGTAGCCACAGCCGAACTTCGCCCTTTGGTTCGTCATAAAGTGCAAAGTATGGTAGAAACGCACTTTTCCTCCGATGGCTACAATCCTTGCGTTACATCATAAACATATGAAGCTAGTCAAGGCACATGTAATTGTAATTGCGTGGTCCGTCAGAAAAGGTTTTTGATCAGTCGATTTGCAGAACGAAAGAGCAGAAACGAAATTGCAGTGTTTAACTAGCGAGATGCCGAAATCTGTAATGCCATCAGCAGCTAAAAATGGCAAAGTTTCTAAGGAGAAATAGCGCAAGAACCTGGCAGTGGTAATTAAAACGCCGCGACTGAAACGTTTTTTTTTCAGCAAAGCTTTTACGCAGCAATGTTAAAATAGTGGCATTAACTAGAGCACCGGAAAATGTAGGTGAAAATCACGACATAATTTCGAAGCATGTTTTACATTCAGACTGGCTGGTAATATTGACATGTTATTTTTCCCGTGTTTTTGGTTGTAACCTGTGATTTCTGTTTATTGTTCGGCTGAATGATGTTTCTTGCCGAGTCACTCTCTAGTCCAAGGGTTCCCAATTTGGGGTACATGTACCCCTGGGGCTACATTTGCTTATCTCAAAGGGGTACATTCAGGGACGTAACGAGGTTAGATGGCGCCCGGTACAAGAAGCAGGTTTGGCGTCCCATGTTCAAAACAGGTCTTTCGGAAGCAAATGCACTGTATGGAAGGAAGTGCTTGTGACATTGTTGGGATTTTCCGGTGCCCCCCGCAGTGATTTGCCCCCTCCCCTTATTGACTCGGCGCCCGGGGAATTGCGCCCTCCTCGCAACGCCTCTGGGTACATTTATTGGACAGCCGCATCAAATTAACTTTGAGACATAAAACTGAGTCTACCTGAAGTTCTCTTGAAATTCAGTGGATTTTTGCTATTTTACTCAGCCTTTTTGTCATAAGAAACTTTAGGGTACAACCGCACCTAGCTAACTGCTGAAGGGGTACATGGTCAGAGAAAGGTTGGGAACCCCTGCTCTAGCCTGTGGAAATATTTTTCCTCAATGAGAATACACTGTAGTGTTTATATCATAAACTCTCTTCTCGCAGCTAACTGTATGTGCAGTTGAGCAGGGCTTACGAGAGGGAGGTACATCGTACCCGGGCCCGGGAGGTACTGGGGCTCGGAAGGATGAAAGTACACAGGCTAAGTTTTTCTGTAATCAAGCCCAAAATTACGAGTGTACATGGTAGTTGCCAA
>JGI24021J15306_10002174_pt1 | contig 20716 bp, 13 predicted proteins | sample Ectturendosymbi1_FD_15306 | JGI IMG/M metagenome (IMG submission 15306)
CCAAAAATTTGCCTCCTCCTACATCTATGGTCAGACTGGCTGGCCACATTGACATGTTATTTTTCTGGTGTTTTCGTTTGTAATCTCTGGCTTCTGCTTATTGTCCGGGTGAATGTTGTTTCTTGCCGAGTCACTCTCTAGCCTGTGGTGATATTTTTTCTTAGTGAGATACACTCTAGTGTTTATATCATAAACTCTCTTCTCGCAGCTAACTGTATGTGCAGTTGAGCACCATATTTATTCGATTGTAAGCCGCGACTTATAAAGTTTTTTCATCATTTCATGCAGCTAACAATCAGGGCGCCTTACATTTTTTATTCTTTGACGTTCAGTCTTTCCTTGGCAACGTTTTGTCGACCAAATTATTCTTTCGCATTCGATTTTCTTCAGCATCACGTGCACATCCGTCACAGGAGGGATTATGATAAAAAAAGGCAGTTGTAGTGGTGTAAGGATCATTAATACGGGAAACGCACGAGTACGCGAACGTCGCGAATGCATGTCAGAGGCTTCGGTAACCTATGTTCAAGTGCGGTTTACAATCAAGGGCAGCTGTCATTAATTTTCAACACCATTTCGTGCGGTTTACAGTCAAAGACGGCTAACAATCGAGTTAATAAGGCAGGCACACAATCTTCTACTGGAAAAAGGAACGAGAACGTTGCGAATCAGCGAAAACATAAATTATACAAACGATAACGTCATGAAATACGTCATAGGGACCTCCAGTGAAAATTGCCCCGGGCCCCCTACCCTTTAATCCGGCTCTGAGTGGGTTCGCAACGAAGACTTGAAACACGGAACTTGCGGCCCGTTCAGCCTCGTGCTCGGCGCTATAATGGCTGTGTGCAAAGGGTGCAAAGGGAAAGCTTCACACGCGGCGACCAGTGCAGCGTTCACTGCGAAAGTACAGTATAGCTGCGCGGCTCACGGCGCAAGTAAGAGGAGTGGGCGCCGCAGACCACTCGTGAGATTCCAAAGCAGTGGTGTAAGAGACGGTGGTAGAGGGGTGCAATCGCACCCCCCAAAAGTTTTAATTTGTTGAAAATTCGGGCAAATACTTGAAAATTTGAGAAAAATCCCTGAAAATCTGGGCAAAATTCTTAAAAATCCAGGCAAAAATGGTGCGAATGTTTGATTTCAAAAGATGGCGCCCAACATTCGCAGAAAAACACATGAAGACCTTTTTTTGGTAGTCACACCAAATAAAGGTCTTTATGAACCTTGTGGGAGAATTGTTTGTAGGCGAAAGTCGCACAAAAACCTTTTCGGGCATGCTTGGGAGATTCGGGCAAAAATCCTTCCCCCCCGAAGAATTTGCTTCCTCCTACACCTATGCTCCAAAGGAACTGTAAAAGTGGCTGTAATAAAATTGAACCTGAACCAAGCTAGAATCGGGCAACTAAAATCGCAAGTTGGTAACGAACATTCCTGCTTTGATTCCACTTTCCGGCCAAATAAGACATTTTCTTCCGCTGTGTTTGGACGGCAGACGTTTACAGGTTTTACATGTGCGGTACTGCACCAGTGACCCTAGTTTGAAAGAAACGTGACTTAGATGTTCATGAAAACCCCATTTTTTTGGTCTCTTAAACGCTTAAGAATGTTTGTTGCAGGTTACGTTGGATTGTACAGTCGACGCATTTCAGATGCGACTTGCTTTCCGCCACCGAAATACAACAGATTAGAACAGATCCAAACAAACGTTGTGCTGCCTGCAACGTCTGCCTCGCAAACTGTGCTACAAATGACAAGTCAAACAACCAGTGATGTCCACGGCGGAACAAGGCCACCGATAAGCACCACGACCAGGACAACTTCTGAGGAAACACCGAGTATAACATCCAACGGTACAGAATTCAACAACGAATCAACTGATTCTGTTTCTTCTGAACCTACATCAAAGGAAAGCGGAGTTACAACCCCACCCAGTATTATTACATCAGAAGGAAACATTGGGTCTGGAATACGTTTGTCTACAGTCAATGGAATGCATTGCAAACGTAAGAATAAGAAATATGCAAGAGTATGCCTGTCATTAGGCAAGCGAATGTCTAACAAACTTGTTTTTGCAAAGATGAATGCACTCTTCATAACAGTACGCTTCAACTTTTGCTCTGGTTCCTCAGCGGCGTGACTAGAGGTTTGATCCAGGGGAGGCAAAACTTAGCTGAAGGCTCACTAGTCAACACTCAGAAAAAAAGTCAAGAAATTATAGTGAATCCGGACGTCGTGGATGTCTATATTAGCTAAAAAAAACGAAGCACCACGAAAAACGCAAAAAACAACCACCTACTGAAAACCAAACGTATACTAAATATCAAAACTTCAGCTAAAGAGGGCCCAGTTTTTACATTTAGNTTGCCAAGAGGAGCGGCNCGCAAACCTGCCCCCGTCCTGTTACNCCACTGGTGGTACCNCTTTNTGATTTTTCAAAAGCGTTATGAACCCCACCNATTTCNTCTGCTTTTCTCTCCTTTTNGCCCCACTNTCATTTAAAAAATATGGTGCGAGACTCACCGAGATCATGATTAATTATGAAGTGAAAAGTACAGTAGACAAAGGTTCTCCTTTCAAATATGACTTAATGATTCATCAGAATATGTTATACAATTCATTAAATAGCTTACTGAAATATTGCCACGCCCCACGTTGAAAAACAATTAAAGCTAAGAAAAAAAGTCAAAATTTCAAAAGTTCAAGAAATTGGTTAGGTTGTTCTAGTTTCATCTCGTCCTACCGTACACCATTTTACAATGGTAAAGTAGTCAGGCTCGAATCCACGGGGCCAACCGGGCAATTAACCCTCGTAATTTTCATAAAACATTTTGAAAGCGCCAAAAACTTTTCACTTGTAAGGTAAAATAGCAAGTTGCAATCCTTTTGACCCAAAAACATTTCATTTGGTTGCGATCCTGACCTTATCGAATGGTCCGGCACGCACATGGTGCATCCGGTGGAAAAGCACTGCTCCGTAGAAAACTTGACGTTTCGATAACGTTTGCGACAAATATATTCGTAAATTGAGACCAAATCACAATTGCTTTGAATATTTCTGCATGCAGTGCAGCAAGAGCCTGGAAGTTACAGGACACAGTCTGGGTGGATAGACGGCTTGAAACCCTATTTCAGTGGGAACGCAATCGCTCAAACACAGGAAGATGTAGAAGGATGGATGGTCGTTGTGGTATTTCAATATCCTGTGGAATCCATACAGGCAAGGCTATAGACTGCGTGTTATTGCTGTGGCAGTCAGCATAGGCGTGGCCAAGGAGGCCAGGAGGCCATACCCCCCAAAATTTTGAGCATATTTAGTTATTTTATGCTTTGAGAAGCGGCGTCCCGAACAAATATACACTACTGTTGCTCGCCTAAAGTCAAACATTTTGGCCCCCCAAAATTTTGTGCTGACTACGCCACTGGCAGTCAGTTGCTATAAGCAGCGCTACTTGGGATCAAAATTTAACCGAGGCTAGAAAGAAATTGTACAGTTATTGTTTCCTCTCGAAAAGCTTTAAATCTAAAAGTATTTCTATTTAAACAACGCATGAATTCTCATTGAACGCAAATTTCTTTTTAGGTCTGGAACACTGTGCAGGATGGCAGCGAGCACGAAGGTCTGTTGTGGAAGTTTGTACCTCATTCATGGAATACTATACTGCATAAAGGAGAACTTAATATCAACTTCATTGCAGAGTTGAGAACGCATTCACAAGCTAATCCTTTGGGTATGAAATAAATAAAAGCAGTCAAAGATCTATTGTCGAAATGAATGTTGGTATTTCAACTAAGTTGATATTTATTTAATGGCAAAATGAATAATCCCAAATATGCAAGTTTCGAAATAATTTTGTGCACTGCTTAAGTTGCGGAGAAAATTTGTTTTTCACAAAGTACCCTTTGACAAAGACGTTGTAGAATAGAAACCTGTTTTGACAAAGCTTGAAATATCAAACCTTTTTTCTGGACAACCTCACACTGCAGAATTAATAACGTGGGATATGAAAAACATAAGAGGTTCTATGCACAACTTCTAGAGGTTTTTCTGCCGATATGGTTTTACTGAACTCGCGGCAAGTGTAGAGAACACGTAAAAGCTCTTGATTTAAGGCTCACCTTGCCCCTCAAAGCAGCAAGATCTTGTTTTTAAGTTGCTTGCTTTGGTTTTGGAGATTCTACTAGTAACTTGTACAAGAATGATTTGGTTAATTTCTAACAATTTTACATTTTCTCCCCAAATTTATGAATTCGTGCTTGTGGTCCTCACGGCCTGACCCAAGCAGATAGGATTTCGTTGCTGGAAGGGTAAATCACGAAATTGAGTGGCCACATTCATAAAAGGTGTGCATGGTTGTAGAGCTTGTCTTATCGACTTCTTTAAGAAGAAAAAAGAATTGGAAACAAATTATCCATGGTTTTACCAAACTCTTGAAATTTTCAGGGAACATTAAAAAATAAGGGTCATTGGTGTCATTGTCATCAAAAACAGAACTTTACGATCAAATAACCGATGGCAAGTTTGTTCTAAATTTGCAACGGACTTCGTCTTCCATTGACTTGTTCCTATGGCCTGCGGCCGGTTTTTCGGGACAAGCAAGAAAACTAATCGGGATATCTGACCATTCACACTAAACATCAAATGGGGGGCACCAATTTATTCTGAATGGATAGCACTGACGATAAACTGATCCCAGCTGGCAATACTGCCATCGATCTGAGAACATCTATAAACCTTGCTAAGGAGAATCAGATCGTTGTTATTTACCCCAGATTTTGGCTATTGTCGCACATGTAACCCGCTTTTTGATGTCACATTCCAGATAAACGTGGTAGGCTGCTTGTAAAGGCATTTTACAGCATACACATGGTTTGACTTGCGCAGTGTAGTTACACTGAACAAACACTTAAAAACAGTTTAGGAACAGAATCATAAAACTTTGGAAAACAAATATCCACAAACGTTTATCGGTGTTAAGATTTTGTTATAAGTATAATTTCAATAAAATAGCTGAGAGCGACTCATAAGGCGTAATTTATATTTTCAACTCCAGTAAATGTGGACAAATTGTTGCTGTGAAAAAGGAAGCATTTTCTTTCCATAGATAGTGTCAGATGTCTTCTGCGTATGATCTGTCGCTTTAGCGTTGAACAGGCATCAACACTTGCGTCCAGGTCGTGTTTATCTGTGCTCGAGCACATTCTCGAACGGAGATCCTGTTGTCTTCTTTGACTCCGGCCAACAACAGCAACAACAACAAGGAACAACTGAGAGTCCTGCGGCTGAAGGAGGACCAGGAGGAGCCTCGACATCAACATCGACCAGTGAGTTTTTCCGCATCAGCAGCAGCTATTTTCTGGATAGCAGTGGCAATGGTGGATGTGGAGTGAGGCAAATGAGGCACTTGGCCTCAGACTCCATTTTTTAGAAATGCCGTGAGACCACCTTTCTTAAATTGTCGGTGAAGTTTTGCTTATTAACGGATGCAGGTTTTCTTGCCAATTCTGCTTTATATAGTGTAGCACAGGGCCGGATTTAGGTGAGGGCAACTGGGCACCTACCAGGGGCCTCCACAGTTATGAGCCGCGAGTCCTTTGGTTAAGGCTGGTTAAACATATTTAGTGATGTGAATAATCATAAAAATAGTTAATAACAACAGTATTATGAAGCAAAGAAAATTTGATGCTTTTTTTGGATTAACAGTTGAAGATTATTTTGTTTATTTAGCCATGTGCAATATAATATTGATAGAATCTTAATCTTATTAAAATTGAACAAACAATATGTTTCTTTAACTTTTTATAGAAACTTGCATTCATCAAAATGTACAATCAATTACCTAATGAAGGGCTTTACTTGTGATTACATATTTACAGCTAACTGATAACAGCATTTTCGTGACCTTGAATAATATTTCCTTGGGGTACTGAGCGCCTCCACATATCGAAATCCTACCCTGGTGTTGCGATACGAGAGCCCTAGCCGCATGTGCGCAAAGCTTTACACTGTGACAGCAAGAAATAATGAAGGCCACACGACGTGCTCACTCTGTAATTGCTTGCTCGCGTCACGTACATACAGCTGCTATTCTAGGTGCACATCTCGTTCGTGGTGTTTCGCCCATGCGACGTCACGTCGACCGAGCAGCCTCAACATTAGTAATGCTTCAAATTCCCTCCGATTTGAACATGTCATCAACAAGTTTTTACTTTTGCCAGACACAACTCTACAATAGATTTTCAAGTAACAGGCTATTGCACATGTGATCTTTTTGCAATTATGCCTCAGTTATACAGAAAATATCGGAATGGGACACAAAAAATGGAAGAAAGAAGAGTCAAGGAAAACTGGTGTAAAAATAGAGGTTTCACGGAAAGATATATCATAGGAAGCATGGAAAGGAAAAAGCCATGGCAGATGAGGCTGATTGTAAGGACTCCGCAGGACATCATNTTGATGACGGCATGTAGCAGCTGTAGTAAGTGTTAAAAAACGATACAGAAACTCCTGTTACTGAACATGAGGTTAACGAAAAGGAAATCATGCAGTGTTAGTAGCATTATCCTGAGCAACAAGCAACATGATAAAAATGAAGTCATTTACAGTTTTGTCAATAGCACTATTTCTAAATGATCTATGGTTCTCTAAGAAGCAAACCTGGAGGTCAAAAATATCAGTTTGCGTAAACAAGATTGATACCAATTTTCGGGTAATGCCGGTAAGTTATAACTCAAAAAGCATTCCAAAAATTTCTCGTCATACCCTTGGTAAGATACTGTATCCATAGACTCTGGCCGCCAACCTCTTGTGCTAGTAATTTGTATTTGGAAATAAGCAACATTTTAGAAATGTACTGCGCACACAACCATCCCGAACTTCCTTCTACTGCCAATAAAATGTTAACTAATTTGTCGCAGTGATATTTTGTATCAGGCCATCTGTAAAATATGGAGCGACACGTGTACGGTATAACGACACAAAAAGGTAGAGATGAAAATATACTTGCCTCATCGACAAGATCGTAGTGGTGGGATCCTGACCTCTTTTTTCCGCTGCCCGTAGTCCAGGCGTAACCGCCTCCCTGCTGGTATCAGACGGTTCCACTTCAACATGTACACATGGTTTCTGGCTCCATCAGCTGCCTGTGAGTGTGGCACTAGTAACAAACCGCAGATCATATTTTCCTGGAGTCTCCCAAACACCGACCTCCTCATGGGGAATATGTTCTGGTGGGAGAACCACAAAAAAGATTCCCCAGTGCGTGCCCCGATGTCCAACAATAGGTTGAGTGGCACGAAGCGAAAAGGTCGGCTCAAGCGACACGACAACGACGCTGAAACAGTTTTCATTGCATGTTTACAAACCAATAACTGCTCAGTGTATGCCCCGGAATCTAACTTGGCTGAGTAGTGTGAGAAAGATTGAATCAAAGGACACGACGAACTACTTGCGGAGCAGCTGTTGCACAACTTGTTCAAACGTGAAAAGTCTCGACAAGCCTCCACAGCTCATTTTATTTGTATTCCATCACGTCACCTGTGTTCTCACTTGGTTTTTGATTTTTTTTTTCAGCAAAATGCCTCATTTGAAACGCAACTGTAAGTTGACTTGAATTCATCAAAACTATTTGAAAGATTTTATTTCAATGTTGATCGCGCTCTTTCTGCGACAATCTCCCACGCAACCATCAATCTCATGTAAAGCAAACCTAATTTTAATAAAATTGAAGTAGTTTATCGATTTGGAGCAGCATACCAAAGTAATCCTGCTGCTGATATTCCGTACATTTCTACCGGTACTTCTTGCTAAGAGTCTGTTTGATGTTTGACTAGGTTACATCAGACAGATTCCTCATACAACCAGTCTGGAAGCGTTTTTTCTTATTTCACACAGGTGAGAAGCGATAAGGTGATAAAGTAGGGACTGCAAAGAGATCTGAAAACACTTTTAAGGAATAAATCACTTGCTACCCTGTGAGGAATTTTAAAAAATTCAAGAAGGCAAGCTACGCGCCAATTTCCAGTGATTGAAAAACGAAACCTGTTTTCAAATTTCACAATAACTTTTGGAAGGTTTGGACATATTTACGTTCAGCGGGCTTTTGCTTTTTGTAGCAAAAACGCCATCGCTCATGAGAGATGTTCGATTAGTTTTCACGCAACACAGCTTGACATCTTTGCTAGAACCAGAACTGCGTTAAGAGTGCAGTAGAAAGAATGAGAGAACGAAGACGCTGGTTCAAAGATATATGAGAGAAGAGTAAATTATGAGTTGAAAGGATTGCCTGATAGAGCGCTGAGGTTAAACAATTCGTTACTGGTCTTCATTTGCCACCTTTCGTATCGTTTTCATTCTACGTACCCATAAACTGGAAAGGTTTTGCGCAATCATTGTATAAAACGAAAACAACTTTTCGGTGCACTTAACCAAAACGTCTCACCTGTGATTCTTAAGAAAAGACAATGCTTTTGATCGCCAGCTGCCCTGATGAAACTCGACGTCAAGTTGACGGTGGCCTCAAGAACCCCTGAGGCTTTTTGGTTAAAAAATGAACTACATTCGGTCCATGTACTGCATCAGCTTAAAATCCCCGAAAAAACAAGAGTCTTTAAACATTTACTTCATTTCTTATTTTGATCTGGTCACTCTTCGCGCCAAATAGGTTAGATAATGATCCTAGATACCCCACTCTGGTTATGAATATTGAATACAAAAACGTCTATTTTTAGGGATGATCTTTTATCGAAACTCACCATGTACGACAGGGGTAGGGAACCTATTTATTATCACGGGCCGCAAGAATTGTGCGTTATCGCTGGCGGGCGGCAAAATCCATTAATTTCATCCTCATTAAATTCTATCTTTATCTAACTATGAGGAAGAGCGACTTCTCTTGACTTACTGTCTATAGATAGTAATCGCAAGTAGCTGCTTATTATGGAGCTTCGTTTTGACTTGTATACTCTAACTTGGGTAACGAAAATTCTGATGCGGGCCATGTCAAATGTTCACGCGGGCTGCATTTGGCCCGCGAGCAGCAGGTTCCCCACCACCTCGTGCAATGTACGACATTGATTATTTTTTATGTTCTTGTAGGAATTCCATGTTGCTTGTAACCATGTAACTTGATGTGTATAATTCAGTATAAACAGTAGTTGGTTTGTCTATCGAAAGGAATCCTTTCCCAGCAAAGAATCATACGCTAATATCTTACAGAGTAGGCCTATATACTTGTATATATTTCACCTAACCTGTTTGGATGGTCTAAATAACATGAAGTATACACAGCTGTGTTTCTTGACAGTCGAAAGATTGACTTTGTGAGGATAGGAAATCGTGTTGATGAAAATTAAGCTTGTTGCTGTGAAATCCAGTCTGAATTTTGCATAGGCAGTTTGCTGTCATCACAACAATATGACTCCAGATGGAAGAGTAACTCAATATTTTAAGAGTTGAAGATGCCTGCTAAGTAGGTGAACTATATGCTGTGTCTCGGTAAACATCGTAGTGTCTGATTCACTTCTGTGGAAGGATTCTTTTCCATGAATACTGTAAGTTTTTCACTATTTAGCTTTTCCCTTGCAAGAAATCTATGTCGACCGATGCTCTTGCTGTATATGGTACTTATAAAAGTAAGGCATGTACATAAAGCGTACGTGTTAAGTTTATTTATATTTCTCAAACAAATCGGACAAAAATTCTTCACCACTTGGGTCTTAATCTCAACATAAAACTCAATAAACTTGAAAGTAATCACGTGATGCTATCTACATGTAATTCCATGATGACTTTATTACTCAGGTCGGGTGAAATGGTTTTACAGTGGACAAATTGTTTAAAATTCGGCAAAACTTGGTAATAACTGGATATAAATTTTTCTAAGCCTGGCAAACTCTTTTACCCAAGTCTTTAATATTTTGAAATTAAAAAAAGTTGTGTGTAAAAGTTGAGCAAAACAGAGAAGATGGACTTTTTCAGTTCGTTGAAGATTTTATGGAAAAAAGCGAAAAATGCTGAAACAAGTTTAACAGAACCGATGTGATGATCGCCAAAGAGAAGTCGACCAAACCTTATCTTTCTTTCAAATAATTTTAATCTTCTGCACTTGTTGGCTTTTAGTGAAAATAATTTTGCAGTTTTGATTTTATTTTATATTGTATTTTATTTTGCATGCATTACCTTGAAAAACAGGTCGTCCAACGCCGCCTGGGGTTAATCGCAGACCCACACCTGCGCCCGGGGTTCGTAATACGCGAAGGCCATTAGGATTTCGTCCAACCACAACTCCTTCAAATGATGTCAGATGTCATTCTTCTTACCCCACGGGGCGAATCGCAAGAATCCCGCGACAAACGCGACCCAAGTGGAGACGCTCCAGAGGTGAAAAGTTTGTTGAATCTGTCTCTGCTTCTAGAAGTAACTGCTGTCTTTTGGGAGATTAGCTGGAAAGAAGTTCTTATTGTTTTTCGAAAGTTTCTGTTTTTCACCATTTCATGAAATTGAATCTGTCGCCAATCACAATCAACCACGTCGTTGGGTTCAGACGCACGGATTGATTCGCAGGTTAACTCTTATAACAAAACATGTATACACGGAAAACGCGCACATATTTTTGCTGAAACAATGTTTGTTGTTTTAGATCCTACGCCCTATGATTACAACGAGCTTCTGCACAAATCCCTGCTCTTCTACGAAGCACAAAGATCCGGAGCACTCCCCCCCAGGTACAACCGTATCCCGTGGAGGGGAGATTCAACTTTGAAAGATGGTTGCTCACTTGGAGTCGACTTGTCGGCTGGATGGTTTGATGGTAAGATCTCCAAGATAAAATGGTTAAAGCTGGATGACATTCGCGTTTTCATCCATGTAATTATTTGTTTGGTTAATATTAATAAATTTGTAAATAAAAGAGATGGTGAAAATTTGGCAGAACACTTCTATTGTTAGTAAGGAGCAATGAATCTGCTTGACCACTACCAATAATGACATAAGCTTTACGCATCTTCTGAAGTAAGTTTTACAGCCAGAAAGCTGCGTTTTCGTCGTTGTTGTTCTCCCAGCGAAAAAGTTAAGTACTTAAAAATGGGATGCAGTACAAACTAATAAAAATTATATTTAAGCAGACATTTTGACAAAATCCAAAGCAAAGTTGTTCTTTCATCAGCATTGAATCAAGTACAGTATACTAAATGCAAGGTATCAGAGAATTAGTAAAAATATATGGTTTCTTCCACTAAGGAGCTGTAGCTCCACATTCTACCTTTAATTTAGCCTACCTGCTATCCTAGGTTTCCTTTTTCTAGAACTCTACTTCTTAGTTTATGCTGCGACTGAAAACTCTGATATCAATTGTCCACTAGCATTTTTAAAACTTCATCGAAAATTCAAACTTGATTTCTTTACGAACTGACTTAAAAGCAGCACAGTACACACTAAGCACCTATGCAATTCGGGAATTTCAGAATGCCTCTTGCTTCATCTTACCATCTTAACCATTAACATATAGATAGTGTGGATGACTCAGCAACGTTGTTTCTGCCAAGTGTGACTAAACAATTTATAGGTAGAAGTCAAATAAGTACATGCTGATCAAGTGAGATGCAGGTGCTGGAGATGTTATAACACCTTGTGAAGCGTTTTCGAATATGCGAGGAATTACTGTAAACTCAATTTTAAAACCACTTCTGTGAGCACCGACTGCAAGATGCCTCCCATTGGATCATCCTCTACAATCAGCTAAACGTCAACAGAATCATAAACCAACTGTTTTGTTGCGTCATTGAAACGTGCTTTGTTTGTTTGCATTTCTTTAGCACTTTAAGAAACAGCGTAGGCGTGTGCAACTTTCCAGATTGATTGAAATGACTTTTTCTCTCGTATCAAACATTAACCGTGGCCAGAATAATTGGCTGTAGCAGCGGTTGTTTATTTGTAACTTTTGTTATCAAAACAAAAATTTGGGAAAATCATCTGTCGCATACAGTGTCTTGTCTTCAAAAAAAAAATTTTATTTTGTTGACTAAAAGCATTGATTTTATAGCGATAAAGAGTGATGTTAAGTTTTATAGAGATTTCAATCTGAAACATTTCGTACTATAGTTATGTGGAAACAAAATTGTTATTAGAAAGACTTCAGTAATTTTGATGCTGCATAATCATCAGCGCAATTTGTGTATTATTTACGTTATTCTCTAAAATATCGTTGACATTTTCAAAGTCATTACGAAGTATATACGCAAACTGCAAATTATATGCTTTATTCTGAAACGTTTTAAATTGCTATTACCAGAGTTTTGTGTCTTGCAGCTGGAGATCATGTAAAGTTCACGTTTCCTTTGGCATCAACTCTTACTACCTTAGCCTGGGGAGGGATTTTATACCGGGACTCATACAGGGATTCAAGGACAATCGCAAGGTTTCTTGGCTCCATCAAGTGGGCGGCCAATTTTCTGATGAAAGCTCATGTTTCGGACTACGAGTTGGTTGTTCAAGTAAGTGTTGACATCTGTGCAACCGGACAATAAGTTGGTAGAAGTAAGAAAGGTTTGACGCAGGTATCAGAATTATGTTTGTATTTGAAACACAAAGAGTTGTGTCGAACATATAGAAAAAAAGGAGACAATGATAAAAATCAGTNACTGTTGCAACAGACTAATTAAAAGATAGAATATNGTTTCTGTGCCAGACAAATAAAAATGAGTTCCGAAGTGTAGCTAACGTCAACATTCAACTACGAGCATTTTGCGGTCACCATAAAGAACTCGACCGGCGTTAAGCGTTTCCAGTCGCTATCGAAGCCAAATTCTCAGGGCCATTAAAACTGACAGCATATGCAAGGGACTACAGTACTTGGTATGCGCGATGCGCGTGCATAGCTCCTATTCGTGGGACTTTTTGTGCTTGTCAAGCCAGTCTGATTCCAGCCACCACCGATTTGACAGCACGAACATGTCAACTTGATTTGAGCCACAATCATTTGTCAAAACAGAATTGTTTGAACCGAGATACTGTTTGTTACTAACATTACGTCATGCTGCAGATCGGAGACGCATATCGAGACCATGAGTTTTGGGGAAGACCAGAAGAAATGCGGATGGAGCGACCTGTCTTCAAAATCACCAAAACTGGTCCTGGAAGTGAAGTGGCTGCTGAAGCTGCAGCAGCGTTGGCAGCAGCCTCGCTCGTTCTTAAGCGGACTCATCGACCAGTAGCCTTCAAAGCGTTAAAACATGCTAAGAAGCTGTACGAGTTTGCGACACTGTATAGGTAAGAAGCAGCTTTCAGTTCGTTTTCCAATAAAAACAACATTGCTCACGCTGAACAATCTAAAGCAATGGTTCTCAACCTTTTTTGGTCCATGGACCATCTTTTCAAAAAAAATATCCATAGGACGACTTAGTCTTACGCAGTTTACTGGACAGTAAAGGTTACAATTTTCAGGAAAGTTTTTATCAAGGTTTTACGGAACTCTCTGTGGGCGACTAGAAATTCCAGATGGACTACTGGTGGCCAGCTTGGACCACGTTGAGATTCACTAGTCTAAGGGAGTTAGTAGAAACACCAGTTGGAGTATACTTGCTTGTGCAAATAGGTTCAAAGTTCTGCTTTAAAGTTTTTTTGGTGCGCATTATATAAGGGAGGAACAACTTTTAACGCAAATTCAGGGGTGAAAAACTTAACTGTTAAGTACCGAGTGATTGGAATGCGGTAGCACTTAAGTTGGTAAATCGCATGTAGAAACGTAGGATTTGTTCGGCAAAAATAAAAAATGAGATGAAACAAAGCAGAAAAAGTATTATGCAAGATTTTAATCGTGCCATGGCAATGCTAGGAGTATCCATAGGTGCAGCATCCATAGGTGGAGCATCCATAGGTGGAGGAGCAAGCAAGTATTTCGGGGTGCGAAGGATTTTTGCCCGAATTTCCCCAAACTTTCCCGAAAAGCTGTTCTGCGACTTTTGCCTATAACTTTTATCCCACAAATATCATGAAGACCTTTTGGTGTGACCTTCAAATAAAAGGTCATCATTTGTTCTACAAACGTTGGGCACCATTTTTTGAAGTCAAACAACGTTCGGCACGATTTTTGCCTGGATTTTCAGGGATTCTGTCCAGATTTTCAGAGATTTTTACCGGATTTTCGACAAATCAAAACTTTTGGGGATGTGCTTGCACCCCCTGCACCCCCTGCACCCCCGCCTCCTACACCAGTGGGAGTATCTAACCACTTTCGGTGAGTTGTTTAATTGAGTTGCCCCTGCTCGTTGCTGCAGTTGTAAGTGTGGAAATGTGGATGCCCTGCTATTGGGTTTATTTGAAGGGGTTCAACTTTTAGCAATAGTTGTTGCTGTTGTCATGTCACTGCTTCATTAATAATCGTGTAATTGTTCGATGGCATATGCATATAAAAAGTGAACCTGATCCTTTCAAACCCAGGGGGAACTATCACGAAGCAGTTCCTGAAGTAAGAGAGTTCTATCGGTCTCACAATGGCTACGATGATGAGCTTATATGGGCTGCAGCTTGGTTGTACAAAGCGACCAGAATTCGAAAATATTTGGATGAAGCTCAAAAAAATTATATTCGCATCGGTGGGCCATACCAAACGGCTCAAATTTATTCTTGGGACAATAAGCTTGCTGGATGTCAGGTGAGCGCTTGTATCATATCGAAAAATAAATCATTCATTTTTCTCAGTTTGTTTCTTTTGTACCATCTTGTTCTTCAATAACTTTTCATTCGTTCTGAGCAGAGTGTATTTGAAACAGAGGATTTAAAGTTGTTTTGGGGCTTGGCTGATCGTGAGTCACGCTGTCGGTGAAAGGTTCCTGCATTGCATTGAAAATAAAGAGGATAAAGTTATTGGATGAAACCAAAAGTAGCTTCTTACTTTTTATTTTCCATCAGTGCCTTAAGAAACGTAGCGAATATATGGCCCTTCGTAGACCTCTGCAAGAACGCCGCAGCGATTGGAGCTGATAACTGTTGTGAGAAATGGGAGAAGTCTACAAAGGAAAGTGGGATAAGTCAAGAAATGACACGTGGTTGCTTCATTTTGTGCTTCCCTGTGATTGAAGCCACCACTCATTCGAAAGAGCTCCATGACTTTATTTCAACAACTTTTTAATATTGCAATACAAAGTTGCTCTCAGCCACTCTCAAACCGTTAATTATTTCAATAGAAAGAGATTACTTTTCCAGCAACACTTTTCAGGTAAAGTTTATTCGTTTTCAGGTTTTACTAGCAGAGCTGACTGGATCTAGCATCTACACAAAGGGAATAGAACGATTTATGGCCCAAGTGATGAGCAAGGTGCCAAAAACTCCCCAGGGTCTATTGTGGCCAAGCGTGTGGTCACCGAACAGATACACAGGTGGGTAAGCATGGATATCGTGTAATTATTTAATTTGTTGCGAGAAAAAATGTGTACAGGCATGGAATGCTACATGCCTCCACATTTGCTGTAGATCTATAAAAAAGCGGTCGAAAGATCAGCATTTCTGCAAGTTTGTATAAATTGTTTTGAAGAGTTCTTTAGTGAGCTGTTGGAAATTGTCGCGCAAAAGCAAAATTGAGTTTTTAAAAAATTTTCTTCACCGGCAACAACTTTTGATAAAAGCGGCTAATTACAAGACCACCGTACTTTTCTCCCAATTTTTGATTGATTTTTCGTCATGCACACAGATTTGTGTTAATGGATTTGCAAAACTACAAAGGATCCCAGTCTCGTTTTTCTACCCGGTTTGTCGTCATTTCATACTTTTGCGAATTGTTTCTGTTTTCGACACGATGACAAATCGTTTTGCTGAGTTAGTTCAATTGTGCTGATTCCAACAAAAGTATTTAAAACATTATTGAGGTCAATTAGCCTTTTTAACCTCGAGTATAGGTTTTGTTTAACCCTTAAAGATAATTTGTGCAGACGTGCAAGAATGGGTGTTGTCATTCGACACTTTTTGCAAAAAATTTTGAAAGAAAAACCTTTGTCTGATCGCTTTTGACATGTAGCTCAGCATCAAGAGAGAGACCTACCTTTGACTGTATTGTGTCTATTTACAGCCAATGCTGCTATGATTGGTTTGGCCGCAGCTAAGCTCAACCCAGCCTTGCCGAAAAAAGATGCTTATACAGCGTTTGCCAGAAAACAAATTCACTTACTGGTCGGCGATGCTGGAATCAGTTACGTGGTTGGAGTTGGGAGAAATTTCCCTCGACGAGTCCATCACCGCGCAAGGTGAGTGGCAGCTGCAGGGACGAAATTTTTAAAACTTTATTTTGCATTGCTGCCATGGTGGTCGGAAGGATTTTTTCCAGGGGGTGGCCACTAGGGTATTTTTCCTAAATTTTTCCAGGGGGGGCAAAAGTGGTGAAATTTTATTTTCCCCCCTCAAAACTAAGAAAACAACCTTTTATTGGTGAAAATTCCAAAATCCAGGGGGAGCCTTGCCCCTGCCCCCCTTCCGACGTCCATGATTGCTGCATGAATCAACTACAAAATATTGTATGCGATCCTATTCCGGCATGCTTGTCTTGTAAAACCAAAGTTATAAATGGTCCATGTCCTTCACGTACCATTGTGACATATCATGACGTTTTAGCATTTTTCTGAACGAGCAATGAGGTTACCTGACGAAGCAGCATACAAACGTGGACGACCTAGACGCTTCACTAACGCAACTTCATTAATTGGCAGGTTTTAATTAATGAATCATACAGTAAAAACAGTTTCATTGCAACGACTTATCCTTTCGTAGTTCCTGTCCTCGACCTCCTGCTCCTTGCAACAAGTTCCACTTATCAACCAGACAAGCGAACCCGTACATTTTGTATGGAGCGTTGGTTGGAGGCCCAGACAAGCGGGGCATTTTCCTGGACCAGCGAAGTAACTACAAACAATCAGAAGTAGCTCTGGATTACAACGCAGGTTATCAGTCAGCTGTAGCGGGTGAGTAATCCTGCTGAAGTGGCAGTCTCTAACCGTTGTATGGAGGATGCAATCTTGTACTCTTAAATAACGTGCTTTGAAGAGAGATGCATTATTTCCAGCAATAATTTTATTTAAGCTGCCTGTTAAACTTTGGACTTGAGTTTAACAGGCAGTAGGTCTCGAAATACATCACGGTCAAGAGCAATCTAAGATAATTTTGCTGGCTCCAAACCAAGACGGGACCAAGCAAGGTCGAAGATGTAGTCACTCCACCTGGTCCTTGAATGTCCTCTGGCCTGTTTTACGGTGGATGTAGTCAGTAGGACTTGCTTCGCCAATCTTTTGCGGGGGCCAAACCAAGGTAGCTGAGAGGCGTTTTTATTATTTTATTAATGATGAAAGTCGTGAATTAGTTCGTCACGACGAACACAGCAATGCGTATTGGACAGTGTCGATGTACTACACTGAAAGAGCCACACAAGACTTGCCAACAATGATAAGAGAAAAGCGACGCGAGATGTAGTCGGATAACATACATAACTAAAACTACTTTAAATATGGTCATGAGACCAACGGTAAATAAAAACCCTGCACATGTTCCACTACTACACTAAATTCTTTAGGTCGTGTGTGGTATTTCTTTTGCCCCCACAATTTGGTTAAAACGTACACGAGTCAGTTTTCGGGACTGATTTTATCCACCCTCATCCCCTCGTCAGCACCGGGAGGTCGCTCTTTTTCGGGCGAGGCCCTTTTTCGCATTGGCGAGGCCCTGCTGCCAACCCTCGCTGCGATATACGCACGCCAACTGCTCCGAGCTCAGGGGCGGATCCAAGGGGGCCGATTGGGGCGATCGCCTCCCCTAAAACGTAAGAAAGTAACTTTATTCACCATGATGTTTCACAATTCGGAAAACAGCATTTACGATATAAATCCATTTTGTCGTCCATTGTTTTGTCACAGCAGTGTTGTGAAGTATACTTCATCTCTCTTACAGTAGCGAAGCTGTTATGAGTAGGGCAACATATTTTTTGACCTAAAAACTTAAAATTTTGCCTTTACAATTTACAAATTTTGACTTTGTATTAACCTATAAATTTTCTGCGCTTGCAACTGCAAAATAATTCAGCCTTAGGTGTTGAGGTTAACCCAGAAGCACATTCATGCATTCTAAGCTTTGAAATTTAAAACGCTTGGTTGTTTAACTGCGGATGACATATTGATAGGTACATTAAAAACTACATATAGAGTCAAACCTGAGAACATCATGAAGCTGAAACACTATATGCATAATGGATTGAGCATTTACCGAAACGAGTACTGCAAGACCACATTTCTCGTCTACCACGCCTATCATACATAATATTAAATTGTCCAGTAGTGGGTAAAACAACATTATTACGTCAGAAATCGCAATAAACCCACTATTATTGCAGAATTGCAACCTAACTTGCAAAAACATATCAATATCTGTTGATGTAGTTTCAATAAAATGTCGATGTAGAGAAAAAAATGTGAAGCCAGAAAAGTTTGATCTGACAATAAATTTTGACCGAATGATAAATTTTGACTTTTTTTTAACCTAATAACTTCGGGTTCACACATGGTATGAGCCTGAAATTTGGTTTGTGGACGTTTCATAAACTTCAGAAACGGAAGAAAAATTTTGACTTTATTGACTTTTGGTTGCCCTAGTTATGAGACTTGACTACCAAATATTACTGAAATCGCCCCCCTAGCCTTACTGGCTGGATCCGCCCCAGTCCCAGCTGTCGTGACAGCAATCAGCGTTTCACGATGGATTAAGGCGGCGAGACAGCAACACACAAATCTCTATATTTTCCAAACAGCATTAACTCAAAAAGTGCTTCAATTTGATAGCCATAAATTTCTTAAGTGCGTGACATTTAGACAGAGTTATCAGCTTGATCAAAACCAAAAAAATACTTATGGCTTAGTTCAGCGTGGTCCAACTACTTTTGACCTACGGCCCATTTTACAAAAACGTGACAACTCGCGGGCCACTTCCAATAACAGAGCAGCAGACTCACAAGATTTAAAATTCAAAAGGGATGATTTGTGAGTCAAGGGAGTGTGTCATTGAAAATACGACAAAACAGCCGCAAACAATTTATTACAAATCGCTATCAGCGTGATGCCTGTGGCTGAGGCTTCTCTGGCACTATCGTTCCTTTTAACAATTCCATTGTATTTGTGGTAGCAAGTTGGAGACTGTGGTCCGGTGTTTCGTCTGACATTCGATTTCTGTTTTTAAATTTGACTTGCTTCAAGGTAGAAAATGTACTCTCACACGTATGTTCTTGCAAACGACGAGCGCATTTTCATTGCGAAATCTTTTAGTTTGGGAAACCTATCTCTGCTGACTAATTTCTAGAAGCTCTCGACAGTCTACTCTCACGTCGTTAATATTGTACATTATTATCAACAGATGTTATGCTAGTTCTAATTAAAAATACCTACTGTAACATGCACGCAACAATCAATACTGAAAAAGCTCACAGCCCTTAAAAAACATGTCCGCGGGCCACATGTGGCCGGCAGACCTGTAGTCGGACCACAATGTTTAGCTCATTTCAAACCGTTTCGGATTGTTTTCAATCCATTTTCAATCGTAAATGAAGCAACGTTAAGTGATGCAAGCAATTCAAAACCAAAGACTTTGGTACGTAGAAAAGTTAGTTTGAAGTTAAAACGGCGAAAACAGACCTACGATGGCTGGTCGTGTTGAAAATGCTGAAATCAAAGGTAAGATTGCCAGTCATGCCAGAATAACGCTGAAAACAAAACTAAGACCATCGGTGAGGGGCTACGGATAGGTTACAGCAAGAGAAGGATATTGCTAACAATCTGCTAAGTGCTAACATACTAATATCAGTTGACAAAATTGCTTGTTCGCTTTCTGATATACACCCCATCCAAGTGGAATCCTGCAATACAAGTCAAGCTCGTTAACAAATTCCCGAAANAAAAGTTTTGTTGAAGAATTTGTGAAAATGGAAATTGGACTTATTCTCCCNCTTTCGGTTTTTACGTAGACATTTAATTTGTGTCACTTCTTGAAATAAAGGAACTTCAATCCCATCACGTTTTTCAGGACTGAAGCATTTCGTGATGCAGAACAGGACAGCGAAAGCAAGAAACGGTTGAAGAAAGTTCAAAGCGAATGTATTTTCATGTAGTATTTCATGTAGTCTGTTTTTCGTTTTCTTTATTCTTCACACAGATCTTCCAAGGAAAGTATTTGTAAATAAAAATATATTTCTTACAAAATGTCCGTCACGTCTGTTTCTTGTATGTCGTAAAGCTTGTGTCCTGTAAGCAATGCACGATTCCTGTGGGTGGCCACATTAGTTGGAAGGATCCCGCCATAATTTTCATCGCAAAGTGTGTGCAATCACCGTGATTCTGAAACTATCGGCATGTTTCTGAAACTGTTAACATATTAAGATTGTCAACAAACCTTTACAAAATGTACGTTCTCACTTTTTTATGGTCGTAAATATAAAATGTTCGACGTCAAAGTGTTTTTGGGATTCCCCTGCAACCTGCAGTGATGTCGTCGAGACCGTAACCTTCGAGACCGAGACCTGGTTAAAATTTCGAGACGAGACCGAGACTTCATCAAAAACTCCGAGACCGAGACTCGAGACTTCAAAATTTGTGCATTTTGCCGATTTTTTTGAAAAACGTCATTATCACTTCTGAGTCGAATTTTTTTCAAGTTTCTGGCATTTTTCCGACGTGTTTTGGTTGTTTCTTACCGGAAAAT
>JGI24021J15306_10002175_pt1 | contig 20714 bp, 21 predicted proteins | sample Ectturendosymbi1_FD_15306 | JGI IMG/M metagenome (IMG submission 15306)
AAATTAGAAGAATTTGTGCATATTGGTTGGGCAACAAAGTGGATACACAAACTTTCCGTGTTTCTTGTGTCTGTGGGACAGCAGGGCTTGCCAAGAGCATTGGACTAGGGAAAGTTGGCCAAAGAGAGAGAGAGACTTGAGATTGGTAAAAGAAATATTATACACTTTCCTTTGATTAATCCAAACGAGGTGTTACTTCCTCCTTTCCATATCAAAGTCTGAAAACAGTTTGCAAAAGCTTTAAATGACTGCTTTGCATATTTGTGTGAAAACTTCCCTGCGATGAGCACTGAAAAGTTGAGGGCTGGAATTTTGTATGGTTCTCAGATATGACGTTTAAATGCAGGACAAATATTTTCCACTTATCTTGACAACCCTCGTAAGAATGATTGGCGGTCACTTACAGCAGTTGTCGAAAACTTCCTTGGATATTTAAAAGCTCCTAACTATTACGACTTTCAAAACTGCTGTTAAATTTTTATGCAAAATTAAAATGCAATATGAGTGTAAAGGTTCATTTTCTTCATAGTCATGTAAACTATTTTCCTGAAAACTTAGAAGCAATGATTGAAGAGCAAGAAGAGTCTATCCACCAAGATAAAAGAGCAGTAGAAAAGATACCAGGAATGCTGGAATACCAACATATTGGCAGACTATTGCTGGTGCTTAGAAAGAGGTTGCTGGCAGTAACTTACCGAAAAACACTGAAAAGACAATTTCTGGATTAGCAACCGTGCAATCTTTTCAGTCATGAAAAAAGAGTATGCTATCGTGTTTAGGCTATTCTTTGCATTTTAACATTGTTTCGTCACCACAATCTTTGCATTGCAAGGCCATAATATCTGTGTAGTTTCTCATCTGTGTTTTGTAAGTCACAGTTGCAAGTATACAGTATACACTAGCTGACGTTTTGTGTTTGTTTAACCTCTGTATGTTTTCTATGCTGCACAATGCTCTTCATAAGCTAGTTTACAAATCGCAGTTATTACAAGAAGTCACTAGTGCTTAAATAACATGTTAGCCAGTTTAACAAACCACAAAATGTGCAACCCTCTTATGCAACAGTATGCTTAAAATGCTACAACTGCATAAATTGTAAATATTAAATAGCTCAAAAACTTGACCACATAGGGAGAATCTATCAACAGTTTTGAAATCAGCGCCCTAAACTTATCACAAACGCTCTCAAACACCAATCCCCATGAAATTCATTCAAAATTGTAGACCTGTGTAATCAATGTAAAATGTCTTCCCACCAGGAAATAATGCCATTTCCGCACCACCTTGATGATGATGGTGGCCTCCTTCTCCACAGCGGGATAATGAAGTTCACTCTCACTCAGCGATCTTGACATGAACGCCACTGGCCGTCAACCTTGGTTGAGTGTGGCCAACACTGCCATGTCTGACACATCTCACTCCATTACAAATGGCTGGGATTCATTGATGGCTTGAAGTGAAGCTTTTGCAATGGAATTCTTTAAATACTCGAAGTCTGCCAGGCCAACGGAAAACTTCACTGCTTTCAACTTCGAAACTGTATCGGAGAAACGAGGAATCCATTTCACATAGTACACGAACAGACCTATTGCATGTTGAGGAGCTTTCATGGTCGTTGGTGGTGGTAGTCCTCGTAATGGTTTTAGCCTTTCGGTGTCAGGCTTCATCGTACCATATCTGACACGATACCCAGAATACTGATTTCAGGCACTGAAGAGATAGTCTTACTTCCGTTAAGCGTCATGTTCCTTTTTGCTAATGCATCCAGTAAACAATGCACATTCGCGTCATGCTCCACTTGAAGGTGACCTCCAACCATCACATTGTCTAGGTAATTCCATGAACGCTGCATCTGGTCCATTGTAGCGACGGGAAGAGGTAAATTCTGGTCAGCAATCAGGCGTCAGATTATTGAAGAGAGACAGGCACTCGGGTTTTGCAGCAGCAACAGCGCACGTTTGCGGAGGCAACGAAGACACAACTAGTTCTGGCATAGTTCCATCATATTCAAATATAACGTGACAATGTTGCTGAAAGTCCTGCCTGAGCAAAATATCGCAACGTACATCCTTCGTAACGCCAAGATAGACGTCCTTGTAAACAACCCCTTGCAAAGTCAACTCTACAAAACAATGTCTACTAATAGTTCCCTGGAAGGAGTCTACGGTCATAGATGCCTTGAGTGATGATTTGTGGGTAGACAGGTACAGAATTTCCGCGGTACTATCGTTGACATAACTCAGCGAACACCCTGGATCTATCAGCACCGACAATTGTTTGTCACTGACTACTGCCTCCATTACTGTAAAGCTCAGGCAATCCGGAGCTTCTTGTATAGCGGATAAGGTCGGATGAAATACAGAGGCAGAAACAGTTCTCGATGGAACCTTCTGCTGACTCCCTTTACGTACTCTGGCATAGTGTCCTACCTTCTAACATTTATACCAGATGGTGTCACGCTCTGGACACTTCTTGCGATTATGCCGTACTTGACTGCCATAAAAGAAGCACGCGGAAGCGCAGTTAGACACAGCAGACACCAAATATGTCGATGGTATCTCAGAGGTATTTTCAATTGCAGTTAATGAGGCAGAAGCTTTGGTACTGGCATACCCATCAGAATTCTTTTGGGCTACATATAATGCACATGCCTTTTCAAACGCTGTGTCGATCGTTAGCGTAACTTCTAACAGGCGCCGACGAATAGCAGTAGACAAAATACTGTTTATGAATGCATCTCGTAAGAAACCATTGCGATGTTGGTCCCTGGTAATGGCTTGAAAGTTGCAATCCTTACTGAGTCTTCTCAGTTCTTGTAAGAGCTTGTCAAAACTTCGGCCAGGTTTTTGTTTTGCGGTAGCCAACAGATGCAAGCAAAAACCTTGTTCAGCATTTTCATGACTACGCTGTCTAGCTTCTGAATTGCTGCCTCATACGTTTCGCACTCATTGATATACTCAAATATGTGAAACGACAGGAAATTCGTTAACACTTGCAACCGGTCTACTCTGTTGTTGTCAGCTGTTTCAAATGCAGTAACATAATTTTGAAACCTCCTTTTCTAATGCTTTCACTCTTTCCCAGCGGTTGAACTATTGACGTCCACATCTAATATCCGCAGTTTGAGTGGTCTCAACGTTTCTGACATTCTGCAGTTTCTACATACACATGATTGATTTCAGCTAATTAAATTGTCGTAACCTCACAGCAATATTGACCGATAAGCCACTGCTTTCATTCGGCTTTAATTAGCTGAAACATGACATCTAAAGAAATAAGAACAAAAAGTCAAGCGACATGAAGCAAACATGCTCAAATCAATTGACAGACAAACTGATCACTAACCGAGAAGACTGGACTACTAATCAGCTTGTACGTGGCACTCAATTATGAATATGTGCAACACAAGCAGCCACCAGCATTGAACTAAATCGCACGACATGGTTAATTCTCAAACTTTATGGCATCCATCTCAACTTCTTAGGGCAGTGGTGGGCAATTAGCAGCCCGTGATACTTTCATTTCTATTGTTGCCATGGACAGGCAAGTATTTTGAAGAGTATTTGGAATTTGGTTTTATCTCCATAGTTGGAAAAAACACAGTGAAGCCATAGTGTGTTTTGTGCAGCATTGTTCTTGGTGCTGATGCTGGCGTTGTGAAACCTTTGAAGTTCTTACAGCATTTGGAGCCAATGCCTTACAACATGTCACAAAGAATTTAATCTAGTTTTAAACCAGTTGTTGACTAAGATAGCCTACCAACAGTTTACTGTTGTGAAGTTGCAGTCAACATTTCGGAAGAAGCATATTGCAGTGATGTAAAGGCCCTCAGTGCTAAAAATTATGTGAAACCTTCCAAATTGATACCGTATTTAGAGACAAAGCATTCCAACCACGCCACAAAAAGTCATAGAATTCTTCCGACGCCATGAAGCGAGTTTGAAACGTCAGACTATCTTGCTGGAAGTTTCCCCCAATAAGACAGGCATCATATGAAGTTGCACTAGAAATTGCCAAGCAAAAAAACTCACACAATTGGATAAAACGCTTGTGAAACCCTGTTTGTTGAAAACAGTAAAACAACTTCTTGGAGAAGGTAGTGAGGCAAACATGAGACGGATATCTCTTCCAGCGATACTATTCGAGGCGCATTTCAGATATGCCAAAAGATGTGAAAAACCAGGTGATAAATGAAACAAGCATCTCCAACTCCAATGTTTTATTCACGTGGATGAGTCAACAAATGTTACTTCATGTGCTCAGTTGCTTGTTTTCGTGAGATATATTCATTCTTAGACATTGAAGAGGAGCTCCTATTTTCGGGGAACTGCAAACTAGGCCTATAACAAGCGCAGATGTTCGGGAGAAGTAAAAATTTCTTGATTCAGCAGGGTTGCAATGGAAATGTGATTTTTACTCCTCTGTAAAATGTGCTGGAATCCACAATAAAAATTACAAATTACATCAAATCTGGAAGCCTTAACACTTGCCTGTTTTAAAGAATTCTGCAAAGACATGATTTCAACACATGAGTTTTTCTATTCGACAAATCTGTACGCTGGCTATCGAAAGGAAACATTCTAAGCCACGTTTTGTGATGAAAAATGAAATAAAGTTATTCTCAGAACTGAAAGCAAACGACTTGTTGGCTTCCATTAGAGACCAGATTTGGTTGAAAAGTCTTGCTTATTTGGCTGAAATTTTTGAAAGGTTTAAAGCTAAAAGGAAAGGTTACAAGCATCATCCAGCTTCGTGACGAATCTGCAAGAATTTTATTCGAAGTTGCTAAACTGACTTCGTAAAGTAATGTAAGGAACGTTGCTGTGCTTGAGAAATTGTCAAATGTTGTTGAAAAACTGACGAACTTGCTAAGAATTTGAAGACATCTATAATAGACCACCTTCAATCTCTTCAAATAGAGTGCCAATGATATTTCTCTGAACTCAAGGAGGAAGATGCATTTTTACAAAATCAGTTCTCTACCTCTTTGGTTATAGCCAATATTTTGCTCGGAATAATTCATCAGCACAAGATATTTTTCATGAAATGCCATTTTCTCGGTACTGGTGAGCTGTGCGTGAATTACATCCACAACGGTCTGAACTGGTTTTCCGAATATTGCTTTCGTTGCCACAGTATATCTTTACGAGAGTGGTTTCTCAGCTCTAGCTCACATCAAAACGGAGGCACGAAATCAAAGTATAGTCGAGCATGATAAAAGGTTAGCACTGTCAAGCACTTAACCACGAATTTCGAAGTTGGCCATACTGTCAATTTTTGTGGTAAAAAATGTTGTGGTAGTTTGTTGCAATTTTCCAGGACAGCATTTTGCTGTAATCATAATGGTTATAATGTCATATGTACCAGTATTAAAAACATAGTAGGAAGGGGTCACAAGGTATGTAAAAATACAAAAGGTGTCACGAATCGAAAAAGGTTGAGAGACACTGCAATGGAAGGTATGGCCCTACGCTAAGTAAGGCCTTCTCAAAGTGGCTCCCGAGCCAAATTAATTGCTCACCCCTGTCTTAGGGAAAACACCTGGTGCTGAAAGTGTTAAAACAGTTCAATTCACCGTACACAAACAGTTTTCTGCTAAACATTGTTGTTTTTCTCTCAAAAAAGGAACTCATGTTACGTTCCTTAAATATTGCTATCTTGAGTGTCCTGATTATGCATTTTGGTCTCATAAAAACTGCATGCCATCAGGGTTGTGGAGTTGCAGGTGAAATATCTGACTTTTCCAAAATCTCCAACTCCCGTCTCCGACTCCAACCTTTCCAAAATTTCTGACTTCCTACTCTTGACTTCTTAACATAAAGAGAATGAAGTTTGGCTGTTGAAATCAATGGAAATCATGGTGCACAGCAAGAAATCTGTTCCAACAAAAATTTTAAAAGAAATTGTCCCATTTCAACAGGAATTCCCAACTTGGGAGTGTGATATAAAAGAAGATCCATTTGGACATCTGGAGTTGGACAAAAAATTCCGACTCAGATTCCTAACAACACTAGGAGTCAAACTCAAACCTCCAACTCCACAACCCTGATTGCCATTACTCTGAGAATCATATTTTTACTTGGGAAGTTGACCAACACTGTTTTGATTTGCCCTCTTTTCACAATTTTTTATACAACTAGAGGAATATTCCTAGGTTGTTTTTCCCATAGAACTGTGATAGTAATTTGAGGTATAATTACACTTTACAAGTGTTTAATTTTATGGAAATGTTTATTGTGATATTTGTAAGGGAAAATTTTGTCATGTTAATTCAAATGTTTAAAGCTTTTTTGTTGTTGGTAGATTTTGCTGTGTTGTCTTTTTACCAAGCAGGCTACTAATGTTTGAATGCACTTTTTAACGAGAGTGTTATTTTGATTAAACAGTTTTTGATTTGTACTGTAGTTTTTGGCAATAGTTTCTAAATCAAAACAAATCCGGTGTTCAGTCAGTGCAAACTGTTTTACTGTTATAATGCATTTGCTTTTGGCTACACATTCTTTTGCATTAGTTGTAACCTTAATCATATTTCGTTGGTGGTTACAGCAAATTTAACAGGCCACGTTGAGAAGGTTACCTTGGAAAGTTTTGAGCTCCTCAAAGTGCTTGGGACTGGAGGTAAATCTTCTCTTTGTTTAAGTAACAATCTTAAAAATTTTATCTGCTGGTAACTGCATAATGCTATAATTTTTCAGATAAATTGTTTTGTTTTCTTCTGTAATATAAAAAAATTGTGTTTTTCAACATACTGAATTAATTTGAAAAGGAAGTTATCATTTATTATATACACAACCAGCAGTTCTTTCTGTGATAATTTCACAAAAAGATAATCTATTAAAATTGTGTAGATAATCTCTTAAAATTGTCTAGATAAATCTCTTAAAATTGTGTATTCAGATATTAACCAATGCAGTCAAAATTTATTAATTTAGGCAAGTAACAATTTTACTGATTTGGGTGCTAATGAGATATTTGCAATAAGTGGCAGGAATGGTAGTATAATTTTCCTTCACATCATGCAGTTTTTGAGAAATATTGGCACTTGTGTTTACTTTTAACTAATTATTAACATGTGCAAAGCATTAGACCAGTAACCTGAGTTTTTTTTCGCTAAGACGTTTTGATCATTTGTGCCATAATTGTATTAAAACACACTGGAATAGTATTCACTAATCACTAGTCTATATTTTCAGACATTATGACTGAATTGACTGAATTTTTTCAATAATTCTAAAAAATTTATTTTATGACCATGACCAAAAAATGACTGAAAAAATCTAGCCAGTAACTCTGTCTAAGGTTTTCTTCATATTTCTTGTAAAAAGTCTGCTTGCAGTAAGATGGTATTTTCCTTGCGTTTTTATAAAAGCATATGTCCCTAATTTGATCATTATTCTATCATGACACAGTCTAATCAAATGCGCTGTTAAGCAGGACTCTGTTTCTTCCACTAGTGCTAACATTTTTTGCTATACATTTCTTTCTCAAAACCCATCCTCTATTCACTATGCACTTCTTTTAAGAATTTCAACCTTTTTATTTCTTTGCCAAGTCAAAGATTATGTGGTTTCCTCTTTTATGAAATGCTATATACAGGCGTTGTGTTTTTGCCATAGCCCAGGTTGTATTACGAAAATTTGCAGCTACTGCTGGCAAACTTCATACCACTCATAATGAAGTAAATCATTCATCAAGATGCAGATTTCAGCATGCTTTGCAATTTTGCATACAAGTAAATAAATCAATTAGAAATTACTACAGCCCATGGCTACATGGTGCCCTTACCTTGGTTCAAGCTGACAACATAAGCCCCAAGAGCCAAAATAGTTGACAAAATCAGCTCTGGAAGCCAAAACCTAAGCTTAATTGATATTCATTGTGCCGCTGTGCGCAAATGTTGTAATAGTTGACGAAGTAAATCATACAAGTAGTAGTTGACAAAGTAAAAACATACTTTTTTTACTGCATGGTTTGTGTTATCTCATTGTTGCAACTATAGCATGACCAATAAGTTTTTTTTGACCGATACCGATGTTTTTCATTGTCAATAACCGATATCAATATTCTCAATGCCGCATGGCTTCGCGCACGTAACTCTGGTGCCAAAAGCAATAGAGAGCTGTTCAAAGGCTCAAAAGACACAGCAAGTCTTCTAGTCTGCACTCGACAGACCCCTTAGTAAATCATTAGTTTTTGGCTTATTTTTTGTAATCCTAAAGTAAAACTATAAATCCATATATGCCCAATCTATGCTTTCACAGCCATAGACTACACTTGAATAGGAAGCATATATCTAGATTTTATGTTGGTGGATCTACAAAAAGCTTCAATTATTATTTCTCTATTTTAAATGGTGTGAAGTTTTGTATAGGCATTATCAAACAGCACNTTTTGTCCAAGTGCTGATTGATTTTCAGAAGCCTATCACATCATTTTCAGATCTTTTGCCAGTGTAGTGTTAGCTGCTACCAAGTTGCTACCTTGTTTAATGGACAGACAATTGGAGAGCTTTCATATTTTGAACTCAAATAAACTTGTGGTTTTTGTCTTACTGGTTGGTGTGAATAATAAATTGGTTTCATGCCAGTTTTATTCCATTGTTTGAAGCTAAAACATCACAGTCATGTTTGGAATATTAATTTGCTTTAATTGTTCCATAAAACTTATAACGTAGTCAATTTCTCTTAGTTGTCCATCTTTATATGCAGGCTGCTTGTTGGAATACTGATCAACTGCATGGTGTAGGGATTTTTGAAAGCTGAAAATTTCAGCTTTGTTTAAACTGCAGAAAGGGCATAATTCTTTTTTGTGTGAACTATTTTCTTTGAAGATCAGTGGTGTGTTTTATAGTTTATGTGAAAACATAATGTGATATTTTCAATTTGCAAAGCTTTTTCTTAGTTGGAATTATATGGTTGCATTTCGGAAGCTATTAGAATTATGTATTGAGCAGTATGTTGTTATAATGTGGTCCTATGATAAATTCACTGCAGGCTTTTTCAGCTAATCACGATTTTACATGGTTGTTCATAGCTGAAATCTTTTGTTGTAACTTGATGCAAGAACATATTATGTTCATTATGTACTTTTATGTTGGTAAACAAGCTTAAAGTTGATTCATTTTGTTGTTAAACTACTAGTCTGACTCTTTGGTTTCTTGTCAGGATTAAAAAACAATTGATTAACAAAGTGAACTGTTGATTGTATCAGCAAGCATTTACAAAAGAGCAAACTATTAACCATTGTCTGCAAAGGGTTGTTAACACCTTTGCTGCCAGTAGTTTCTGGTGAAATCCAGGTTTCTAGCGTCTCTTAGCAACACCATAACTCGCCGGCCAATTGTGCTAGAGAGCTATCCAAACAATTAAAAGACTTGGCGAGTCTTTAAGTCTGCACCAAAAAATTTTAATGTTTAGGTTTCATTTTTTTGTGGGTGACATCATAAGTGGAGTAAGTTTACTTCTTTTTGGTTGAGGTCATCAGGCTGTGGGCCCAAACCGCTAGATGCAAGTACTTCCGTCTTGTTTATATTGGAAACTAGGCTAAAATCCAAGTCTTTTGAGCCTCCAATTGGCTTTCTAAGGATTTGGGTTCATCCCCTAATTAGATAAGTTGTTATTTTTAGGCCATAATGTCTCAACTAGAAATGTTAGAAAGGCAATCAGAGGCTCAAAAGACTGACTCTAGCCTATTTTCCAATAAAAACTTTGAGAAATATTTCCCTCTTGTGGTTGGACCCATGGCCAAGTAACTTGAGCCGAAATGTCCATAAACCTGACCTACTTAAGACATCACCCACAATAAAACCTGAAACCCAAAACCAAAAATTTTTTTCATTGCAAACTAGGAGGCTTGCTGCATCTTTTAAGGGTTTAAACAGCATTTCTAGGTGTGATATATATATATTTGTACACCGGCAGTGAATGTGTTAAGTTACAGAACCTTAACGTATTTGCTAACTTTCTACTGGAATTAAACAAAGTAAATTAAGACTTTGCATATAGTTTTTTGTGATGCAACTACTGTGTTTCAAATTTTGAATATGGCATTATTCTATGAAAAACATGCATGTATAAATGGCCTAGTCTTCTGCATTCTATCATGGTACAGTAATTCTGTGTATATCCGCATGCATGTGTGTGTACATGTGCATATGTGTGTGTGTGTGACAATCATTAGATTGAGCAGATATATCACAGCACAATGGATACTTTTTATAGTTGTGGTTTTATTATGTGAATATTGTCTTAAAAGAAATAGTAATGCTGCAATTTATGATTTAAATAAAATCACAGCCTATTTAAAATAACTGTTTTCATCATCAGCAAATATAAATGTGGTCATAATATTTCAGCCTATGGAAAAGTATTTCTTGTTCGAAAAGTTTGTGGTCATGATGCTGGAAAGTTATATGCTATGAAGGTCTTGAAGAAAGCATCCATAATAACCAAGCCCAAAACCACTGAACATACTATGACAGAAAGACAGGTATTGTTTTTTGTTGAGTTTTGCTAAAATGAGTCCTGTGCATGTGAGCTATTTTGCTTAATTTCTCTTGTGGAATACAGTTATACCTCATGTAGCTTTCATCTGTGTAGATCTGGAGGATCTCCCTCGGAGTGTATCACATTTACAACCTCAATCCATTTTTTCTATGTTATGAAAATTCAGTTGCATTAACAACGTTTCTGCATTATCTGAACTAAGGGTGCTAGTCTTGTGTATGAGCTCTCATGTACTTTTATTTTGTTATGGAATTTCCTGCTTCAAAGCACTTTTGGTCATTCCATTACCTCATCATTCTACATATGATAAGCAATGAAAGCGCTTATCAGCAACAGGATGAACCAGAAATGGCCATGGAAAGTATGGTACAAAAACGATATATGGGACAACAAACATTTTCCTACATGTGAATCTTATATGCAGTGCAAGAACATGCAATGCATTCTGTTGGGTGAATAATCGCTTCAGTAAAGTTGACTTTATTGACTTAGAAATGCATTAATGTACTCGCAACAACAGGTTTGTTTGTAAATGAACTAAACTTTGTAATGGTGTTTTTTGTTGTGCAACCTGCAGAAGATATTTAATGGATATGTGTGATGAATATCAGATTTGACCCCATGTTCAAGACAAGCAATTTGCTGTTTTTACGACAAATTACATTTATTTGCATAAACATGCTAACTTGCATTACTCTGCATATTTTGTAAATATACGTTATTAACACTTTGAGAGCCGGCATACAATATATTTGTACCTAGATTTCGGCCTAAAACCAGCGGTTTTCGGTTGCCTTACCAACACCATAGCTCCTTTGCCAATTGCTCTAGAGAGCTGTTCAAGGGCTCAAATGGATCGGCCAGTCTTCTAGTCTGTACTTGAAAAACAATTTTTTGGTTGGGGGTTGCAGATTTTTTGTGAGTGACGTCATAAATGAAGTAGTTTTTGGTTCATTTTGGCTCATGTTGCCTGGCCTAGGGCCCAACTGCTAGGCCATCTAATGGTTGGTTCCCAGGGCCAAGTAAAGTGCACCAAAGTGGCCTAAAAGTCCTCCACTTATGACGTCACTCACAAAAAATCTGCATCCCCAACCAAAAATTTTTTTTCAAGTGCAAGCTACAAGACTTGCTGCGTCTTTTCAGACTGACCAGGTCAGTAGCATTTACCGGAGCGGAGAAGTTTCTGTGCAAAGCCACGTGCGTTTCAGTGTTTTTTTCTCGGAAATCCCCACAAGCGCCCGGACGCCAAAGTGTTAATGTGATAATATAAACTATTCCTTGTTAACTGCTATTATCAATCCAAGCTCTTACCACACTGCCTGGCTGCCCTTTAGGTTCTGCGATTTGGCCAAGCTCAGCAGGTCATAACTCACCAGATGATTGAGCTAAGAGACATTTAAGAGGCATTAGAAACCAAGGCTCATGCGTACTGTCCTGGCATCGAAAGTGTTAATTGCATCTAATATTGTTTACAAGCATTTTTTGATTGCAATAGAAAGGATTCTGTTGTAAGTAATCGTCCTTTGTTGCTTCAGGTTCTTGAAGCTGTCAGACAATCCCCGTTTTTGGTGACTCTCCATTATGCATTTCAAACTAATTCAAGGTTGCATCTGATTCTTGGTATGTGTTGCATATACATAATTGTAATATTTTGGTGTGTGATAATTTCAACTGAACGTTATTTTAAAATAATAACCAATAAAATTTTGATTTTCTTTAATGGCTGGTCAACATTTAGCTGAGACTCATGGCTTAGATTTCCAACTTTCCTGGGACTGATAAGCCTCATATTAGGCTGCTTGAAAATTGTTTTTGCAATATAGGTTGTTACTTTCTTGTCTGATGCTGGTTACTATGCACGATTGCCTGTTGAATGGGTTAGTTTAGAAATTATATGTTTTGTCTTTTGTTAATGCGATCTCTAGCATTTAACAAGTCATAAATGTTTTGCAGATTATGTGAATGGAGGTGAGTTATTCACTCACTTAAACATAAGAGAAAAGTTTACTGAAAAAGAAGTCCAGCTTTTCAGTGCTGAAATCTTGCTTGCCTTGGAGCATTTGCATCATGTAGGTTCTTAATACTTCTATTTTTTATGGTTTTTGAAATACTGCATTTCCTTGTTTACGCCTCACAAACATGTTTTTACTTGGATATGGGTGCTCAGTTTTCACCACAAATGCATTTTTGGTGATTTGAACTGTGAAATTTGCAATTTGCTGTCTCACAAAACATTAATTTTTGAAGTTCAGACAATAACAAGGGTGGAATACCAATTGTCTTTTCCATTTCTGCTTGTGGATTAATTTCCCTTCAAGTGAAAACATTTTAATTGTTTTGAATCAGTATTTCTATTGCATGTCATTTTTGAAGGAACATCAAGTTAAAAATATTACGTGGATATAAATAAGATTCATGAAGCAAAATAACTTTATTTATGATTAAATATTTTGTCTAACATTTTGATCACTTACAAGTTTGTGGAAGTTTTCATGGACACTTTTTCCATCTGCACAGCATTTGTCTTGTTTTGCATTTACTTATCAAATTGTAATCTCAATGGAGTTTTATCATTCACGTGTGTTTGCCACAATTTTTGCATGCATTGGATTCTTTATCTCTAATTGCTTTACTCTTATCACTGCTTCAATGCAAGTAGAAGTGTTCTTGAAATGCAAAGGTGATTTTGAACAATGTACACTTTTTATTGGGAGTTCAGCACTTCAAGCATTCGATTATCTAACTCAGGGTTGGGGAACCTGTGGCCCACATGAACATTTGATATGGCTTGCATCAGAGTTTTTGTTACCCAATTTAGAGTACAACATCATGTCAAAACGAAGTTCTATGATAAGCAGGTACTTAGACAGTATGTCAAGAGAAGCCTCTATCCTTTATATTCATATTTATATGTAGGTAGAATTTTAGGATAATATGAAATCTTTTTGCATCCCACCAGTGATAATCCACGATTTTTGTGACTCGTGATAGCCAATAGGTTCCCACCTTTGATCTAAATACAAGAAAAATGAGAAAAAAGTTTGTGGATGGGCATATGTGTATTCTTTGTTCTGTTAAGTTTTTCTTGTGTGTAACCTGTTTCTGTAACCAGGCCCGTAACCAGCTTGGGACACTAGGAGGGTGAAGAGTTTTGTGAGATGGGTTCAAATTTATTAAACTATGTTCAACACAATGTTCAAGGGGAGACGAAAAATATTTCAGAGGAGGCTTCTCTCACTTGCGCCCCCCTAGTTATGGGCCTGTCTGTAATTCTATTGTAACTAAAATGATCTAATTTCAAAAAGGTTAGACAAAATAACCATTTTGTATGGTTCAAACTGCTTTATGGCCACTGTACTGTGCATGAACAGTGGCGCATCAGATGCTTTCAGCAAACGTTTGCAGGCACTTTGCCAATAGCCATTTGATCTATCTGGTTCTGAACATATTCCAGCATTGTTAACTGTAAAGCTTGTTCCCTGTAAAAACTTTAGATTTATTCTTGGGAGTGTTGAAACGTCCAGGATCTTAGTTTGTACCTTTGTTTTGTTATCGTTGTTATCAAGGCTTTGTTAACATTGTTAGTATTAACATTATCGTTGTTTTGTTAACATTGTTATCAAGGTTTGTAATTGCTTTTGCATGGAATCACTCTGGTTTCATACGATTCGTTAACTCCATAATGTCACAAAGAATTTTTAATTTGGACACTTTTGACTTAGTTATCAACTATTGTTCTTTTTTCAGCTGGGCATCATCTATCGTGATATCAAGTTAGAAAATATTCTGCTGGATTCTGACGGTCATGTCGTTTTGACTGATTTCGGACTAAGCAAAGAGTTTTTGAATGAAGTAAGCTTTTGATGTAATTGCTCTGCAAATTTTTGGGAAGACCAGCTTTTTTGTGACAAGCAAATGGAAGTTCTGGCACTGTATGCGCAAACATATTGCTTTAATGAGCGTTTTGAAAGTTGTTTACCCCTTGTTATTTAAACTTCATGCCAGTAAAGGTTGATTTGACCTCCCTAGTTTAAGGTTCCTCGGGGTAGTTTGGATTATATCAGGTTTTTTAAAGGAAAATGTTAGGTACCTGGTATGGATCTGTGGGGACCCGATTTCTCTGATTCTAGGGACCCAATTTTCTCTGATTTTGGGGACCCGGTGTTTATTTTCTCTGATTCTAGGGACCCGAATCAGATCCCTCAAACGCCTTAAAAAACCCTGATTATATTATTAATATAAATGCCTAGAGCTGTTACAGATTGCTTAGAAAGTCAGTCCTCGAGCAGAGTTTCCTACTGAGAATCTGTCAAAGAAAGACTATAAACATGATTTGTAGGTCCCATCTCAACTTAGTCCTGGTGATGCATGCTGGCCGTTTTTCATTCAAGCTTTGTGACTCCATCGACTGTTTTTCTTTGCAGATTTTAAAGTTGATGCTGGCGAAATTTTAGTATTGATTTGAGATCCTCATTCTTTCCAGCCTTTCTCCTTTACTGCTTTTGTTTGCTTGTTTTTTTGATTCTGTTTACTTAATAACTCTTCGACTCTCCAATTGCCTCATAATAACTCTTCGACTCTCCAATTGCCTCATTTAGCCAAAAGTTCTAAGCAAAGCTTACACAAAAATGACCTCGGAAAACGTTTTTTTTTTCACATACATCTCCACTTCAAGGGCTTTTGATTGTTAATGCAGCGGTGTATGTGACAAAGTAACAGTTACTGCTTAACGAAGCAAGTTATTTGTTGGTTGTGGCCTGTGTATAATCTGTGCGATGGGCATAAGTGTCTGACTTTGTTTACTATCTGTTGCAAAATGCAAAAGTTTTAAGAACCTCAAACGTAATTCTTTATGAGCATCGTTGCATGTGACTCAGTCGCACTTTCTGCGATGCTGTTTTGTTTAGGACGAGCGCGCATATTCATTCTGCGGAACCATAGAATACATGGCTCCCGAAGTCATCAAAAGTAACGGCGCTGGACATAACTGGGCTGTTGATTTTTGGAGCCTCGGTGTTCTAATGTACGAACTTCTAACCGGAGCGTCGCCTTTTACTGTTGAAGGAGAAAAAAACACGCAAATGGAAGTGTCAAAGTAAGTGGGCTCGCTCAGTTCATAAAACATTTTGTTATGTTAGGATAGGCTTCTAAATGATGCTATGCACTGTTGCAGGACCATATAGTTTTTTTCCTGGTGTTGTTTTTAATATATGTCGTTCCTAATAACTCGTGCGTTGAAAATGAACACTTTGCTGCTAACGTGCGCATTTGATTCTAATTTGCACTGACAAGAAAAAGATGACTGCGGAGAATGGTAAGGAGGGCTTGAACATAGTGTTTTCATGGAATCGTATTAAATGCAAACTTGTAAGGGTTGAGGGGAGGCAACATAAAAGTGTAATAATTGTTCTTCAACTTGCAACTGGTTCATGCTGTTGTGAAGTTTTGGAAAGGTTTCTGCGCTGTTGGTTTCATTTTATGAAAATCCGTACTTTTTCCATGCACCTGCTTGTTGTGTCGAAATCCGATCCAATGTGAAAAAGTGCGCAACACCACATAGCACAATTGTGGAAGGAACTTGGCAGTTCGAAAGCTTTTTTGTTCTCCTGAACTGTTTGGTTTACTTAGAAAAACAACAGAATTAAGCATTATGAATGGCCAGACGTGAAACTTTGTTGACATGCGTTAAACACTTGCTTTCTTTGCAGCATTTGACTGTTGCCCATTGTTTGCTTCAACTTGCAGCCCACTAATTTATACCGGGTATCTGAATGGATTGCTGAACAGCTGCGGTATTTACATTTCAGGAGAATTTTACAAAAACCTCCTCCTGTTCCACGTAATCTTTCATCAGCTGCAGTGGACATCATCTTTCGGCTTTTGGATAAAAATCCTAAAACTCGCCTTGGTTGCGGAACTGAAGGCACTGAAGAAATCAAGAAGCACGCGTTCTTTAAGGTAAATTTAAATTGATTGTCGTCTTCGTCCTTTGCGGTTACAGAACGTGACCTCTTTTCCGTAACTTGCTCTTCAATCCGTGTTAGAGTCATGTCGACCCAACGTGAATTACGCCTGAGTTTTTGCACGTGTGTTCTCGCACGCAACTCGAAGACTATTATTCGTAAGTCCTTGCTTGCATATAATGCCTAGCATATACGTGGGCCATGCACTGTTGACTCCATAATTGACAACCAGTTATTTTTTGTGATTTTGTTCTAGAAAGCTGTACTTTAGCGTTGGTGTTACCTGCGCCCATCTCCACCTCCATCTCACTTACAGTGGGGTAGGATTGCCTTTACATTTCGGTGAAATTTCTTACAATAATCTTCAAATATTTTAAGTGTGTTGTCCCTCCCATAGCCCTTAGGATTCTGACCTAGTAAAATCGAACTAACCAAATGGATTCAGTTCGCTTGGTCTGCCAGTGTTGCTTAGGTCGTTCAGAACATATTTGTGCTTCACCACACCCATGACTTCTGAGTTAACGTAAGAACAAATTCAGATAATTCTATGGCCGCCGAGGTCTGTATCTAGCAAAACTTTCTAGCATTCCTTCGTCAGTGTAAAGAAAAGCTTGGTAATGTTTTGGCATGGTGTTGTTTTCATTGAAAAATTTGCTGATCGTGTGGTGATAGCTTATTTTTTCATATCTGATACGCCACAACCACACAAGGAAAGAAAGCATGGACCTGGTAATTCCATTTTATCTCAAACGGTCATTCGCCGCAATGATCGGCCGATTGCGGCAAACGCAATCTGCAGTAGTTGAGAATTCATTATGCGTTCCACGGCACGCCGTGTAGAAAATTCACTTTGATATTATTTTTCGCACCTAATATGTTGAGCTCACAGTCTGTTTTTCGAAAATTCACGCTTTTGTATTTAAAATGTAATGTCCTCCGGAAGTTTCCTACAGGATTTCGACAACGAGTTCCGTACCACTGTATTTATTCTCAAAGATTGATTGGAGGAAATCTTTTTTGGTATGAGGAGCGTGAACTGAACGAAGAGTAGTATTTAAACTTAACACGTTGACAAAGGTATAAATGCCATTAGGAAGTCACGATTAACCAACCGGCAACCTTCAATTTCTCACCGGTAATTACACCTTTCCGTTGACTCGCTGTCACGGCGAGCAAGTGCGTGCAACCAAGTCTCGCTGTTGGTAATTCTCAATTAAGCCAGCTCATTTCGACTTAATGGTGGCGATTCAGCCTGCTGCCGGCACCTCATTTCTGAAGTTGTTTACACGATGATTTGTGAATGGGAAGTGCTGCTTTGCTTGTGAATCACGACATGATCAGGATGTGCGACGCCGTTTGCATTCGGAGGAGCTCATTTCCACGCAGACTTAGCCCACCGTCACATTTTTCTTGATTGGTCTCCGCACTTAGCTTTACGCTAACGTTCTAACATTACGACTCCTGACCTTTCTTTTCCTGCGGCGTGTAATTAGTTGGAACGTGTTAAGTGACTGGAACAGCCGAGGACGGTTCTGCGCCCCCGGCGGGACCATATCAGAGGCGATGAATGTTTTGTAAAATCTGGGTCTTATCATTCTTGCGATGTTGATGTTTATTGGCTGGGAAATACTGCGGCTGATGCGGCCATTGCGTATGTCAGCGCCGTCCCGCACGTGATAGAACGTTGTGCCAATCGGGTAACTTGCGAGGTTTCTCATTTTTTCGATTGAAAAGTTGAAAAGTGTTGGTATCACAACGTTGTTCCGATGTGCTCTGATGTTCACAACCGATACTGCTTTTTGTAACAAATTGGCTTACTTGTTCCGAAGAAGCTGTAGTCAGCTTGGCTGTGAATAAATTCAGAAATCGGAAGAGCGACCAGTCAGTGGCGCTGCAGCTGTCGACACGTTGGCTGAGCTGACTGTCCATATGTTCACTTATGATCTCGTATGAAGCGCATGCTGACACATCACATGTATGTGTGTGGCAAGCTGTGTTGCAACCATTGATTATTTCTTTTCATGCAGTATTTAAATTGGAAGCACGTGGCTCAGAAGAAGGTACCTGCTCCGTTCAAACCGTCGATTTCAAGCGACCTTGATACGAGCAACTTTGCTGATGAGTTCACCCGGATGCCAGCTGATTATTCGCCCGCCGCTACCCCAGCAGCCAACACCACTTGCCCGTTCAAGGTATGCTGGCCACTTAAAGCACTTATTGTTTGTTCACTGATGATAGCACATCGAGTACGACGTGTTTTTCAAGGTTTGTTATTTTCTGGTGTATACACAAGGTTGTTATTGCAATCAGCAGCGTTCAGCGTAGGTGGCGATGATTCATTCTTAGAAACTGCTGATGTTTACTAACTTTTGAATTACATGTTCAGTTCCGCATAAATCTATGCCATCAAAGCGTGTTGCTGCGTATCCTGTTTCGTCGGCTTATGTCGCTCCTTTGTGCAGTGCTTCCTGTTATTTCCCGGTCTGTCACATTCTTGTATACCAGTCGATTTGTTACTAGAGAGCTATGGTCATTGCTTTTTCGGGCGATAATGGGGAAATCAAAGGCGAAATGATCTTTTTTGATGAATTTTTCAAATACTGAGATGACAAATTTTCAAACCACAGGCTTACTTCTGGACTGGTGTGTTTCGTTTCAATCGTCATTTCATGCAGCAAAAACTTTTTTCAGTTGTTAAAGTAACGCGCCCCATCAAAGTCTGGTTGATGCACAGGGTTGTTTGCTTCTAGCATATTACGTGTGCTGGAATTGTTGTGTCTCAGCGTCTCGTGAAAACTGATATTTGATTTTCGCGTTGGTCCGTCATGTGCTGTTGGTGCATCTTTGCTGGCTTGCTGCTGCTGCTGCTGTTTCTTGCGTTTGAAAAAAGCTGTCATGTTTCACTCACGTCGTCTTTCCTTCCAGGGCTATTCATTCGTATCGCCGTCGGTTGCGTTCGGACGACAGAACGTCCTGACGGACGAGATCCTTCGACCGCAGCACAACGCCGGCCGGCCTTCGCCAGGCTACCTGCGCAGGGCCGCATGCGAAGCAACCGACAACGAGTTCTTCGGCTTGTACGAGCTCGACCTGAGCGACGAGCCGCTGGGCGACGGTAGCTTTTCGGTGTGTCGGCGTTGCGTCGAAAAATCGACCGGCAAGGAATTCGCTGTGAAGATAGTCAGCCGAAGGTGCGCGTTTCCTTGACTCTGCGTGCCTGTGTTTGCATATATGTCGGCGTCCGCTTCCTGTGTGACCAGCCACGTCGAAGACGCATGATTCAGGTCTTGTGTTACAAAAGCTTTGATCGAAGTAGCATGTTTGGCCGTCAATGCTCACACCCACGACGCCCAGAAGTTCAGCATGAGCACAAAACCGCTGCATCAATAGTTGAGTAGGATGGCACACTGCGTGCCTTTGTGAGCGTGGCGTGTTTAGTGAGTGTTGCGTGGCTTGCAGTATTGTTCGAGTTTGTTTCGATGTCGGTTAGAATTTGAAGCCGTTGGCAAAAGTTATAATTTATTTTTTTGAAGTGCATTTAATCAACTAACCACTTCAAGTGACGTCACTGGAAGAGATTGCTACCTAAGCAAGTGAAGAACTGTTAAATTTGCTTCGCATTTTTTGTCAAAACCAGACTGAAAATTCTTGTGTGTGATACGCGCAAGATGGTGAGAAGCGTCAAACAGTTTGGCCAAACATCTTCACTGCGATCTTCTCAGGGTTGCACTTTCAGTGTTGTTTGAATCCTGTTTATTGTGTCCATGACTACTGCCGTGGTGGCGACCACTGTCCAACCTATTCTTAAACCAAGCAAACTCGTTTTGTGGACAAAATGAACAGAGCATTGTACGATAGCGTAAGTTACGTATTGGTTGCGGCTTCAAGCTAAAATTAGAAATAAGTGGTCACTGATTTTTTTAAATTTCGCTCATATTGAAAGAAAGCAATTAGATTTTGCGCAAACTTCGTATTATTAAAAAACAGAAGACAATTACTGCGTTAAAAAAGTGCAAACATGAAAGTTACTGTGAAGTAAAACAACCACTCTAGGTTATAACAAATGCGTTAACGCTCGTAAACACTAGAATATTGCTTTAGAGCAGGGGTTCTTAACCTTTTTTCTTCAATTCCCCACTTTTTAGTGGGCCAACTCTCCATTTCCTCTGTAAATGGTTGTGATTTGTAAAGTAAGTCAACATTTGGATGTGATGTGTTAAATTTTGAAGCAGTGGTTCTACTGTCC